>Ga0272449_1002920_pt1 | contig 15271 bp, 2 predicted proteins | sample YNPCB0241_FD_198679 | JGI IMG/M metagenome (GOLD analysis project Ga0272449, IMG submission 198679) | Hot spring sediment microbial communities from Yellowstone National Park, WY, United States - YNP-CB-024-1 | ecosystem: Environmental > Aquatic > Thermal springs > Hot (42-90C) > Sediment...
GATAGGCTGAGTAATTATCTTGATCGCTCAAGCTTTGTGCCGTCTGCACAAGGATTTTGCTCGAATTGAGTAGGATGCCCCGGGCCGCTAAAGACCTCGAAAAGGCCCCGCAAGATTATCGGACCCTGGCATCGTTCGTTCCGGTAAGAGCAATTAATCGAAAACTGATTCTGCCGGGAAACTGACTCTGCCGGGTGTAGTCGGGTATCTCCGAAAGTCCTTCTTCAGGTAATCACCCGGAAAACGTGATCTCGCCAATGCACCCCAGGAGCTTCCTATAATGGACAGATAACCAGGTAGCGGCCTTGTTAGAATAAGATTCCCGGAGAGGATCACAGCGATTGTCCTCTCGTGCACTAACCTTTTTACCGCAAAACCTACCTGTCTAAGGGAAGCTCACCCCCCGCAACTCGGATTTGATGAAACGGATGTCTCCCGCCTAAACATAAAGAGTTAGGCTTTTCTTGCTTTGTCGGTTTTGTAGATCGGCCGTAGGAAGAAGCAACAAATCATTGGTTGCTAAGTGAAGGTTAGCCCCGTTTTCTATCACGACTCAGCTGCTCATTGAAAAGCATCTCTTTTCCTTTCATGTGGGCTGGCCCTAGTCTTGCTATGCCGAGTGAATAAAATTTGACAGCTCAGCCCGACATCTAGGCTTCTAGGCTTCGAGCTGGTTTACTCGCAGTTGAGGACGAGAACGGTTACGTGCGGATCAAGTTAACTCTTGGTCGAGAACGAGAATCTTTACAAGGCGAATTTCAGGCTGAGTTTGCTCCGGATTGGACAAGCGAAAAGCCAGTTTGTTTAAAGTTGTTGCTACTTAGCCCCCCGAAATAGGCACCTTGACCCAGCCGGGCCGATTTGTTCCGTCACATTACATCGTGAGGTGAACTATGACTGCAAACACCAGCGAGCAGGTAGGGGCTTTCCCCCTAAACTCTTATCGCTTCTTGCCTCCAGAAGAATTGACGGAGCGGATTCGTAAAGCTCGTGAGAGGCTAGGTTCCAGCTTGGTGATTTTGGCTCATAATTACCAACGGGATGAGATCGTTGCTTTCGCGGATGTGCAGGGGGATAGCCTCCAACTTAGTCAACATGCCGCTGCAAACCGCAGTTGTCGGATGATAATTTTCTGCGGCGTTCATTTCATGGCCGAGACAGCCGACATCCTGGTAAATAGACCGGAGCGGGTGGCGGAACGGGGTAGTCGGGCCCCGGTGATCTTACCAGACCTGGATGCTGGCTGTTCTCTTGCTGACATGGCTTCTTTGTCGCAGGTTGAGGAGTGTTGGCAACAACTCTTGGAAATTTGTGGGGACGACGATATCCTGCCGATCACTTATATCAACTCCTCGGCTGCAATTAAAGCGTTTTGTGGCCGCCGCAACGGGATAGTGTGTACGTCCGCAAATGCTGCCGCGGTGCTTCGATGGGCTCTTGCGCGCAAGCGACGAGTCCTTTTCTTGCCGGATCAACACCTCGGGCGAAACACCGGCTTGCGGATGGGGTTAAAGCTCGAAGAAATGCCCGTCTGGAATCCCAATGCCCCTCTCGGCGGCGGGGAACCACAGGTCTGGCGAGAAGCTCGGATCATTCTGTGGAAAGGACACTGCTGCGTTCATCAGGCGTTCCGTCCAGAACATATTCAGTATTTCAGGGAGAAATATCCGGACATTCGGGTTATCGTACACCCGGAGTGCCCTCTTGAGGTAGCTCAGTTGGCGGACTACATCGGATCCACCAGTCAGATTGTCAAGACAATCCGGGAAGCACCTCCAGGTTCGCGGTGGGCGATTGGTACAGAAGTCCATTTGGTCAATCGTCTAAAAAATGAACATCCGGACAAAGAAATTCATTTCCTCGCTCCCCGGGTTTCCATGTGTGCTTTTATGTTTCGGATCAACTTACCTCGGCTCTGCTGGGCTATCGAAAACTTGGAAGCGGGGCACCCTGTGAACGTGATCGAGGTTGATCCAGAAACCGCCGATGCAGCATTCCTTGCAGTCCAGCGAATGTTGGAGATTTCTTAAGAGCCAACACCCGCGTCAGAGTACATCGTGAACAAAAGGGAAGGGCTCTCCAGTTGAACCGAAAAGCGAAAAATGTTGGTTTTTCTCGTGAAAGGCTCTCCTGCCCGCTGCTAGATCAATCCTTTCAGGTCAAAACGTAATAGGCCTCCCACCTGCATCACTCGCGGGTGTTGTGAGTCAGAGCAAATTCTGCGGTGCCGTCGGATCCAACCAAATTGGTTTTTTGGAGAGCACCGGGGCGAGGCTCAAAAAACCGGCAATGACCGTTGGGAAACCCCGGCTCGAAGCCCGGTGGGGCCAGAACATCTGCACGCTGCTTTTCCTAATGGAGCTACCGGTTTTCCCCGGGAATATGGCAAACTCCTCCTAGCCGATATTCCGCCGGCGGGGCTATTGAAAACATAATTTCCAGCCCTTTCTTAAACCGGTTATTCTCGACTGGTTTTCACACCTCAAAAGATTCTTGGACTCCGAGTTTTGGCCATCCAATTTCGGCAGGCCCAATTCCGAGTGGACACTCGCACCCCGTGGTGGATCCCGTAAGCTTTTCCTCATCCCTCGGCAAGGTTGCACCTAAGGTGACTGCGGCATTAATTCGCCCCCTCTGGTGCTAGGTGCATCAAGTGGCCCTGGCACTCTCCTCCGCCAGGCCATAAATCTTGTCCTGAGTTTTGCCCAAAAGATTACTTGCACCAACTATGGCGGAAAGAAAAGACCTCGGCGGTAGTCCACCAGACATAATTCAACACTGAGGAGAAGTCGTTCACCCAAGATAGTTTAACCCCGAGTCCGAAAGGAAACTGCCGGACCGAAATACGATGGAGGAACCAGAGGGTGGGTATTTCGGCCTAACAAACTGGGCAAAGTTTGCGGGGTGTATGGGTTTTGCTGAGAGAATCAGTTGGGATGTTCGATGGAAGAAAGGTAGGCATACCTTGGTCTTCTGTCCGGGTGAGACACCGTTCTACCTCAGTTAGCCGACTGGCAAGGTCAGCGGAACAGGCCAAGAGGATTCGGATCCAAGGAGGATGGCTCCACGAATGGTTAACTCGCATTCGACTGGAATCCTGGGAATTGTCTCCATGATTTCCTCCCGCAATGTCCTGGCGATATTCTTTGGGGTCTCTTTTGGTTGGCTTTCGATATGCCCCGGTGCCGACTGGGTAACCGTCTATCGTGTTCCGACCGGGAGCGACAACCTGAGGCAAGCCGATAGTATTCAGCCCACCTCACCTCCTGCCCGGCATCAAGCCCTACCCCTAGCTCCTTCGCCGGGGCAGCTGTTGGTATCCAACGCCCAGGTTTCCAACCCAACACCGACTCTTAATGGAGCTCAAGTTTCTTCCTTTTTGCGTCTCGCCCGCGGGCAGTCCACCGGAACTTATCCTCCCAGCGGTGGCACGGGTACCGGTTTCCCTCATTCAGTGAAGGCTTCCCAGGTGAAGGCTTCAGCTGAGCTTCCTCAACTTCCTGCAATGTACGAGGGTCCGGTTTTAGATTTCCCCAAAGTAGCAAATTTGCCGCCAAGTCAAGAGGGCCAGAAAGTTGGTCTCGCTCCAGACAAACGAAATTCTGGGAAAGTGGGGGGACACACGGTAGGGGTAGCCTTTATTACCGATGGGGACCCTGATGGAAGTGTTTTGGGAGGTGTTCCTCCGAGCGGTGTCGCCTCGGAGCAATTGGAGGATCCAGGCTACTCCCTCCAAAGCGAAAATGGATCAAAACCTTTTCTGGCTCAAGGGAGCATTGCGGAAGGCACGCCTCCAGGAAACGGGACCGGCGACGAAAAAGACCCGGGGGGAAACCGCTCGTCCGACGAGTTAACGCCTCCGCGGCCACTCCCCAAGCTGCCCGATCTTGTGACCTCCCCTCCGGAGAGTCTTTCGGGGGAAAACGGCATGGTAACTCAGTTAACGCCCGCAGGGCAGCCAGAGAGCCCTCAAGGAAAACCCCGTTATTGCCCACCCAATTCGGCAACGCCTAACGCCGATGGCCCGCAACCCTGGAAATTAATCGACGGCCCCTGTCTTCAGGCCTGGCGGATTTCTGTGGGCGGTTGGATTGAACAGGGGATTACCTTCAACGCCCAAGAACCGGCCAGTCGCTTTAATGGCCCGGTAGCCACCAATGACCGCCACGCCGACTATCAGCTGAACCAGCTGTGGGCCTACATGGTACGACCCACGAAAACGGACGGTTGTGGTTTCGATATTGGAGGCCGGGTGGACATGGTCTTCGGCACCGATTGGCGGTTTGGAATCAATCGGGGCTTGGAGGACCGCATCAATGGTCTCGATCAATATTACGGACTGGTACTTCCGCAATTCTACTTGGAAGTGGCAGTCAATTACCTGACGGTGAAGATCGGGCATTTCGCTGGAATCCTGGACTACGAAGCTGTCCCCGCGATCCTGAACCCCTTCTATTCTCACTCCTATTCGTATGGCTACACCGTACCCCAGCTTGTAACGGGATTACTAGCCAGTTATCAACTCACCGAGCAGTGGAGTATCGATGCAGGATTTCACCGTGGGTGGATGATGTTCGAGGATAACAACGAGAACCTCGACTTTATGGGCGGGGTTCGGTGGAAAGCTCCTTCCGGGCGAACGGATCTGGCCTATGCGGTGTCAGTTGGGCCGCAAGATAATGCTGGCCAGCAGGACCGCTTCGTGCATAGCTTGGTACTTCGTCATCGGTTTAGCCCGAGGCTCCAGTACATTCTGGTCCACAACTTGGGCTGGGAAAACGACGCGGTTTTCTGGGCCCAAGAGGGTCCTCGCGACGCCGAATGGTATGGGATCAACCAGTACTTCATCTACACGATTTCCCCCAAACTTTCGGCAGCAACCCGAATCGAATGGCTGCGGGATGACGACGGAGTACGAATCGCGGGAGTGGGTAATGTGGTACCCGGCAAGGGTTGGCCTGCTTTACCCGGATTTGCAGGGAACTTCTACGAACTGACCTTAGGGCTGAACTGGCGTCCCCATACCAATTTGCTCGTTCGGCCGGAGGTCCGCTGGGACTGGTATGACGGCACGAGGAACCTTGCCGGAGAACTGCCCTTTGACGACGGCTCAAGCGATCATCAGTTCACTTTCGCAACCGACATGATTGTAACCTTCTAGTACCGAGCCCAGCCCCAATCTCGAGGTCATCTCGCGATGATCTCCGACAAGGATTAAGGTAACCTGGCCACGTCTTGCGGTGGAAGGTGGGCCTAGATCTCGGGGGAGGCCAAACTCCCCCGTTTTTTGTTTGGTTCTTGGTGAGAAGCTGCTTGGTGAAACGGGGGTTGCCTTTCAAGGACTCGCTGTTTTCCCGGATAACTACCGGCGAGCAAAGGAAAAGAATGACTCTGGTTTCCCCAAAAAGGAAGGAGCGTCGAGCCCCGTTATGCCCGTTCTGGCGGGCTCAGCATAATGCTCCGGTAGCTGCGGTATCTTTTCCTTGACCTGGAAGCCGCTTGAATCGAAGAAGGAAGCAAATCTAAGCCGCTTCCACAACAAACGAGCTAAAAGCTCAACCGGTCCCCAGGTCGATCGCTAGGCTTGCGAACCCGGTTGGTGCCTGGAATTATTTTCTCCCCTCTCAGAATTCTTTTTGTTGGGGCCGTGCGAAGCCGTGTTAGCCTGAACGATTGGCTCAGGTAGGGATTCTATTCTCCCTCCAGCCCCCGCAAATTCGGGAGTCCCCCCGAGCCTTTGGAAAGTTCTTTCCTTGCCCCACGGACCTCCCGTGCATTTTATGGGCGAAATCAGGGGCAATTGACCACGCATCTCCTGTTTCTGCCTCCTCCGCCAAATTGACGTAAGAATCCCTTTTATCTCACTCTTCCCAGGGTGGAGCCGAAGCACACCCAACCGTCCAGCCAGGGGGGATTTTAACCCCGGGCGAAAAACCCCGATTTCCCACTTCGCCGTCTTACTTCCGGATTTCCACGTTCCTAATCCGGTCGGCAGGTGTTTAAAAATTGGGGCCGCAGCCCCGGAACTGGATGCAGGAAGGAACGCAGCTGCCCAGTTGAGACAAAAGGGATCCCATCTCCTCGAAAATTACCCCGAGTGTTGCTGCTGGCGGTATCCCTAAAAAGGGGGTCTGGTAGGCCCAAAGATCCCGGCGGCGATCGGAAGCCCAAGGCTGCCGTACTTCCTTCTGGACGTTTCAGATGTCGCCCCACCAAGAATTTCCCTGTCCGGGGCCAGCGGGACTGCCTATCTCTTCGCGCGAAAATGGAGAAGGTGGCGAGAGGTGAGAGGTTAATTGCTTGATTTTTTGACCGATCGCAATTTGAATAGACTCTGTGGAACTCTGAAAAATCGTTACGTCACGTCTGTTTGACGGATTTTGCTCAATCCCGTACAACAAAAGAGGTTAGTTCATTAGTTGGGTCGGAAAAGTCGGAAGATCTGAAAGCTAACTGGCCTGGTTTGAACTCTTTCGGCGTCGATTCTGCTTTCCACGGTTTGGCCGAGGAGCTGACTTCATGGGGATCCTAGAATCCTTGCGTCTGTTTTCTGGTAAAGGCTCAGATGGTCGGCGGGATTCCAAAAGTGGCAGGAAGATCGGTCGAAGACCGGCAAAAAAGTCCCGTGAGACCAAGAAAATCCAGCCGCGAAAGCTCGCTTTAGAGCAGTTTGAGAAGCGGGAGCTGTTGAGTATCGCTCCCAATTTGGTCGCCGTTATCCCCAATGAAGGGCAGGTCCTAGAGCCTGGAAGCACTCTGTTTTTAGGTCCACGTGAGCTTCTTTTGCGGTTCAACGAGGGTCAAAGGATTGATCCAAATTCTTTAGGGGGAATCCTTTTCGTTCGAAGTGTCGACGGCACGCTGGGCAACGAGGACGACCAAGTCGTGCCGCTCGGCTACGTGGGTTTAGCAGACCGTCCTAATGAGGTAATCGTTCGTTTCGCAGGCCGGATCGAAGATGATCTCTACCAGATGATCATCGTGGGGATCAACGGGTTTGTCGATCCGGCCGGTAATCCTGTGCCTCCTCTGCGGAATCAGGATGGCCGGCTATTCCGCGAAGATTGGCCTGTAGGGGAGCGCGTGTTGCGGTTTGATTTTCGTGTGAACCTCGGGCCAGTTGTCGCTGCAGTTGTGCCGCAACCGGTGGTGCGGAATGTGGATGGCTCGCTGTCGCAGTTGCGGAACGTTATCGAAGTCTATTTCAACGAGCCCATGAGGCCTGGCCCCAACGGAGTGGAGGCCCCGGAATATTATGCACTTTTCGTCACTCGCGGGACGGCTAACCCCGGCGACGATACGATCGTGTTGCCTAGCGAGGTTCAATACGATGCGAGCCTGAAGAAAGCCACCCTTGTTTTCGAGAGGGATCTGGCGGAGTACGGTACGGGCGCATTTCGGCTGCGGATTGGAGATCGCTATCAACCCATCGCAACAGAATTTGTGGTGGCTCCTTACGATGCCGGACAGACCTTCGCCAGTGCCATTAATGTCCGCTCGTTGTCGGGGACGGTGGCTCCGAATTTTGGGGATGGTTCTGGGCCGCAAAGTATCATCATCGCGGGGCAGGTGAACAACTGGCAACTCGACCCTACTTTGTGGTGGCCGGGGGGAAACGATGAGCCCGGACATCGAAATCTGCCTAAGCATACCGCCGGCCAGCTTTTAATTGAGAACCATTACTCGGCGGGAGATTCCTCGCCAGATAATTCTCCCGGGGTGGTCACCATCTCGTATTACTTCCCCACAGGACCTTTTAATCTGATCACTGAAGCTCAGAAGGAACGGGCCCGGGAAATTTTTGCCTTATTAAGCTACTATTTGGGAATTCAGGTGTTCGAGGATCCTGTCGGTGGCGGAATTGCCATCATGACAGGAGATTTGGCGATGGTGGGCTTTCAGTCCGCTCCGGGAGGAATTGCGGGGGTCGGCGGGGGTGGTTTTGCGTTAATGGACTATGCGGAAAACTGGGGGGCCAGCGAATATGGGGGAGCTTGGTTCCAAGTAGCTCTTCACGAGATTCTTCACAATTTGGGCTTTGGCCACGCCTATGACGAAATCGCTATCATGGGCTCGGCAGAATTCGGCGGATTCTTAGCCGGGGTCGAGCCGGTTTATCCGCTGGATGCAGATATTCTGCACGGTCGACACATGTTTCGGCCGGATAACATCGATATCGATCTCTATCGTGTCGAGCTCGCCGAGCGTGGCCTACTTTCCGTGGAGATCCTGGCAGAACGCCTGGGCCACTCTTCGTTGCTCGATGCTGTGGTTTCGATTTACGAAGAGTATGTCGAGGGCGGAATTACGAAATACCGCCTGCTCGCCCGGAACGACGACTATTACAGCGAAGATTCTTTCATTGAGCTCTACTTGAAACCGGGCGTTTATTACGTGGGGGTATCTGCAAGTGGCAACATTCATTATGACGCTACGAATCCCGATACTGGAGTGGGAGGGACGAGCCAAGGAGACTATCAACTGCGGCTGACATTCCGGCCCGGCGGTGTCAATCCGTTTGATCCGGAGACCTTCCGGGACGAAAGTTCCTCTCCTTGGAGCTTGGTGGATGCAAGCGGGGTGGTTTTGGATGGAGACGGAGATGGGGTGCCTGGGGGGATCTACAACTTTTGGTTTAACGTGCAGCCGCTCGACCGGCATATCTTTGTGGACAAACTTTCGCCAGTACCGCCCACTCAACAAGACGGTTCTCTTGCCCGACCTTTCAGTACGATTTCGCAGGCATTTGCGGCGGCTACCCCTGGCTCGATCGTCCGTATTGTGGGAAACAATTTCCAGGACGACGATCCCTCTCTTCCGGCTACCCTTCGGAACAACGTGGCGTATGAAATTGGCTACAACCGTTTTGGATTGCCGCTTTCCGATGGCTCGAAGATGGAGGTTCCCAAGGGCGTAACGGTGATGATCGATGCCGGCGCCGTCTTCAAGTTAGCCGGGGCCAACATCGATGTGGGAAGCTCTACCGAGCGCGTCGATCGGAGTGAAGGGGCTCTGCAGGTTTTGGGAACACCTTTCCATCGAGTTTACTTCACCTCGTACTACGACGAGACAATTGGTACCGATAGCGATCCCCAGCGGACTACCCCCCGGCAAGGGGACTGGGGCGGGCTGGTTTTCCGCAATAACCTCGATTACCAGTTTATCGCGGCATATGATCCGGCCTCCGGCCTACCTGCCCGTCGCGTTTTAGAGGTGGACGGCATCTTCCTCAACTATGTCAATTATGCCGACATTCGTTTCGGGGGTGGCGAGGTGATCGTCGACGGCGTGCGGAGCACCTACGCCCCCATCCACATGGTGGAAGCCCGTCCTACCGTAACCTTTAACGTGATCACCAATAGTGCGGGGCCGGCGATGTCGGCCGATCCGGACAGCTTCCGCGATACCCGTTTCCAAAGTTGGAACCGGTACGCACCCTTTACCTCCGACTATGAACGGCGTGGTCCGCATATTCACCACAATGTTTTGGTTGCTCACTACGCCACGGCCATTGGCGGGCAGGCCACCTTGCAACGCAATTCCATGAATGCCCTGGCCGTGCGGGTGGAAACCCCGGCCGGTGGCGCGCCGGAAAAACTGACCACCTTCGCTCGTTGGGATGACTGGGATATTGTCCACGTCCTTCCGGAGAACCTCTTCCTTGAGGGAACTCCTGGCGGACCGATTACCCGGGCGCGGACCATTCGCAACCTCGTTGCCGTTGATGAATACCTCTTAGATCCGCCTACCTCCGGCGCGAATATTTTGGATGGCGAGTATTTCGCCCTGTTTGATGGTAACGTCCGCGTCGTATTCGAATTCGATCTGGAAGGTGGTACTCGTGTTGTACCGGGCCGGAAGGCAATTCCTTACCAGTCAACTTTCGGCAAGGCAGCTCTGGCCAATGCCATCGCGCAGGCGATCAACGAAGCTCGGCTGGAGCAGGGGTTGCAGGTCACTGCTGTAGTGGATGCGACCAATAGGGTACGGCTGATTACGGACTCGGCCTTTTGGAAGGTGGAAGGTCTGGGCTTGCGGGAGGCCCGGACTGATGCCCGGCTGCTTGTCGATCCTGGGGTAGTGGTGAAGTTAACCGGATCGCGGATTGAAGTCGAATTTGGAGCTCAGTTGATTGCCGAAGGACGGCCAGGACCCCGCGAGGATGCCCCGGGTTATCGCACGGTCTTCACGTCGATTTATGACTCTCGTTACGGGGCGGGTGGAGTCTTCGATACTTTGGCTTTGACCGTCCCGCGAGCTCCTTCTCGCGGTGACTGGGGCGGAATTCACTTTGCGCCAACAAGCAGCGGGAGCTTGGACTTCGCCGTAGTTGCTTACGGAGGCGGGACGACCCGGATCGAGGGGGATTTTGCACCCTTTAATGCCATCGAAATCTATCAGGCGGATGTGCGCATCACACGTTCGCGATTTGAGTTCAATGATGCGGTGGCTGCCACCGGTAATCGGGCAGGTCGGGGCACTACTAACCCCGCTACGATTTTCATTCGGGGTGCCCAACCGATCATCGTGGCCAACGATTTCTTGGGAAATCGAGGCTACGTTGTCAGCGTCGATGTTAACGCTTTGAAAGCGGATAACGTGCCGGACTGGGGTCGAAGCACCGGATTTGCCTCGGTTTATAGGCAGTATGCCGACAACCGCGGGCCGATGGTTCGCGCCAATCGCTTCGGCATGGTCGATAACCCCGCCCTCAACAACCAATTCCAAGGGATGGAGGTCCGGGCAGGGACTCTCACGACAGAGTCGGTCTGGGATGACGTGGATATCGTCCATATTGTGCGGGGACAAATCATCGCCACCGACATCCACCACGTAGGTGGTATTCGCCTCCAGAGCAGTGAGGCAGGAAGCTTGGTGGTCAAGTTGTTAGGGTCTAATGCTGGATTTCTAGCCACCGGTCGGGCGCGGGAAATCGACGATCGTATCGGCGGGATTTTGCAAATTGTGGGGATGCCGGGCCGGCCCGTTATCCTCACCTCCTTGCGAGATGACTCTGTGGGTGCCGGCTTTGATATCCTAGGAAGGCCTGTCTTCGATACCAACTCCGATGGCGCAAGTACGGGCCAGCCTGGTGATTGGGACGGGGTGATCTTCGAGAAATACGCTCACGATCGCAATGTGGCGGTGATGATAGAACGGGAGCCCGCCGCGGGCATTGCCGCCGACCAAAATGCCACGCCGCTTACGTCTCAGCGGCTTGGTGCGTTGGCTCCCAACGAAAAGGCCGGCGATGAGAATCTCCGACTAGGCTTTACCGTCCATGGGTATATCCGTTCCGACGACGCCAAGGATGTGGATGTTTATCAGTTCGATGCGGTGGCTGGCACCGAGATCTGGATCGATATCGATTGGACTACCTTTGGCCTGGATACCATTGTCGAGTTGATCACGGCCGAAGGAACAGTCCTTGCCCGAAGCGACAACTCTCATGAGTATGGCTCGTTCGAGCACAAGACGGATCCGGACGGTGCCCTCTTAGGCTTGCCGATGGATCGCGATGTGTTCCAGCGGCGCGACTTCTACACCATGAACCCGCGGGATGCGGGAATGCGGGTTGTACTACCTGGGCCTGCCGGCCAAGTCCGGACCTATTACGTCCGGGTGCGCAGTGCCCTGGCTATCGGGAATATTCTCCCGACCGGAATTAGCGAAGGCATGCAGTTCCGGATCTTCGACGAAGATGGTCGGACCGTACTATTCGAATTTGATAGTGACGGAACGGTGGCTGCTGGGGCGATCCCCGTGTTATATCGGGGGGCCTCTCGTCTAGAGCTAGCCCAGCATATTATCGATGCGGTGAGTACTGCCGCCAGTACTCGTGGTCTGAAAGTGACGGCTCGCCTTCGGTTAGACCGTGTGCTGGAGTCCGGTGGCTCTTGGGTCGAAGTACCGCATATCGTATTAGACGGAGTCCGTGCCGAGTTTGATCCGGGCAGCACTCCACTGACCCGGATTGCGAACACGAGCGGCGCTTATCAACTGCAGATCCGTCTGCGCGAAATGCAGGAAATTGCCGGTTGCACCGTGCAATACGCGGACATCCGTTATCCGACTACCGGAGTCACCGTCCGTGGATTCCCCCAGCACTCACCGCTTTTGGGCGAAAGTGCTGAATCTACGGCGCCTAATGACACTTTCGACTCGGCCCAATTCCTCGGAAATTTGCTTCAAAGTGATCGCAATGTAATCTCCGTTGCTGGGTATCTCAGTACCCGAATAGACATCGACTGGTACCGGGTCACTTTGGACCTTGCGGGTATCCAATCGATCGGCGGATACAACGACCTGGGAGCTTTGTGGTCCACAATCTTCGACATCGATTATGCCGACGGAATGAGCCGGCCGGATCTGTCGATGTGGGTCTTCGATAGCGCCGGGCGATTGATCTATTTTGGAACCAATTCCAACGTTGCCGATGATCGAGTGCTGCCGTTTGGTCCCACTTTAGAGGACTTGACCCGTGGTTCTGTGGGTAGCCGCGATCCTTTTATAGGACCGGTATTCCTACGGGAGCAGCAAACCTACTACGTGGCAATCACGTCCGTGCTGGCTACTCCGCAAGTACTCTCCTCGGTGCTCGGTGGTACTACGCTCGGAAGCGGGGATTCCGCCTGGAGTGCGAATCCGACCGCCTACCCACTTGTGCGAGTCGAGCCCATTCCCTCCGTTCGGCGCATTGTAGAAGAGCGTATTGATACCGGACCAAACTCCGGGATCGATGCCCTGAATCCTAACGTCAGTAGCACTCCCAGTCGCGCTCGGGATGGTGCGCAGCGATTGGCTCTCATTCCGGACGAGTTCCAGCTTGGAGATGTGAATTTCTTTGTGCTCACGGGAACCGATCTTTTCATCGTAAATCCTTTCACGGGGGCTGTGGTAAGCGACCTCACCGACTGGGGTGATGACTACCTCCCGGGGAGTCCCTCTATCTACTACCGCGACATCGCGATGCGGAATGACGGTCGTTTGATGACCGTAAGCATTGGTCCGGGGGCGAATTTCAATCCCCGCTACCGGGAATTCGACACCGGTAATGCGAATACCCTAGTCGTCGATGTTGATACAGGTATAAACGTCTACCGGATCCAGCCAGGCACCACGGCTACCGTAGAGGAGGACCCGGGGCGAAGTGTTTACATTGAGGCCATGGTTCACGACCCGCGGAATACCGGAGCGCCGGGGCGGCGGAGTCGTTCTGTGATAGTGGTCGGGGATATCCGGCCGGGTCTCCCCGCCTCAGAGTTGGCTCGCGCTGGCATCAGCAACAGCAAGAACCTTGTGTGGGTATTGGAATCGGGTGGAGCAGGAATAAATCATCCGCGAATTAATGACGGAAGCCAGCCTGGCGGTGCGCGTCTCTTCAGCAATATTGTACCGATTGGTTGGCTGGATACGAGTCCTTATAGTCAGGATCCAGATGACCCTGCAACTATTACCGGATTGGCTTATCTAGAATTGCCAACGATCGGAAACCGCCTGTTTGCTGTCGATAACCAAGGCAACCTTTATTTCATCACGAATGAACTCAGTGCCAATTACGACGGCGGCTCTTGGGGGTTTGCTCCGGTAAGTCCTTCTGGGGGACCCAACCATATTGTTTACACGGGTGGTGGACCCCAGTTGAATTGGATCACGAAGGTGCTCCATCCTGTCACGGGCCTGCCTATTTCGTTCTCTGGTTTAGCTGCTGGACCGCGCAATGTGGAGCATGGGAGATACGCTTACACGTTATTCGCATCGGACACATTGGGGAATATTTATGCCATTGATACCACGGGTAAGGTTCTGGGGATATTCCTCCATGGTCAGAATGTGATCAATCCGCCGAGTCCTGTCGGCGCAATCCACGGGATCGACTTTTCCCCGATTGACTATAACCTCTGGCATTGGACCGCGCGGCGTGGAGCTGATGCTGGTCACGGCGTTAACGAGACAGCGGACCTGTCGCGCGTGTCGGCAGAAGGATACCCAGTTGCGGGTAACCGCAGCTATTACTTCGGCCTGGATGACCCCGACGACGGGTTGGCTAACGAACCCCAGCCTGGAGCTTCGAACTTTACCTCGGGGCAGGGAAGTGATGGTTCGCGGATTATGACTTACAACATGCCCGGGGGTATCTGGGGGAGCTTGACTTCGGGCACATTTAGCCTAGCCGGTTACACGGCAGCGGACCGACCCACCTTATATTTCACCTATTACGCCCACACGGAAAACAGTTTGGATTACGATGGTCTACGCGTTTATGTCTCCAACGATGGGGCCAATTGGGTTCTTGTGGCCACAAATACCGATTTGAATGACGGGATGTTGATCAATGACCGCCTTGAGAAGCCAGGGTACGGTGGCTATATCAGGGAAATTCATGACGGAGGCGGAGTGTGGCGGCAGGCTCGCATTGATTTGAGCCAGTTTGCCGGCATGGATAATCTCCGCATACGTTTTGATTTCTCCACTGCCAGCGACTTAGACATCGGCCAGATGTTGACTGGCGGGGCCTATTTGACCGTAGTCCCAGGGGCAGAGTTGAGGGATGGGCAAACTTTTGTAATGGGTCCGCGCACCTTCGAGATCGATCTGGGATTTGCCCTGATCTTCCCCAGCGCGGCGGGTGCACAGATTCTGGACAATCCCGGTGGCACCAGGCTCGGCGAATGGATTACCGTCAGTGACGGCACACGCACTGTAACCTTCGAATTCGATAAAAACGGCACGGTGGGCACCGGGAGAGTGCGTGTGCCCATCACCGACGCCATGACCGCCCGGCAAGTAGCCGAGGCTTTCGCACAAGCGGTCAATAGTTCCATCCTAGGTTCTACCGTTCGTGCGTACATACCGGAGGATAAGATCTTTCAGGGCTCCAACGGTTACCGAGTATTCCTCATCGGGGCCACAAGTGTCAGTGGAGGAACTGACTACCCCGGGGCTTCCCGGGCGGTGACCATCGAGGGTAATCCTCCTGGACAATACACTTCCGGCCGCACGCCGGTGTACATCCGCCCGGATATGGATCAGCTGACGGTAGCACAGATCGTAAGCTCCACAATTAACCGTGCATTCCGAACCTCGCCCGATCGGCTTTATGTTCCGCCCCAGATAACCGCCGCTGCTCTCAACAATACGGCCTTCTCGATTCTCGGTTTAGACAGTCGAAATGTGCCTCGCTTTGCAGTTATCGGCGCTAGTACAACAAGCGCATTCCCGTTGATTGTTTCGGTGGATACGATTCGCGCCCAACTGCCTGCCGGGGCAA
>Ga0272449_1002921_pt1 | contig 15271 bp, 12 predicted proteins | sample YNPCB0241_FD_198679 | JGI IMG/M metagenome (GOLD analysis project Ga0272449, IMG submission 198679) | Hot spring sediment microbial communities from Yellowstone National Park, WY, United States - YNP-CB-024-1 | ecosystem: Environmental > Aquatic > Thermal springs > Hot (42-90C) > Sediment...
TTTCCGGAGACCTCTAGCTCCACTACCCGTTTGCCTGAGACCTTTTCTTTTAGCTCTCTCGGAGTCCCAATAGCGATGATCCTGCCCTTGTTTATTATTGCGACCCTGTCTGAGAGGTATTCAGCCTCAAACATGTTATGCGTGGTCAGCAGAATAGTTTTTCCCTGTTTCTTTAGCTCGAGGACAACCTCTCTTACCTTCCTGGCAGAATTCGGGTCGAGCCCAATGGTAGGCTCGTCCAAGAACAGGATGGGAGGGTCGTGGAGGAGGGCTCGGGCAATGTTAAGCTTTGACTTCATCCCTGTACTATATTCCTCGACAAGCCTGTCGGCATCGCCTGCAAGATCCAGCATGTTAAATAGCTCGTTGATTCTTTTCTCTGCATAGTCACGCTGGAGGTGGTAGAGCCTCGCAAAGTACATGAGGTTCTCTCTCCCCGTAAGCTTCCAGTAAAACCCCCTGTCACTGTACAAGCTGACTCCTATGCTCTCCCTCACCATCTTTGCCTCGGTGACAACGTTAAACCCGTTGACCCAGGCTTCGCCAGAGTCAGGTAAGAGTAGCGTGCTCAGTATCTTTATTGTTGTAGTTTTTCCAGCCCCATTCGGCCCGAGAAGCCCAAAGATCTCTCCGAAATTGATGTGGAAACTTACATCGTTTACTGCAACTATCTCCCTCTGTTTTCCGCGGAAAAGTATCCCACCTTCACGTGTCCTAAAGATTTTCCTGAGGTTGCGGGCCTCTACAGCATAGCTACCCATACAGACTCTAAAAATCTCGGGTGTGGCGATATATAAATTTTACTTTATACATTGTACCCCAAGCAAAATAATGCTCAAAAAGGAAGCTCAAAGGGGTAACCTTTAAGAGTTTCCTGCATGAAATCTCTCTCCAAGATATCGATGGCAAAGATCATCCTAGAGCCCGAGGGAAAAAGAATTCCAGCCAATAGGGGCCAGACAATACTCCAAGTCCTCAGAGACTCCGGCGTCATTCTCGAATCCCTCTGTGGAGGCTTTGGAGCATGCGGCAAAGACAAGGTATTGATAGTAAGGGGACAAGAATCTCTGAATCCTCTCACGAGGAGCGAGGAAAAGTTTCTAACCTTAGACGAGGCCAGGAAGGGATACAGGTTGGCCTGCCAGGCAAGGATTATCGAAGATGGGGACATCGTCGTATTTGTTCCCCCGGAAAGCAGGGCCAAACCTATACAGAGAAAGATTGTAGGTGAAGGATACATGAGAAATGTTAAGTTAGACCCCTTCGTCAAAAGGATAAAGGTTGTTCTCAGAGCACCCAGCTTAGAGGACCCTAGGAGCGACTACGAGAGACTAGTAGACGCGCTAAGAAAGGTGCTAGAGACAGACGATGTGAAGGCTTCTTTGGACGTCTTAAGGGATTTACCCGACAAAGCTAGAAACAGCAACTGGAGCCTATCCCTCGTGCTCTGGGGCAACGAGATCGTTTCGATAGAAGAGACAACAAACCAGCGACCCGTCTACGGGCTGGCCGTAGACATAGGCACCTCGAAGATTGTTGTTCACCTCGTAAACCTTGAAAATGGCAAGATAGAGAGAGTAGCCTTCGCTGAGAACCCCCAGCTTAGCTATGGGGAAGACATAATGTCGAGGATGTCCTATGCAAACATTGGCCACGAGAATTTGCAACGGCTACACAGGCTTTTGATAGACGCAATAAATAGCTTAATCGAGAAAGTTGTCTCAGAGGCAGGTGTTTCCAGCGAGGACATATACGAGGCAGTAATTGTTGGCAACACGGCTATGCACCACTTTTTCCTTGGCCTGCCCACTCGCTACCTGTCCTCCTCTCCTTTTACGCCCGTAATCACTAGGAGCTATAGTATTGAAGCTCGGGAAGCCGACCTGAAGATAAACAGGCGTGGAAAGGTAACCGTCCTGCCAGTGATAGCAGGTTATGTTGGGGCAGACGCAGTTGCAGACGCCCTCGCAATAGGCCTCATCGAAAAAAGCGAAAACATCCTCCTGGTGGACATAGGAACAAACACAGAGATATTTGCAGGAAACGCTGAGGACTATGTAACGTGCTCCACGCCATCTGGACCAGCCCTAGAAGGAGGACACATAACTTTCGGGATGAAGGCTGTTGAGGGGGCGATAGAAAGGGTAACAATTGATGAGAGTGGAGAAGTAGAATACAAAACCATAAACAATGCTCCTCCGAGCGGCATATGCGGCTCTGGAATTATAGACGCTGTGGCCCAACTATTCCTGCGGGGCATAATAGATAGGCGTGGAAAATTTGTCGAGGGATCGGCAACTGAGAGACTTATCAGGGACGAAAAGGGCCGAGGATATGTAATTGCTTGGAGCAACGAGACAAGCATTGGGAAAAACATAGTGTTGTGGGAAAAGGACATTAGCGAGTTCCTGCTTGCAAAGGCCGCGATATATGCGGGAATATCGATAGCATTAAAGAGAAGAAGACTAGAACCAGAAAACCTTAGCGAGGTTCTCATAGCCGGCTCCTTCGGCTACCACATAGACCCATTCCACGCGAAGGTTGTCGGGATGATCCCAGACGTAGAGCTGGAAAAGATAAAATTCGTTGGGAACACGGCGATAGCTGGCGCTGATCTACCACTACTTTCGAGAAAGGCACGCGAAGAAGCAGAAATAATTGCCAAGCGAGCAAGATACTTCGAGCTCTCCCTGGACCCCCTCTTCAACAAAGAATTCGCTTACGCGTTGCAACTGCCTCATCGGGAACTGGAAAGATTCCGAAGCATAGCCGAAATAGTTGCGAGAAAGGATTTGTGAGGTCTCATCGAGATGGAAAAAACTTTATATAGGTAAAGCATATCGGTTACTGATATGCACATATTCATGGGTAAATTTGCGAAAAATCCTCTCACGTTAACAATCCTATCCCTACTACGGAGACGTCCCATGACAGGAATCGAGATAATCGAAGAAATAGAAGCAATAACGCTTGGCTTCTGGAAGCCATCTCCTGGAGCCGTATATCCAACACTAAAGCTCCTAGAAAAAAACGGGCTTGTGAGGCACGAGGAGAAGGGATGGCAAAAGGTCTACTATTTGACAGACAAGGGAAGACTAGAGCTTGAAAAGATGTGCATGCCTGGGCAACCTGAGACATTGGAGGATGTCTTGAGTATAATAGAGGGCTACGTTGAATACCTAAAGGAGTCAGGTCTGGCACTGAAGGCATCGGCCGAGTCAAGAGAAAAACTAAAGAAAATAGTTGAAGAACTTGCTAAGCTTTCGTCTTCTGCGCAGTAACGATAAATATATTAATATCGGTAAACGATAGGGTCTGATTAACATGTGGACGCTTAAAAACAAAAACAGATTTGCGGCCATAGCCACTGCCATGCTTCTCGTCATCTCCGTCTCGACTTTTTCCCAACCGGTGACTAAGGGTACCCTCGGGAGCAAAGTCGCTGTCTTTACCTTGGAAGGCATCAATGTATTGGACAGTAGCTATCCCGCCGGCGTTGTACAGGTAACAGTCTCGTATTTCGGAACATATACCTTGCTAGGCTCATCCATGCAACTAAAGATTACCTGCGGCAACTCTACGTATACAACGGACCCCGTGAGCTTGGGTTCCTGGCGTCCATCAACACAGAAAATTGCTATATTCACAGTGGACGCAACCAAGCTAAGTTCCAATTGTCAGAGCGAAGTAGTTATTTCCTGGAGCGACTCGTGGGACGATTCCCTAAAAATGAATACAGGATACGGTGGGACAACATCTCTAGACACGACTCTAACGGCTTGCTGGGGAGAACAGCTACAGGTCTCCCTGAATCCACAGCCCACGTATTTGTCCTCTGTTAACCCTGTCTTCCTAACGGTCGTGAACAGTGGACAAAGTAGCGTTGACAATTTAGTGATTACGATTATTCCCCAAGGCTCCCTAATGCTTAACACGTCGATACCCACGGTACTAGAGGTTGGCCGGCTAGACCCCGGCATGAAAAAGAGCCTGCCCCTACAAATTATTCCTCAGAGCAATTTTCCATCTCTAGGAGTAACACTCAGCTATACTGACTGTATGGGAAACAAGAAGACGTCTTCCCTCCAAGTGCCGTTCTATGCAACAACAGGCCAAAGCATACTCGTAGTCCCCGAGCCGTCTGTCCTCTCTTCGGGCCAGGCCTCCAACGTCAACCTAAAGGTGATAAATTCTGGAAACGTTCCAATAAAGAACCTTAACATTATACTGAGCCTCCAAAAAAGCCCGCTAAGCATTTCTCCGGCAATGCTCAGCATCGGTGATCTCCAGCCTGGAGAAGTAAAAACAATCCCAATATCTGTGTCTGTCCCAACGACAGCCTCAAGCAGCGAGACTGTCTCGTACCAGGCCCTATACACGGTTGAAGGCGGCGGAGTCGTAAATACGGCTGGAACATTTTCCTTCTATATTGCACAAACCTCTAGGGTCACAATAACTTCGACAGACATTGTGCCGCAGAGCCCGCAGGTAGGGGGAAACGTCATTGTCGCAGTGGGACTCATAAACGACGGCTCTTTCCCAGTATACGGAGTAAACGTTTCTGCAACGGCATCTCAGGGACTAGAACCACTAAGGTCAACCTACACGTATCTGGGACAGCTCAATCCACAGGTCTTAACGTCTCTACCATTCAGCTTCAAGGCTACACTGGAAGGAGTCCAGGAGGTAAAATTCATTGTAACATACAGGGATGCCTATGGCAGAGTCATGAACACCGAAAGAACAGTCTTAATAAATGTCTCACCGGCTACAACAAGTAGCTCTACTCAGCAAGCCTCTAATTTTAGAGACAATTATTTGCTCATAGCCCTTACACTAATAATCATTGTAGCGGTTGCATTTGCCGCATATAGGAGAAGGGCTAAAAAGTAGGGGTTAGCTAATGAACCTGTCTGACTATTTCTATATTTCCTATACAAGCATCAAGGAAAAGAAGGGAAGAGCAGTAGGAGCAGTTCTCGGAGTACTTATAGCCGTGCTTGCCCTAAGCCTCGCTCTAGGGGTTGGGGAAAGCTTTCAGAAAGCATTTGTCGAGCAGCTACAGTCAACAATAGCGGCAGATAGTGTATTTGTTATAGGTGGACCAACCGGGTTAACAGATGCAGACATAGCCTACTTCAAAAGCATACCTGGCGTTAGGGACGCACACGGCATCCTCATGGCTTCTGGAACTGTTTATACCGAGAAAGGGGAGCAACAAGTAAGCATAGTAGCTGTAGATCCAGACTTCTTGCCGAGATACCTCGGCGTGTCAGACATGAGGAAAGCTGTAGCTGAGGGCGAATCCTTTCCCAAAGGGCTGGGGGTCTTAGCCTCATATAACCTTTGGATGGACCCGGGAACCGGCAGGAAGCTGCTCGACGTTGGGTCGACTCTTACAGTGAGGGTTAGCGGAAAAACGATCCAGCTGTTTGTCACAGGCCTTCTTGAACAGACAAGCTCCTCCATGTCTATGGGGCACGAGTTCCAGACAGCAACAATCTACATGGACCCCGATGCTTACTTCACGTTTATAGGTAAAACGAGGAACTATCCAGTAGCCATAGTCCTAGTAGACGACCTCAGCAGGCTAGACCCGATCACCGAGAACATTAGGGCTCTGGCTCCGCCAGGTGCAAGAATCATCTCTGCCGCGGCCATGGTGAAACAGTTTACTATGCTTGTAGGCGCGCTACAAGCATTTGTTGCAATTATATCTGCGGTGGGGATGGGCGTGACGGCGCTCTGGATCTTTGACAGCACGACGATAAGCGTGACCCAGAGGACAAAGGAAATAGGCATCCTCAAGGCTCTTGGATATACAAGCAGAGACATATTGATAATTTTCCTCCTAGAGACTGCAATCGTCTCCTCGATAGGCGTGTTTATCGGCCTTTCCCTTGCCTATATGGCTTCCAACTTCATGAAGGTCTCTGCATTCGGAATAGTAATTTCCCCCGTCTTGTCTCTGAACACCATTCTGCTGGCCGCCCTCCTACCACTTGCTTCAAACGTTTTGGCGGCATTCATACCGGCAAGGAGGGGTGCTTCGCTGAACCCTGTAGAGGCGTTGAGGTATGAGTGAAATTATCAGGCTCGAGGAAGTCTGGAAGATCTACGGTAAACCACCAAGCGAGACAGCAGCACTGGGAGGAGTATCGCTGACAGTCAGGAAGGGCGAGTTCTTTGCAATAGTTGGTCCAAGCGGTAGCGGGAAGACAACTATGTTGCACTTGATTGGGGGCCTAGACAGGCCCACGAGGGGCAAGATATATGTTGACGGTACAGAGCTGACGGCGATAAGGAGCGACTCTGAGCTGAGCAGGTACAGGAACAAGACCGTTGGCTTCGTATTCCAGCTTTTCTACCTTATACCAAGGCTCAACGTGCTTGAAAACGTAGAGCTACCACTAGTGAAGCGCGGCGTGCCTAAGGCCGAGAGGAGGAGGCTAGCCCTAGAAGCGCTGAGAACAGTCGGGATAGAGATGCTTGCATACAAGTACCCAACACAGCTAAGCGGCGGAGAACAACAAAGAGTAGCAATTGCTAGAGCCATCGTGGGTAGCCCAAGGGTTTTGCTAGCAGACGAACCAACAGGAAACCTCGACGCGGCGAACAGCCAAATAGTTATGGACCTCTTCAAGAGGCTTAACCGAGAGCTAGGAATGACAATAATAATGGTTACCCACAACCTCGAGCTCATATGGAACTGTGACAGAGTTGCCCGGATGTATAGTGGGAAACTCTTGGGCATCTATACTCCTGAAAAGTACAGCGAGCTCATAGCCAGCTTTGTCAAGAAAGGCCAGCAAGAAACCTAGTGAGGTCGCTTTTCCTCTTTCTCTCCAGCGTCTCAATGATTCTCCTGACGAGCTCGTCCCACGCTATAGCGTCCCGTAAAGCCCATTGAACTATAGAACCGGTAGCCTCCTTAAGCATAGACATAAACATCTGCCAAGATACACCCTCGTGCCTAAGCGTCTCGCCCCAGTGGCTCCAAAGATACCTCGCCAACATGTTCCCCGTCCACACGGCCAGATTGTCTCCTTCCTCGCCCGGGCCCAGCGCGGAGCGAAGCGTCTTTATCTTTGCCTTTATGTCTACGGGCTCTGGAGGCACACTCAGCCTGTATTCATATGACAATATTAGCCCCAAGAGTCAATGATAAGCATAGAAATTAAATTAACGTGTAAAAAGTGAAAGAAAAAATTGTTTTAGGTACTGAAGGAAACCTTGACCCCGAAAAAGTCCTTCACGTGTGGCTTAAACATGTACCAAAGTATCAAGGCAGCAATCAACAATCCGATAAGCGACGAGGGGTCTCCCATGGCTATTCCAGCCAATCCGCTTAGAAGCCCCAACGCTTCAAGGATCACTATTATCCACCATGCCCATCCCTTGCCCGTCCAAAGCCCCCAGCCGACCACAAGCCCTATCAATCCAGCCAGGAGGAGGCCTATTCCAAGGAAACTGACTAGGAGGGAGATAAGTGGTGGTAGACCCATCTCCAATTCTGACATGTATGGTCCGATAGCGATGAAAGCTATGCCTAATAGGATTGCTAGTCCTCCACCAATAAACTGAAGTAGTGCAAGGACAGTTATTCCAGTTGGTCTTTGACGTGGCGGCGGTGGAGGAGGTACTGTTGTTTGTGTTCCTGGTTGCATATAGCTATCAATATATTTTTATTTTACATGTATTTAAGATTTGTGGTTTTAAAAATTTTTTAATGCAAAACGTCGTTATTTTTAATGAAAAATATCGGCTTTTTAACATAATTGATTAAAATATAGGTTTAAATTTTTACATAATGATATTTAAGATTCATCATTATTATCATTAATGCCTATGCTACAACCAAAAGATATTATTGAAAAGCAGTTGCATGGCTTCCGAGAAGCACTAGACCGCGAGGCACAGCTTATGCCAGAAGCCATACAGGGACTGTTGGCACTCTATACAGGAGAAGAGGATACCACCTGTTTCGCCCTGAAGCGTATCTACGGCAAGAGGGACAAAGGAGAAGCCAAGAGGGTGTTCTAGATGAGTGGAGGACTAGATAGAAGGAGCTTCCTAAAGCTGGCCGCGATCGCGGCTTCGGCACTGGCAGTACCAGTTGGAGCACAGCCTGTACCTCTCAAGCCCTGGAAGACGCAGTGGAGCCTAGGCGAGATTGGCGGTAAGACAAACCTAAAGCAAGCAAAAATCACACCAGTCATCTGTACATATTGCTCTGTGGGTTGCTCCATCGACTTCTATACTATTGGAGACGATGTCGTATGGACAACTGGATCCCCCGACTCCGCGATAAACTTTGGTACTCTTTGTCCAAAGGGAAAAGCCGCCTTCGAGGTGGTAAACAACGAGGCAAGAGTTCTCCAGCCCATGATTAGGACGGGTCCAAAGCCCAAGCCAGAGGAAATCCTAAACGCGAAGAGCTGGGACGAGCTACTCGAGTTGGTGAAAAAGTATCCCCCAATGTGGAAGCCCGTTAGCTGGGACGAGGCGTTCAGGTACATCGCAGAGAAAACCGCCCAGATACTTAACGACTGGAGGCAGAGCACGGGTGCGCCCAAGCAAAATGACGGCTACTATTATCTTGGCAACACTGCCCCCATACAGCTTATCGGTTCATCCATCATGGTTAACGAGGGCGGATACCTCACAGCAAAACTGGCAGAGTTCCTGGGAACCACAAATATTGACTCACAGTACAGGAAGTGCCACAGCTCCACGGTCAGCGGCCTTGCACTAACATACGGGTGGGGTGCAGAGACAGCTACACTGGAAGACGTTGGAGACGCGGACGTGGTGCTATTCTTCTCTAGCCCTGCAGAGGCGCATCCAGTCTCCTTTAAGTGGTTCTTGAAAGGAAAGAAGGAGAGGGGAACAATACTTATTACTTTTGACCCTAGATACAGCAGGACAGCTACCGCGTCAGACATATGGGTTCCATTTAGAAGCGGCACGGAAACAGCGATATTCCTCTATATTCTCCACTACGCATTCTTCGAGAGGAACCCACCCATTGACAGCCTAGACACCTTTAAAGCTCTAAAAACACGCTGGAACATTACTGACGCGGACCTGGACGACTTCAAGGAACTGATAAAGGAATACAATGCTGACACTGTTTCAAGGATAACTGGTGTACCCGTAGACCTCTTAAAGACAGTTGCCAAGACATTTGTGGAGAACAGCGGCGTAGCTACTAACCACAAGAAGCACGGCATAATACAGTGGGCAATGGGCATGACCCAGCACACAAACGCAACTGTAAACATCATCAGGGCGGCCGCGATTCTCCAGCTACTCCTAGGAAACGTCGGCTATCCAGGCGGAGGAGCACACCCATTCAGGGGTCACAGCAACGTCCAAGGGGTCACAGACATGCAGGGAGCCGGACTAGGAGCACTACCGGGATACCATGCTGCACCGTCAGCGGCACTGGTAAGGGTGTACCAGGACTGGAAGCTTCAGGGCATGCCAGACGCGTGGAACTGGGCTGTGCCAGACTGGGCCGTTAAGACTGTTGGGACAACTGCTCCTGACAAAGGCAAAGCAGACCTTGCAAAGATACTGACAGTCTTTAACTTTTATGGCTGGAGGAGGTTCGAGCTCTTATGGGGATTCTTCTGCGGAACAGTCCCAGAAGACGACCCCCAGAACGGCACAATTGTATGTGACTTCCCAATGGGTGCAGGAACATCTGAAATCACCTTCCCGAGAAAAGTCCTTAACAAAGAGATCCGAGCTGCATTCATATTCGGCGAAAACCCCGCAGTTACCAATCCAAACGCCAAGGTTATCTGGGCCGCCCTCGCGAGCCTAGACCTCCTAGTCGTGTCTGACATCTTTGAGACCGAGACTGCGTGGTTCGCAGACGTACTGTTGCCTGCCGCATCGTTCGCTGAGAGCGAAGGGACGAGGACGAACAGCAACCGTGTTGTACAGTGGACCTATGCTGCCGTTTATCCGCGCGGAGAGTCTAAGCCGGACTACTGGATACTGACAAATCTCTTCAGGTACTTGAGGAAATATGGAGCCATAAAGCTACCAAGCGAGGTTGCAGGCGTCAAGAAGGAAAGGGTACTGATAAGGAAGGGAGGCAAGACCTATTTGCTTTACGAGAGGGAGCTGAGGCCAGACATGAGCTGGGACTACTCTGGTGGCAAGGGAGCCGCTATCCCTGTCCGCGACGTAGAGTCGGAAGTCAACCCAAGGATCATCAACAAGGAGATCAACTTCGCTGTCCTCATTTATCACGGCATGTATGACCCGATCCGCGACGAATACTTGTCTATGAAGAGGAGCCTTAAGATCAGGAAGCCCGGCGAGATAGACGGCACCTTTGCGACGAAATTCGGATTCTACAAGGACTGGGGATGGTCATGGCCGGCAAACGTGAGAGTCATGTACAGCACAACTATTCTAGTTGACACTCTCGGCACAACTGACAAGGTCTACGCCAACGGCCAGACATGGGAGGTAACCGGCGAGACAGGCGAATGGCTCGACGAGGCCACAGGGCAGTACAAGCCGGCTTTTATCCCTGGACACACATTCTGGCTACCGAGGGCATTCAAGAGGAAGCTGAGCGGCATAGCAGACCTCTATGGCGGTATAGACATGATGAGATTCATTAGGACTAATGAGATTGTACCCTTAGGCCTCTTTGCAGTCGAAGAGGGCGGAGATGTCAAGCTGTACAGCTACAGCGACTTTGTAGCACAAACCGGTATGAAGTACCTGTATGCCAATGATACTCTATACTGGGACCAGGACACAGCTATAGTGCCAAAAGCTACCCTCAAGAGAGTATTCTTTGCGGGGGGCGTTGGGTGGAAAGACTTCAAGCCAACTTACGACAAGATGAGGGAGACCCTAAAGAAGTACTACGAGCAGACTGGGAACATGAGAGACGCTGTAAACAATACAATTAAGGAGCTCGGCGGGTGGTATAAGGGCTACTCCTTCACGTGGCCTATACACACCGAGCCAGCTGAGAGCCCTGACGTAGAGATGGCGCTTACCTACCCCACGCTTGCGTGGCTCCACTCTTACAACCTACAAGTGCTGAATGAGTCTCCAGACATAGTTAAGGGTAAACCAGTTGGCGTCGCACTGGAGCCCAGCATGCTAAAGGACTTGCCAGGAGAGCTGGTCGTGATAACGACTAACAGGCTTACAGAGCACTGGCACAGCGGGTCAATGACCAGGAGGGCATCGATGCTTGCAGAGCTAGACCCGGAGCCCTTCGTTTATGTCCCAGAGAAGCTTGCCGCCAAGCTTGGCATAAAGCCCGGGGACTTGGTAGAAATACTTACCGCAAGGGGCTCGGTCAAAATGAAGGCCTACGTCACCAAGGGAGAGGCATACCTAACAGTAAACGGCAAAGAGTTGCCACAGATCAACGTTATATGGGCCTTCAGCTTCCTCGGATACGTAACCGGGCCACAGGGCAACTTCGTATCGCCAGACGTGGGCGACGTAATTACAACTATCCAGGAGACTAAGGCTTGGATTGGTAAAATTAGAAAGGCAGAGGTGATGTAAAATGGTCGTGCAGAAACACCCGAGTCAAACCGAGGGTTACGCCGTACTTGTAAACCTAGACAAGTGCATTGGGTGCAGGTCTTGCCAGATAGCCTGCAAGGACTGGAACGGCAGGCAGGCCGTAAAGACAACATTTAGCCCGACCTTCACAAACCCGCCGGACTTGACCAGCGAGAGCTGGAAGGTGGTCTTCTACTACGAGGGGACTACAAAGAAGGCCCTGCTGACGCCGGGAGGCGAAGCTGTATTTGAACAGGTAGACATCGCCCCGTTGCCGTTCCAGTGCATGCACTGTGTAGACCCGCCATGTGCAAGGGCGTGCCCAGTCGGAACCATCAAGATAACGCCGGAGGGAGCTGTAGTCATAAACAAGGACGAATGTATTGGCTGCGGCTACTGCGAGACAGCGTGCCCGTTCCGCGTACCGAGACGTAGCAGTGTCGATGGGAAGTACTACAAGTGCACGTTCTGTGTAGACAGGATACAGAACGGGATGGCTCCTGCATGTGTAGAAGCATGCCCGACAGGCGTTTTCACGTTTGGCAACGCAAAGGACATTGTTGAACAGGCGAAGGCGCTTGCTTCACAAGGAAACGTTGTCTACGGGCTAAACATGGACAGCTATATCGGCGGAGGAGTCAGATGGATATATGCCAGCTCCCCGAGGAAGAGCCTTGCTATACAGCAACACTTTGCTGATAGGGGCAAACCCGTAGCTACACAGCAGTTCAGAGAACTATTGAAGCCACTCATAGTCTATGGGAGCGCCCTAGGCGCACTGGCACTAGGTGTCATAGCTGCAGCCACCTGGAGAAAGAAGCGTGTCGAAGAAAAAGTTGAAGAAAAAGTTCCTGAGAAAAGTCAGGGTGAAAAGACAAGTTAAGGGGTGAGCATGATGGAAAAGAACAAGTTTGTGGAAATAATTAGTAACAGCTACAGAATAGCACATACTCACAACCTCCACTTCTGGTCCTTCCTAGCCGTGACTGGAGGAACCCTGATTGCATTAGAATATCTCTCGCCGCTGGCATACGCAGTTGGACTCCCATTCGCAAACCTCTTGCACACAGACCCAGTGACAGCGGGCATACAGATATTCAGGATACTCCACAGGATCTTCGCATTTGCCTGGGGAGGGCTACTAATAATCTATGGATGCTACCTATTCTGCTTTGGTAAATCGCAGGTCCTCAAGCCGTTGAAGAAGCCATTGAAGGAACAGATAGCCGAGGCCAAGGCTCTTACAGGCAGATACCTGTTTGGGAAGCCTATACCAAAGGAGGTTGCAGAAAAAATGGACAGACACAACGTATTCGTCGCCTACCTAGCCGTTGTCCTAGGAATAAGCTTCTTCCTGCTGTCAGTAAGCGGCCTCGGACTCATGTTCAGGTACGCGCTTGGACTCACTAATGACCAGGCGGCCCTGCTACTCTTCCTGCACGACCTCGGCTTCGGCCTATCAATGCTATTCGTGCTATTCCACCTCTTCGCAGTGTTCCACCCGGCCAACAGGCCGATCCTTGACGCAATGATGAAGGACGGCAAGGTCCCGCTAGAGTTTGCCAAGGAAGATATGCCACAATACCTCAAGAGAATCAAGATAGAGGAATAAAACAAAATATTTTTTTTTACAATTTTTTATTTTTCGGGAGGTGTTTGTATTTGAAAGCTAACGGAATTCTGCGGTCTCTCTGTGCTGACAAAGAATGCCTTGAAAGCCTTACCAATGTTTACGAAGCCTTCACTTTGCTAGAAGAAATAATAGAGAGTCTACCAGCTCCAAGGCTATCCAAAAAAGAGGAGCCCCTAATCGATAACGTCGCTAACCGTGAAGAAATCAAAGCTGTGCTAAGCAGCCAGGGGATAAGTGACGAAAGCCTTGTTTCCTATGCGATTTCTAGACAGTTACAAGGGCTTTATCCAGACCAGCCTTGGACCGGTAGCAGTTGCCCGATATGTGGCCAGAAGCCGACACTTATTCTTGTTCGGGAAAAGCCAGAGCTCACGTATGTTTCGAGGGAGACAAAAGCCAGATGCATATGTGGCCACGAAAAAGATATCGAGCCATATACTTGTCCAAGCTGTGGGAGGCAGGGACGCGGCAACTTCGAGGTCTATGTTGCCCCTGGAAGCTCTGTAAGGGTCTATGTCTGTAAGAACTGTGGCCACAGGTTTGCAGAGATACAGGATACGGGTCTAGGCGAGAAAGAGCTCCAGGCACTACACGGGGCTATTAGGCTCCTTCTAAGAGAAGTGGAGCTCTCTAGCCATGAAACTGGGTAGAAATAAGTTATAGTTGGGCTCCCTCTCTTGGTCAAAAAATTATTCTTTCTGGATGCGTATAAATGTTGAACCTATTATTCCTAGCGAAGCCTATCAGAGTTATACCGTTCTGCTCGGCGACCTGTATTCCCTGAAGGGTGGGAGCCGCCTTTGATGTTACAAGCCTTACCCCCACCGAGGCAAGCTTCTCAACGATGCTCTTTGTGAGCCTACAGGACACGGCAAATCCCACAGTTGAGGGTTCAATACTTGACTTTGCCAGGAACCCTATACACTTGTCCACGGCACAGTGCCTGCTAACGTCCTCAACATGGAACAATACTTCGCCACTTGGCATAAAACAAAGCGCACCGTGAAAAGCCCCCGTTTCCCGAAAAGCCGAACCCCTAGTGTACAAAGCCTCGACAGCAGAAATTATCTTTTCGACAGGGAACCTGGCTTCCCCCCTTGTGAAGACCGCCTCAACCAGCTCTCCATCAACCTTTATCTTTCCATTCTCAATCCTTATTTGTGTAGGAGACTTAGGCTTTAAGCCCCGCTCGGCTAGGAAGCCGTAGACCAGCTCCTCTATATTATTTGGAGAACACATGTAGGAAGCCATCTTGGACCCATTTATATAAAGCTCGTATTCCTCCTCAACTGCAATCTTGTCTCTGCATCTCTCTGTTTTGCCCCCCTGGAAACAAAGTATCTCCTGCTCCACTATCATTGAGACTTGTTAGTAAATGCTTGCTATATAACTGTTAATCCCCCATATCGCCACTATGCCTTTATATGGGTGAAAAGTTTTATCCAGGTAACAAAACTGTTACCACGACGAAACAATGAAAATATAAGAGATATGCGACAATGCCCTGTCCAGCGGCAGGCTAGTTTACAGCACAAGGCAACTAGCAAAGCTTGTCGGCGTGCCAGACAGCCACGCAAAGGTCTACGCTTATAGGCTCATACAGAAAGGCATGGCTTGGCGGCTTAGCCGTGGATCCATAACATTTACGCATGACACATTCATCATTGCCTCACAGCTCATAGAGCCGTCATACGTGTCAATGCACTCGGTCCTCTACCTAAGAGGCCTCATAGACCAGGTCCCAAGCATAGTGGAAGCAGTGACTACTAAGCGTCCAGCCTGGCTACGCGAGCTCGGCATAAGGTACAGGAAAATAAGTGGGAAACTCTTTTTCGGCTACGAGCGCCTAGCTAGGGCTAATAGTTACGTGTTCGTCGCTACCCCCGAAAAAGCTGTGCTAGACACTATGTATTTCAGTGGGATCCCAGACCCCAGCGTTTTGGACCAGCTTGACAAAGAGAAAATCCTCGAAATCTCGGAGGCATTCCTTGGCCTTCGGAGCTACCGCGCCAAGAGAGTGGCGAGGTGGATAAAATGCTACGTGGAGAAGAAATAATAAAGATAGCCAGGCTGAGAAAGCTG
>Ga0272449_1002931_pt1 | contig 15250 bp, 18 predicted proteins | sample YNPCB0241_FD_198679 | JGI IMG/M metagenome (GOLD analysis project Ga0272449, IMG submission 198679) | Hot spring sediment microbial communities from Yellowstone National Park, WY, United States - YNP-CB-024-1 | ecosystem: Environmental > Aquatic > Thermal springs > Hot (42-90C) > Sediment...
CTAACAAACTACCTTAAAGTGCATTGGAACTTGATAGGCAAAGAGGCAAACGAGTGGGAGCTTGTGGACAAACTGGAAGAGTTTTACCAAAGAGAGCCAAAAGAACTTGAAGAGTTCATAGACATCTGGACAAACACATGGCTCAAAAAATGGAATGAGAGAGTTAAACTACTAATAGGCAACGAAGACGAAAAAAGATGGGACAAGATGACGAAGATTTTGAACAACGCTGAACCTTTATGGAGAAGGCTGCCAAACCGAAAAGAAATGCAGGAAATCGTGATCTCCACACTTATCAGAAACGGAGAAATCTGCGGCACCTCAATCCTAGCTGAAAACCTACTAAAAATGGAGTTAGGCGAGAATAAAAAGAGATACGCTACAGAGAAGGAACAAATGCTAAACTTGGTCAACAGAACTCTGCGCAGAGCCAGAGAATTAACTCGAAGCAAAGGACCGTTAATTTTCGTCAGAATTGATAAAGGATACTTTAATGATAACTTTTAAGGCGACGCTTTTCAGCGTATTCTTTCCCTGTTAAGGTTTTTGGTTTGCCAAGAATACCGCCTAATGGTTGTTGTTTCGCCGTAGCCGCACGCAGCACAACGCTTCTTTGAAACATTGTAAGCCCTTCTTCCACATCTTCTACAACGTATGTGCAATGTTTTGCCAGCACGCTTACCAAAGGATGGTGTCCCCTTTCCCAATACGCTCTCACCTCGGCGGCGGAGATATTAACACAACGTTGTCTCCGCGAACTATAATCAAGCCTAGCTTTTTAACGTTTTCAGCGTCTGTGGTATCTTCTGTTTCTTCAAGAACGAGATTTAAGTGTTGATCAAAGCCTTTCAGCTTCCCTCTAAGGCTTTTTCCACCCTTCAGTTTTACAAGCACTATTTTTCCAAGGTTTTGTTCAAGGATTTCAGTTGTCATTTCGCTCATTTAGCAGCCCTCACGTCAACGTTTACTGATTTATCACCTTTTTATACTTAGCTGACCATTTAAACCTATCTAAAAAGGGAGAAGCAAACAAATGGCTAAAAGGCATAAAAGACACTTCATCAAAGAGAAAGAGGCTAAAGCCCTACTGCAAGAAGCTTCAGAAAGACTGAAAAAGAATATGCGAACAGTTTTCGGCTCTAAAATGAATATGGAGTTGATCGAAAAAGATTTTTGTGAAATCTTTCTAATAAACGGCAAACCATCCCTTTTTAAGGTCTGCAAAAACATATATCCCACCCTCATTTTCGAAGAGGCGCTTGCCTCAATGCCAAAAATAGTTGTTGACATGGGGGCGGTTCGCCACATTTGCAACGGCGCCAACGTGATGGCTCCTGGAATTGTCCGTTTTGAAGGAAACTTTGGAAAAGGCGACTTGGTCGTTGTGGTTGATGAGAAACATGGAAAACCAATCGCTGTGGGCGAAGTTCTCTACGACGATAACATAATTAGCAAAATTAGACAAGGTGTTGTCGTCAAGAACGTGCATTTCGTTGGGGACAAAGTTTGGAAGTTGATTAAAGAAATGGGTTTCAGCTATGGTTGACCAACAATCCAGATTCAAGATTCATAAACTCTTAAAGGGCTGAATCTATATTCCGAATCAATAGAACAGCTAAGTGAAGAAACGCTTAAACTCTTAAAGAGGGTTTAAAATTAAACAGAGTGGAGAAAGTTGCCAGGATTAAGTGAACTCTTCCGTAGATATAGGCGAGAGGAAAAAGTTGAGGAACGCAAAACTGAAGAGGCAAAAAGCAACCTTGGAAAAACTTTTTTGAAGGCTATGCCGATCCGCGACTTGTCCGACTTAGACACAATTAAAAATGAGGTTCGTTCCGGAAACATTTTGATTCTTAGGATAACCCCCCTAGCCAACAAAAGCATAGAAGACGTGAAAAAAGCAGTCAACGAACTCTGCGAATTCGTAGAGTCCTTGGGTGGAGACATCGCCCGTTTGGGTGAAGAAAGGGTTGTAGTGTGTCCGCCCAACGTTAAAATTTGGAGAGAAAAACCCCAGGTGACAAGTGAGCCTATATCTACAGCAGCCTAATGGTTTCCATTATTGACGGTGCCGCCGTTGGTATTCCACATCTCTTTTGAATAAAGCTTGATAGGCTGGCTATTTTCGCTTTTTCACCGTGACAAACTATGACCCTTTCAGGTTTGGGCTTCAAATGTGTTATGTAATTTATTATCTGCCGCCTATCAGAGTGCCCTGAAAATCCTTCAATGGATTCAACACGCATCTTAACTTTAACAACAGACATTTTGCCTTCACTGTCCATCATGGCAACTTCGTTTACACCTTTTTGTACACGTCTCCCCAGCGTGCCCTCGATCTGGTAGCTCACAAAAACTATTACGTTTCTCTCGTCTTCAGCCAAACCTTTAAAGTATTCTATTACTGGACCACCTTCAAGCATTCCAGAAGTAGCCATTATGATACATGGCTCTCCTTCTATGACATCTTGTCTAACGCTTGGATGCTCGACCACCGTAAAGTAGTCTGACTCGAATGGGTTAACTTCCTCGTGGAGTATACTGTTGCGAACCTCCCGCCCCAAATATTCCGGATAAGCAGTGTGGATGGCAGTGGCCTCAGAAATCATACCTTCAATGAAGACGGGTGCTTCTTTCATTAGCCCACGTTTCATGTAACCGTCCAAAACAAGCATTATTTCCTGCGCCCTTCCAACAGCTGGAACCGGAATCAAAACCTTACCCTTCCGCTCCAGCGTCTCATTCACAATTTTTACTAGGCGTTCTTCAGCCTCAACCCTCGACGGCATTATGTCGTCTGGACCCCCATACGTGCTTTCAGTTATGACTGTTTCAACCCTTGGGAATTCGGCTGTAGCTGCCTCCAGAAGCATAGTTTTGGCATACTTATAGTCGCCAGTATACACTATGTTGTGTAAGCCTTCACCAATATGCAAGTGAATTATCGACGAGCCTAAAATGTGTCCTGCGTTGTGTAAGGTTAGCCTTATATCGGGAGCTATGTCTGTCACAACACCATACCTTAATGGGATTGTGTGCAGCACACATTCTCGCACATCTTTCTGATCATACGGGGGTATAATGCCCTGTTTGCTGGCAACATCCAAATAGTCAAGTTGTAGAAGTGTCATTAGGCTGGATGTGGGAGCAGAACAGTAAATCGGTCCATCATAACCGTACTTGAAGAGGAATGGCACAAGACCACAGTGATCCAGATGGGCGTGACTTATAACAACGGCGTCCAGAGAGTCTATTTCAAAGGCAGGATGGTCAAGCCTTGGAAATGCCTCAAAAGGTTTTGAAGCGCCTGGGTTTATGCCGCAGTCAAGCAATATGCTGCTTTCCCTCGTTTGAACTAAAATGGCGGATCTGCCGACTTCTTGAACCCCGCCGAGGGGGGTTATGCGGACGTCACCGACTTCAAAGGTTTTGGGTCTAAAGATTCTTTCTCCGAAAGTGCGTAGAATTCTCTCTCTTTCCTTGCTTTCGGCATGGAGGAAATGGCGCGTGTGGGCTATAATCTTTGAACGAAGCGGGGGACTCCTTAAGATGTTGGGACGCCACTTTGTCCTCTTAATGATTTCTTGGAGAACCGCGCCATTCTTTCCTATAACAAGCCCGGGTTTTTTGGCTTCAATTATTATTTCGCCTAGGCTTGGGTCAAAGTTTATGTCTGTCACCTCAGCTTCTGGCGGTATTATTTCTCGGGCGATTTTTTCGGCTTCTTTTTCCGGCAGCCTCACCGAGGGGTCGGAGCGGATGACTATGCGTTTTCTTATTACACTTACTATGTCGGCGATTAAGCTGCTTTGTTCAACGAGGATTTCTGGCTTCTTGGCATATACAGCCAGCATTGGACCTTCATACTCTACCCTTGTGACTTCAGCTTCTTTCGGAACATGCTCAAGGATGTATTGGCTTATTTCGACTTTTTCCTTTTCAGAGTTGCGTGCCAATTTCAACTTCCCTACTTTGCTAAAAGCTTCCTTTTTTCTTCGTCGGTTAACTCTCTAAAGCCCTTAGCGTCTATAACCGCCACGTTGAAGCTGTCCCCGCTGGCAGCATCCCTTTTCATGGCAGCATCAACAGCCTTAACAACTATGGGTAAAGCCTCTTCCACAGTCATGCCATCCCTAAACTTGTCTTCAAGAACACCGTAAGCTACCGGCGAGCCTGAGCCGGTGGCAACGCATTTTTCTTCTGTTAAACTGCCAAAGGGGTCTAGCGAAAAAACGTGAGGACCTGTTTCGTCAACCCCTCCAACCAACACTTGGGTGACTAAGGGTATATATCTCGCCGAAAATAGGAGGTTCGCCACGAGCCTTGCAGCCGAGCTTACGGGAATTGGACGCCCCAAGTTTATCTTGTAAAGCTGAGCGTTGGCGGCTAAAATGTCCACAGTCCTCTGGGCGTCCGCCACAGTTCCCGCGATGGTCATGGCCAAATGGTCGTCTATTTTGTAAATCTTTTTGCCATGCTTGTGCGCCACGTAAAATCCCATAGTTACACGGGTGTCAGAGGCCAGGATTACGCCGTCTTTGCATACAACGCCTACCGTTGTTGTTCCTTTGAACGTCAACTTGTCAATCATATTGTTATTCGCCATTTGACGGTTCTCCTAAAATCTGGACTTACCGCCCAATTCACTTCTCAAGGAAGTAGCACTTGTAATCATGCACGTGGAGTTTATTAATATTACGCTTCAAAAACTAAGTTTTCCTTTAAAGCCAAAAGCACATCTTGCTCTTTTCAAAAGAGTTTTTAAGGTTTAAGCCCTACTTGAAAGATAAAGGTCCTGCGTAGTATTTAGTGGTTGATTTGACATTAAAACACCACTGGATGCAGCTTCCAAGGGAAGTTATCGTCGGAGAAGGCGTGATAGAGCGGATAGCTGAAATCTCCCAAAGGTTGGGGTTTACAGACTCAGCCCTAATTGTTACGGGTTCAAAGACTGGAGAAATTGCCGGAAAAACCGTTAAGGCGATACTTGAAAGCGAGGGCTTAAGGGTTGAAACTTTAAGGGTTGAGTCGGCCACTATGTGGGATGTTAGAGCCGTTGAGGAGAGAATTAAGACACTGAAGCCCCAGGTGGTTTTGGGGGTTGGCGGCGGAACAAAAATTGACATTGCAAAGTTAAGCTCGGCACGTCAAGGAACACCATTCATAAGCGTTCCAACAACGGCCTCCCATGACGGAATTGCAAGTCCACTATCCTCCATTAAGGGTTTAGAGAAGCCCTATTCGGTTATGGCTCAAGCGCCCATAGCCATAGTGGCAGACACAAACGTCATAAAGCAGGCTCCGTTTCGACTTGTGGCAAGCGGCTGCGGAGACGTCATCGCAAAGTTCACAGCTGTCAGAGACTGGAAACTAGCCCACGAAGAAGTTGGCGAATATTATGGGGAGTATGCTGCAAGCCTAGCCCTAATGAGCGCCGAGCTTGTGATACAAAACGCTAAACATATTAGGCCGGAAAACGAGGAAGGCTTGCGAGTGCTTTTAGAGGCTTTGATAAGCTGCGGCGTCGCCATGAGCATCGCTGGCAGCAGTCGCCCATGCAGCGGCGCCGAACACTTATTCAGCCACGCCCTCGACATGATCAAACCTAACAGTTCCATGCATGGAGAACGCTGCGGTGTTGGAACCATAATGATGGCTTACTTACATGGAGCTGACTGGGAACGCATCCAAGAAACCCTTAAAACCGTTGGAGCGCCCACAAACGCCGAAGAACTGGGCTTAACAGAAGACGAGGTTGTCGAAGCCTTGTATATGGCGCCTTCTGTAAGGCCGGAACGCTACACAATTTTAAACAAGTTAAAGTTGAGCCTTGAAGAATGCAGAAGAATAGCCAGAGAAACCGAAGTCATTTAAGCTTGGCTTTCCGCCTCTGTTTTGGTCTCCGCCGGAGCGGTTTTGAAGGTTTCAATGAATTTGACGGTTGTGATTTCTGGGAAAAACTTTTGAATGTCCAGGGCGATTCCCCTTTTCGCTACTTGGATTCCTTCAAGGTAGAAGGCGTCTTCCGGCATTTCTACACTGAGGGTTTTGCCTTTCACTGTAAACTTGAACTTGTCAACTTCCACAGAGGGTATTCGGCGATGAATAAGGGCTGCAATCTTCTCTTCCTGCGTTTCAAGCTTCTTTTTGACTGTAACCTCGTAGACAAGGGTTTTCCCGGCTAGTGGCGGATTGAAGTCCAGCAAAACTCTTCCAGCGCCAATGGCTCTTACTATTGCAATTTTTCCGTCATATTCGAGGCGCATTCCAAGGGTAGGTGTTATCCCTTTCGATGTTAACTGTCTCAAAGGAACACGTCTAACCTTTTCAGGGTCTCGGGGGCCGAAGGCTTTTTCTGGTGGAATCTCAACGGTTGCAGATTTTTCAACTTCCATAGATAGAAAACTTTCGTCTAAAGCCTTTAAAACCCAGCCTTCACCCACAACAATAAGTTTTGGCTCGTAGATTTCGCCTTCTTTGTAAAGGCGTTCCTTTTTGGCCACTTCTTCAATTGTTGTGTCGAAGATTTCGCCTGTCTCTTTAACTTTTGCAACGTAGTCTATTAGGATGAAGTCGCCTTTCTGCAAAGCCATAACTGGCACCGTTTTAATGGATATTTGCCAAACTAAGCCTAAAGCCTCAATAAAAGCTTTATCTTGCTAAAACTCTACTTGGCACATATACAAAAAAATTTAACCATCCGGCAAGCGATCGCGCGCAAATGGATCGTTATAGAGTCGCCGTTAAGGAGGTGGGTTTGTGGGTTCAGAATCTGCCAGCATAAGAAGCGTTTATATGGCTATCCTCCTTATGGGAATTGTAAGCCTTTTAGGGGATGTCGTTTATGAGGGTTCACGCGGGCTTGTGCCGAGCTATTTGGCTTTTTTGGGCGCTTCAGCCTTCATTATAGTTTTTGTTGGAAGGTTTGGAGAGTTTTTAGGCTACGCTTTGAGGCTTGTAAGCGGAGTTTTAGCCGACACAACTAGGGCTTATTGGGCTTTCATTTTCCTAGGCTACGGGCTTATTGTGGCTATCCCGCTCTTAGGCTTCACAAACCTTTGGTGGATAGCCATAATCCTCGTATTGCTTGAGCGCATTGGAAAAGCCGTCCGGGCGCCGGCTAGAGATGCTGTGCTGTCCATTGTAAGCAGAGGTGTTGGAACTGGAAAAGCCTTTGGAATCCATGAACTATTAGACCAGATAGGAGCCATTTTAGGACCGTTGCTGGTTGCGGCTTTAATGTTTTACAGCGGAAACAACTACAGCCAAACCTTTAGCCTGCTACTTGCGCCTTTCCTATTGCTTGTGGTGTTTCTAACTTTCACCTACAGAAAGATCGGCTCAAGCAAGCCATCCGAAACGGAGAAGGCACGGGAAGAAGGCGGCAAACTTGAAGAAGCCTTCTATTTTTATACTTTCGCCGTTGTATTGAACACTGTGGGGCTTATCCCATACGAGCTTATACTTTTAAAGGCTTCGGCAATCCTCCAGCCGGCAAACCAGCAGTGGATGGTTCCACTAATATACATGCTGATTCAAGGGGTGGACGCGCCCACAGCCTTTTTAGCCGGATACTCCTATGATAAGTATAAGATTAGGGTTTTGACTTTACCTTTCATCCTCTCAGTTTTTCCGACACTGTTTGCCTTAGCCAATACAAACATAGCCGCCATAATAGCTGCCGCAGTGTTTTTCGGTCTAGTTTTAGGTATGCAGGAATCAATTTATCGTGCCGCTGTCTCAGAATTTGCGCCCATAACTTTGCGGGGAACAGCCTACGGCATTTTCAACACAGCTTACGGTATCGGCATGCTTATCAGCGGCTTTATTTACGGCTTGTTCGCCGCCATGAACCCACCATATTGGAGCATGGCTCTCTATGTCGTGGCAACACAAGCCACAGCGGTTTTCTTAATCTTCAAAGCTTACTCGCTGACAACCCGTAAACTGGAAAAGGTTAAAGCTTAGGTAAGTTCAATTTTCAAGGAGGAGAGCAGTTTGGCTTCAGACGACGAATCTAGAGTTTTAGACGTCTTGGAGAAGGTAAGCAAAAGCGTTGTGAACATCAGCACTGTAAGGCTTGTTCAAGGCATGTTCTATCAAGTTTTCCCAGTTAAAGGCATGGGCTCCGGCACAATTATTGACAGCGAAGGTCACATAATAACCAACAACCACGTGGTCCAAGGCGCAGAACGCATTGCGGTAACTCTATGGAACGGCGAAGTCTTAAACGGGCGGCTGCTGGGCACATGTGTGATCCACGACATAGCCGTCGTCAAAATCGACAAGAAAGACTTGGTTTATGCGGAGCTAGGAGATTCTGACAAGCTTAGGATAGGCCAACGCGTTTACGCTATAGGCAACCCTTTCGGCTTGGCCGGAGGCCCAACAGTGACTTCAGGCGTTATAAGCGCCTTAAACCGCACCATAGAGTCGCGAAACGAGCTCTTAGAAAACCTAGTTCAGACAGATGCCGCCATAAACCCTGGAAATAGTGGTGGTCCACTGGTGGATATTAATGGTAAGGTTGTTGCCATAAACACTGCGATTATTCCTTTCGCCCATGGGATAGGGTTCGCTATCCCAATAAATTCGGCAAAGAAATGCGCCCACGACATAATCGCCAGAGGAACCCATGTAAGACCTTGGCTTGGGATAATAGGCTTAAGTCTTTCCAGGGAAATCGCCAACTACTACGGCATCCCAGTAGCTGAAGGCGTCCTAGTAACGAGAGTTGTGGATGGAAGCCCCGCCGACGAAGCTGGCATTGCACCTGGCGACATAATATTGGCTATGGACGACGCGCCAATCACGCGAATCGAAAAACTGTTAAGCGAAATTCACAAAAGAGAAGTTGGCGAAAAAGTTGATCTAATGGTTTACCGCAACGGACAAAAATACACGATTGAAGTGATTTTGGCTAAAGCGCCGTAAAGCCCTCACTCGAAAACTTTGTGTGGTTGAAAGGTTTTGAGCGGAAAATTATAAATTTGGATTTTAATAACTAAGTGTAGGCGCTTCAAATTTAACTGGTCCTTGTATAATGGGGGAGGCTGATGAGCACTCATGCGGAAGAGTTGAAACTGCGTTTGATGACTATAGAGCTTCTTAGAACCGCCAAATATAAGAAGAATATCACGTACCGTGAGCTTTCAGCTAAAACGGGTTTGCCCGTAACAGTTTTAAGCAGATACGCCAAGGGTCATGTTTTGCCTAACACGGCCCGCGCCAAACAGCTCTGGAAAGTTTTGTCCAAATTTGTTGGTTTGGAAAATGAGATTAGAAGTAGGATAAAGTTTGACGAGAATGGTTATTTTGATAACACCGACATTATTGGAGATTTCAACATTCTCCAGCAGGCGGCTAACCATGCCTTGGCGAATTTTGCTGGAAAACGCGTAACGAAAGTGTTTACGGCGGCCGTGGACGGCATTCCTTTGGCAACCATGGTGGCGAACGCTTTAGGCGTAAACCTCGTTATAGCTAAGAGAAGCAAGGAGGTCGGCGTGAAAGAGTTTCTTGAAGAAACTTTTGCGCTTAAGGATTCAGGTGTTACAATAACGCTTTACGTTCCAAAAGATGCCATTAAAAAACGGGACAGCGTCCTAATAGTGGACGACATGATTAAGACTGGTGAGACACAGGCGGCGCTTGTGAACCTTGTGCGCAAAGCTAAAGCAGAGGTTTCGGGAGTTTTCTCCCTCATAGCTGTCGGGGACGAGTGGAGGAAAAAATTGAAACTGCCAGAAGACTGTCCAATAGAGGTTGTAACCTACATTAAGCAGCCTTAGAGGTTAAGCATTCAACTTTAACTGGACACGCGTGGCATTTAGCCTTCCTACAGTAATTCTTGCCCAAACGAAGCAGCGCTGTCTCAAAATTTACAAAAGACTTGTTTGGAACGATGTTTTCAGCCCAAAACTCTTCGAGTTGTTGTAAAACATTTTTTGAAGATTTCTCATTCACGATGCCGAGGTTTTCAGCCGCCAAAACCACAAGGCTTGTGGGGTTTGGTTTGGCTTTATCCATCCAGACATCGCGAAGCTCCCTAAGGAAGATGCTCACAGTAACGTCGCCGACGCCTTTCCCCAAACTTTTCAAAGCATTTTCAAGCTCTTCGGGGCTGCCTGCTTTCCGATAGAGATCGGTTATTCTGCCGCCATATTTTTTCGCAAGATTGCGCATAACTTCGAGAAGTTTGTCAGCGGTTTTAAAGTCGTAACGGGTGTAGCTTCCTTCATCCAGAATCCTAACAAGTCCATCCCAGCCGGTGGCAAGGATTGCTTCCGGAGTGAGCACGCCATATTTTTCAAAGCACTTGTAGGTTTTTATGACAGAAGTTTCTGTTATGGGTGCGCCGAAAAGAATTGAAGCCAAAAACCATTTGAAGATTTCCTCTTCCCGTCCGCTTTCAAGGTTTATGCCTAAAACTTCAGAGTAGGGCTTTCCAAGGGCTTCAACAAGCTTTTGGACTGTTTCCCTCTTCAAACAAAACCCTCCATAAAGAGTGGGCTGACAAAATTTATACTTAAACAGCCTTAAACGGTTAACGGAGGAAGCCTAACCAATGCGGACAATAGAGTGGCAAGAAGATGGAACAGTGATAACAATTAACCAGCTGAAACTTCCCCATGAAACAGAGTTTTTGAAGCTTCAAACATGCGACGAGGTGACTGAAGCCATCAAAACCATGAAAATCAGAGGGGCGCCACTGATTGGGGCGGCTGCCGCCTACGGTTTAGCGTTAACCGCCCACCATTCAAAGGCAAAGGATAGGGAAGCTTTAATCCGCGAGTTGGAGGCGGCAGCTGAAAAACTGCGAAAAACAAGACCTACGGGGGTTAACCTTTTCTGGGCTGTTGACCGAATACTGCGCAAAGTTTACACGCTTGAAGGCGGCGCCCGTGAACTAGCCGCCATGGTTGTGAATGAGGCGAAAAGGATAGCTGACGAAGATGTTATGGCGAACCGCGCCATCGGCAGGCATGGCGCCCAACTCTTGGAAAACGGAGACGTCATTTTAACCCATTGTAATGCCGGGGCCCTAGCCACTGTCGATTATGGAACAGCCCTAGGCATTGTCAGAGCCGCAATTGAACAGGGCAAAAAGATAAGCGTTATCGCCACCGAAACAAGGCCGAAGCTTCAAGGCGCTCGCTTGACGGCATACGAGCTTAAAAGGGACGGCATACCAGTCACGTTGATAAGCGACACCATGGTTGGCTATGTGATGTACCGGCGAATGGTGAACAAGGTTATTGTTGGCGCCGACAGAATAGTGCGGGACGCCGTCATAAACAAGATAGGAACATATCAGATAGCGGTTCTGGCTAAGGAACATGGCATACCATTCTATGTGGCGGCTCCAAAATCCACCTTCGACCTAACCCGCACATCAGAACAAGTAACCATAGAAGAAAGAAGCCCAGAAGAGGTTCTCTACGTGGGCAGAGAAAGGATAGCCCCCGAAAGTGTGGCGGTTTTCAATCCAGCCTTCGACATAACACCCATAAAATACGTGACGGCGGTAATTTGCGAGGAAGGCGTTCTATACAAGGAGGACTTTTCAAGTTTAAGCAGGAAGGCGGAGAAACCATGAGCCAAAACAAAGAAAGCCAAACCCGCCAAGAAGCGAAAATAGAGGGGGTCCTGACGGAAAAAGGTGTAAGAGTAAAAACAAAAAGCAGAATTGAAGAGCTTAAAGCGAAAGGTTATGGAATATATGAGAACGGCGGGTTGCTGCTAAACTTCTGTGAAACTCTACACCTCTTGGATAGAGGCTTGTTGGAGGTTAAAGATGAAAAAGGCGGAAAAGTCGGCTTCCAAGAGCTTTTGCAGTTTGCAGAGGAAAGGGACGAAAACATTTGGGCTAAATACATGGTTTACCGGGACTTGCGAAGCCGTGGATACGTGGTCCGCGAAGGCTTCGGCATGAACGTTGACTTTCGGGTTTATGATAGGGGAGATTATGGAAAGGACACGGCGAAATATTTGATTTTAACCCTCCAAGAAGGGAAACCCATAACCCTCGAAAAGCTCACACAAATAGTTAGGCAAAGTCAAAGCTTGAAAAAGGAGCTTATAGTGGCAGCTATGAGCCGCCGGGGAGAAATAGTTTACTACTCCGTTTCACAATTAACCCTACCATAACAAACGGCGAATCGTGAACAATCATGATCGCCTTTAAACCTGTTCGGGGCATGAGGGACTTTTTACCAGAAGAAGCAAGAATAATGCGTTTTATTGAAAAGCAGGCCAGAAAAACAGCCGAGTTGTATGGGTATAAGGAGATAATAACGCCCGTTGTGGAGTCTTATGATCTTGTGGCGGCAAAGGCTGGCGAGGAAGTTCGATTGAGAATGTACGCCTTCGAAGATTTGGGTGGAAGAAAAGTTGCCCTTCGCCCAGAGTTCACCGCTTCTGTGGCAAGACTCGTGGCGACAACGCTGCGAAATGAGCCCAAACCGTTAAGGCTTTTCTGTGTTGGAAGTCTTTACCGCTATGACGAACCGCAGAAAGGCCGTTTCAGAGAGTTTTGGCAGTCAAATTTCGAGTTGATGGGCCCCGAAAAGCCCGAAGCCGACGCTGAAATACTGTTGTTAACAAAGCGTTTCATGAAAAGTGTTGGATTGAAAAACATAATTTTTAAAGTTGGACATGTAGGCGTTTTAAGAAGCATCCTAAGCCAAGAAGGATTAGCCGAAGAAGTGCAAAACCAAGCCATGCAACGCATGGACAAAAAACTATATGAAGAAGCCCTAAAAATTGTGCGGGAAGCCGGCGCATCTGAAAAAGGCATTCAAACACTTCAAAGCCTAGTAGGTTTAAAGGGAGAAGACGCTGCCAAAGTTTTGGAGAAAATGAGGAAAATTGTAGAGGATTACCCGGAAGCCGTTGAAGCCGTAAAAAATCTAGGCGAAATACTCAGCTTGATTGCCGAAGCTGGCGAAAAAATAAACATCACTGTCGATGCTGGTTTTGCAAGAGGCCTAGAATATTACACGGGAATTATTTTTGAGGTTTATGTCCCAGAGCTTGACATAGCCTTGGCCGGCGGCGGAAGATACAACAAGCTTGTGGAATTGTTTGGGGGAGAACCCACACCCGCCGTCGGGGTTGCCCATGGAATAGACAGAATGATGCTTGCCCTTCAAGAACAAAAAGCCGAAATCAATGTGGAGGAAACACGGCCTGTTATGATTATACCGGTGAGCGAAAACCTAAACTCAGAAACCTTGAAAATAGCTGAAATATTGAGGGCTGAAAACATACCGGTTGAGCTTGAGGTTATGGGGCGAAAAGTTTCAAAGGCTTTAGAAGACGCTGATAGGAGAGGTATAAGCCACGTAGTGATAGTTGGAGAAAAAGAGTTGAAAGAAGGTGCAGTCGTCTTAAGGAATATGCGGAAAAAGGAACAAACAACAGTCAAAATCGGCGAACTTGCCAAAACACTAAAACTTCAAATTTCCTGAACTGCTTGACGTTCTCTTCTCAGAAAGTCTCCAATATCCAAGAGGTTTTTTACGGCTAACCCGTTCTCTAGCTTGTCAAGATTTTTTGCAATCACGCCGTATCCTAAACATTCACCATGCCTGTTAAAAACCAGAGTGTAATCGCCCTTTTTTCTGGAACCCTCTATTTTTAGGATTCCCTTTTTGAAAACGTCTCTGCCGCATATGAAAAGCCAAGCCGCCTTGTCATTGACGACTATGCGGTTTTTGGCTTTTTCAGCGATCATAAATAGTAGTGGAAAGCTTGGATGGAAAACTCCGCCACGTTCAACCTTCCCCAAATATGTCCCAGCGTAAAGCCAACTCCCACGTTTTTTGGTTAAACTCTTTAGTTTCTGATTGAGCAGAAAGTAGCGGTTGCCATTTTTAACTACAAATCCTTTATACAAAAAGCGTTCCACGCCAAAAAGCCTTGCAAAACCCTCAACCACATCTTTTTCAACCAAACGTTTCACCTCCGCTTTTTAAGCTTGCAAACAAAAAACCCCTGGGTTTTTCCCGGCCAAATTCGCCTACAACGCCTAACAGATTCGTCCAATCTTTTGCCGAAAACCTCTGTGGGAGCCTCCCAGCCATAACAGTCTATTTCCACAGTTTCCAAGCCGAGAGTTTTCACGGCCCAGTCGATGTTTAACTCGTTTTCTTCAGGTTCAAGGGAACAAGTGGCGTAAACCATTTCGCCGTCATCCTTCAAAACTTTAGCGGCTTCCGCCAAAATCTGCTTCTGCAGTTTCGCGTTTCGCTCCACGTCGCGGAAAGTTCGCCGCCTAAACCAGTCCTTATCGGTGGCGAAATTACCGGAACACGGCACGTCCAGCAATATCCTATCAAACTTCAACCCAAGCTTCGACGCTTGCCTAGCATCCAACCGATAGACAACTGTATTTCTCACGCGACAACGCTCCAACTGGTTCATCAAGGCTTCCAGCCTCCGCTTATTCACGTCCAAAGCAACGATAACACCAGTGTTGTTCATTAAATCCGCCAGCTGAACAGTTTTTCCGCCCGGAGCTGCACAAGCGTCTAAAACAATCTTATCCTTTAAGTCTGTGAAAAGAGTTGCCGGAATCTGGGCCGCCGCCTCTTGAACAGAATAGTAGCCCAAAAGATATTCAACAGTGGCGCCGACAGAAAAATCTGAACGAATAACCCAATAGCCGTTTTGCAAAAACGGAACCTTCTCAAGCTCAACCCCTAAATCCCTAAGACGCCCAACAACATCAAAACCCCTAACATTCATGGAGTTAACTCTAATAGCCTGCCTAAGCGTAACTTCCCTAAACTCCCAACCCAGCCGTCGATAACGTTCAACAAAAAAGTCCCTGCCAAACATTGAAAACACAAAAGCAAGTGAGGCAATAAAAACTTGGCGATAAAAACCATAGAGGGAGAGGATAGCGAAAATAACAAGCGAAAACAGCCCATTCTCCCACAGTTCGCTACACCGTAAAAACTAGAGGGAGGCCATCAATTTTAACAGTTAGAAAAAATAAGCATAAAATTGACAAATCAAGTAAAAATGGGAACATAATGCTTTTTAGGAAAACCATGATAAAAAGATACCGGAATTCAGAGGCTTGCGGCCGTAGTCTAGCCTGGTCTAGGACATCAGCCTGCCACGCTGACGACCCGGGTTCAAATCCCGGCGGCCGCACCACAACAGAAGAAAAACAAATTAATAGAAGCCAGTCCGAGATAAAAATGCGGGCTCCGGTAGTATAGTCCGGTCAAGTATAGCG
>Ga0272449_1002934_pt1 | contig 15233 bp, 13 predicted proteins | sample YNPCB0241_FD_198679 | JGI IMG/M metagenome (GOLD analysis project Ga0272449, IMG submission 198679) | Hot spring sediment microbial communities from Yellowstone National Park, WY, United States - YNP-CB-024-1 | ecosystem: Environmental > Aquatic > Thermal springs > Hot (42-90C) > Sediment...
TCTTTTTACCAATTTTTTTTAAATATTTATTAAGCTCTTTCATCAAAGAAACACTTGCAACTGTTGGTGTTATATCATAATTAATAATCTCTTTAAAATTTTCAAAAGGAAATATACTTCCTAATAATAAAATAGGTTTTTTAACATTTAATTCTCTTAAAATCACACCTTCTTCTAAAGATGTGACACCTAAAAATTCTACTTCAGGTAAGTTTTTTATAACTTCAGCAACTTGTTTAAGGCCATGTCCATAAGCATTACTTTTTATAATAGCGCAGATTTTTATTTTATTTTTAGATTCCTTGTTTTTATTAACAAATTGATACAAACTTTTAATATTTTTAATAATAGCAGATTTTTTTATTTCTATAAATGTGGGTCTTGAATAGAAAGGCAAATATTGGTAGCTGTTCATTTTATTAATCAATTTAAACTTCTTCAAAACCTTGTTCTATCTCAGCAAAAGTAGTATACTCTTTAATAAACAACATTGACAACTCTCCTGTAGGACCATTTCTATTTTTTGCAATGTACAGTTTTGTCTCTACTGTTTTTTCTACTTCTTCCTCGCTACGTTTTTTTTCCGGTGTATAGATAAACATTACTACATCAGCATCTTGTTCAAGTGCTCCTGATTCTCTTAAATCTGATAACCTTGGCCTTTTATCACGGTCTTTTTCTTCAGGCTTTCTTGAAAGTTGTGAAACACCTATTACCGGTATCTCTAATTCTTTTGCTAAACTTTTTATAGCATTAGATATATCCGCTATCTCTTGTTGCCTTGTATCTCTTGGATTAACTCCATGCATTCTTTGAATATAGTCTATAACTACAAGTCCTAACTGTTGCCCTTTTGTCTGCAACTCATGTGCTAATCTCCTAGTTCTTGTTCTCAACTCTATTATATTTAAATCAGGACTATCGTCAATATAAATAGGTGCTTCACTTATAATACCAGCATGAGTAGTCAAATCAACCCACTCCTTAGGTTTTATTATTCCTTTACGGACTAAATTAGAATCTTTCTTAGCTTCAGAGCATAACAACCTAAAAACAAGTTCTGTAGCAGTCATCTCAAGAGATAAAATAGCTACTGGAATTTTCTTTCTTATTGCAACATTTGCTGCAATATTCATTGCAAAAGATGTTTTTCCCATACCGGGTCTTCCAGCTATTATAACAAAATTAGATTTTTGAAGACCTCCAGCTAAAAGTTCGTCAAGTTTTTTAAATCCAGTAGGTATCACACCAACCTCTAATGGTTTCTTTAACATTTTTTCAATTCTAACCATTGTTTCATCTATAGTTTGTTTTATTTGTACAAAATAACCTGATCTATCTTGCTCTTTAGCCAATTTAAAAATCTGTTCTGAAGCAAAATTCAAAACTTCAGTTGCACTTTTGTGATTTGAATAGCTTTCTTCAATTATATTAGCAGACATCTTTATCAACTTTCTCAACAAAGATTTTTCTTTAACAAGCTTTATATAATGGTCTATATGAGCAGAACTTGACACTACCTCAACCAAAGAAGTAATATATCCTGCACCACCAACACGTTCCAATAATTTCTTCTTTTTTAAATGTTCCGTTAATGTAATAAAATCTACAACTATATTATTAATATGCATCTCTTTTATAACATCAAAAATTATTCCATTTGTCTCACTATAAAAGTCATCTTTATCTAACATCTCAACAGCTTTAGGTATAATATCTCTATCAATAAGCATAGCACCTAAAACAGCTATCTCCGCCTCTTGTGAGTAAGGAGGTAGACGTTCTGGAAGTTTTTCTAAAACTTTTATTTCTTCTTGTGGGCACATATATTTAGGATTTTAATCCCGCAAGTTGCGGGATAAAGATAAGAAAAAAAATTAAATTATTTTTTTTCTCTCCCTATAACCCATATTTTAACATTTGCTGTTTCAGTTATATCTGGAAATTTATATGAATGAAGCTTTATTAATACATTAAAGATCCCAAGTTCTTTTATAGGCTGTTCTAAAATAACACTGTGTTTATCAACTTTTATTCCAAGTTGTTGTTCAATTGCTTCTACAATATCTTCTTTAGTAACAGAACCATAAAACTTGTTATCTTTTCCAACATTTACAGAAATATTTATTGTATTTTTTTCAAGTTGATGTTTTTGTTCAACAATAAAATCTTTTTCCCTCTGTTTCTTTATATCTATATCTTTTTTTAAATTTTCAATATAAGCTAAATTCTCCTTACTATATGGCAAGACAAACTTTTTAGGTATCAAGTAATTTCTTGCATAACCATCAGAAACATCTTTAACTTCACCAAATTTTCCCAATTTTTCTACATCTTGAACAAGTATTACTTTCATAATCCACTTCTCCTTTAACTTAAGCAAGGCTAAAGCCTTGCCATACCTTAATTTTTGATTTTTATAACTACTTATACTTTGGTACAAAAGGTAACAATGCTAATATTCTTGCATACTTAATCTCTTTTGCAACTCTTCTTTGATGTTTTGCACAAAGTTTTGTCGTTTTTCTCGGTAAAATTTTAAATTTTTCTGATATAAAACTTTTAAGTTGCGCAACATTTTTATAATCTGGTTCTGTCCTTGTTGCACAAAAATGACATTTGACATTTTTTTTTACTACAGCCTTCTTAGGTTTAACAGTAACATTTTTTTGCTGTTGAGAAGCTGAACTCATAATTTTCTCCTTTTTTGTAGTTTTTATTTAAAATAACTATCAACTATGAACTATCCCGCAATAATTTGTGGGATGAACTAATTTTGTTAAATATTAAATTTTCAACTATTCTGTCAAGTGTTAACAAACAATGCATTTAGTATTCCAAACCATAAGATATATAAACCAAAATTTTTGTCTTGTCTTTTACATAGTTTTCTAATATCTCTATCAATTTCCTAATAGATGAAATATTCTGGTTAGGAATTTTCACAATTGCAGAAGTTATTTTTTGATTTTTTTCTATCTGTTTTTCACTATCTAAAATATAAAAATTTATCCTTTCAATTCTTTCCATTTTTTCGCATATTTTCTCTATAATATCTTTTTCCTTATCTGAATATACAAACTCCAACTTCATTATTTTACAATAAGGAGGATAATTTAATTCTCTCCTAATTTTCAATTCTGATTTATAAAATTTATTGTAGGAGAACAAAACTCTATTTATGTCTTTGTGTTTTTTAAAAATTTCAAGATATATATTTGTCTTAAAATTTTTTGGCAATAAAATTTTAAAAATTTCTATCATAATATAGATGTTTTCATAACTCAAGGGGCCAAAGATCTTCAAAAGACCATCTAAATATGCAAAATATATACTACCAACATTTTGAAAGTTTATTCTATAAATATAATTGAAAACTTCGGAAGTTGCAACTAAAACATCAACTTTATTTTTATTAAATTCATTAATTATTTTTTCTCTTATCATTGGCTTTGTATCCGCATCAAAATGCTCTATAACAATATCTTTATTAAAACTTCCTTTAAGTATTCCAACAAATTTTTCTATCCCCATACCATAAGAAAAAATTTTTTTAGAACCACATTGTGGACAAACAAATTGTTTTTTGTTTTTAATCTCAGAGTGTAAAAATATTTTTTTACAAACGGGACATAAATAATATCTTGAATAACCTTTGTAAGGGAAAAAAACAATTACTTGTTTAAATTTATAAAGTTCTGTCTTTATAACATCTACAACTTTTTTTTCTACAAAGGAAACATTAATAGAATCAGTAATATTTTTATCATTTGAATTTTTATAAAAAACAAATTTTTTATTTTCGTACATTAAAACTACCGAAGGAACAAAGGATGAAAAAATCAATTTTTTATTCTTTGCTCTAAGATTGAGCACATCGTAAACATTATACATAGGAATATTAGGATTTCTAAAACCAGAGTTATCAGGTTCATCAACTAAAACAATTTTAACATTATCAAAAGGTAAAAAAACGCCAATCTTTGTAGATAAAATCACATTTAAAAATTTGTTTCTCACAAGAATCCATATCTTATATCTCTCTTTTAAATCTACCTCACCACTATAAATAGCTAATTTTTCTTTCAAAAAATTTATTTTTTCATCTCCAAGGTTTAAAGAGAAAATATAATTATAGAAATCTTCTAAATAATAATTGGATGGGAACAAAATTATTGTTTGAAGGTCATTATTTAATGTATAAAAAACAACATTTTTGTAAAACTCAAATTTCTCATTTATATTAGAAGGAACAAATAAAACTTTATTTTTGTTCTTAAAAATTTCAACATAATCTTTATCTATTTCATAAAAAAATTTCTTGGGTTGTTCTTTAACAACTATACCTTGTGAAAGTTTATACATATGTTCAAATGGGAAAAATTGGTCCAAAAACTCTCCTAAGGAGACAAAGTATTGCTCTGACAAAACTTTTGCAAGATTCAGCTGTTCAACATCAAAAAATTGTGTCTCATCAATAACTTCTTTTATTGGTTTTATTTCAAAAATATTCTGTTCAAACTTATCTTTTAAACCAACTACTACACCTATCTTATTTTTCTGTCTACCAAAATCTACAACTACTCTAAAACCTATTAAATTTTTATACTTTTTAACTAAATTATTCGGTAAAAAATATGTAAAACTTTGTTTTAATGGAGTGTTAAAAACAATATCGTAGTAATAGTTATTAGTTGTTAGTTCAGAGTTCATAGTTAATAGTTAATAGTTGATTGTGGCTTGTAGATCGTAGTTAGAATCTTTTAATTTACTAGCTACCAGCGACAAGCTACAAGCCACCACATAATTTCATCGGTCAATACCCAGCATCTTCATTATAAGTTGCATATCCTGCCAAACAAATTTTTTTAAGGAAGGATTTCTCAACAAAGCAGCAGGATGATATGTAGGCAAAATTTTTATTTTACTATCTTTATAATAATCAAAAATTTTACCTCTTAACTCTGTAATTGGTAAATCATTTTTTGTCAAAACCTTTGCTGAAGTTGAACCTAAACAACAGATTATCTTAGGAGAAATTATCTCAATCTGTTTCTCTAAATATGGAAGACAACTTTTTATCTCATCTTCATTAGGTGGCCTATCATTATTTCTTAAATAAGGATCTGGTTCTTTTAAAGGATGGCATTTCACAATGTTAGCAATATAAACATCTTTTCTTGAAAGTTTCATAGCAGATATGATTTTTGTTAAAAGCTCACCTGCACGGCCTACAAATGGTCTTGCTTGTTTATCTTCTTCATACCCAGGACCTTCTCCAACAAACATAAGTTCTGCATTGATATTACCTTCACCAAATACAATATTAACCCTTGTTTTCCACAAAGAGCACAACTTACAATTTTTTACTTCTTGTACAAGGTTTTCCAAAAGTTTTTCTTTAGTTAATTTAGGTGACATAATAACTTCTGACTCTTTAAATTTTTCAAACTCCAAAAACAATCCGTTTATTCCATAAATTTTTTGTATCTTAAGCAAAGATTCAATTTTCTTTCCCATAGTTTTTTATTATATTAACTAACTCTAATGCAAAATTTTCTTTTGACAATTTTTTATATTTAACAACTTCACCTGAACTAAAAATTATGGTTGGTTTAATATAATCACTATCAAAAGTTTCTTTAAAGTTAACAACTACAAAATCAAGATTTTTTTCTTTTAATTTTTTAAAAGCATACTTTAAAGCATTTTTTCTGTCTGTTTCAAGAGAAAACCCAACCAAGATTTGACCCTTCCTTCTATTTTTCCCACAATACTTAAGTATATCTATCGTTGGAGTAAGTTTTAAAATAAAATTTTCTTTAGATTTTTTAATCTTTTGTTTACTAATTTTTACTGGTTTGTAATCACAAACCGCTGCTGTTGAGATAAAGATGTCTGATTTAGGGAAAAATTTTTTTACTTTTGCAAACATTTCAGATGCTGAAACAACATTATACACTTTCAATCCTTTTGGAGGTTTCAAACTTACAGGCCCACTTATAAGAATAACTTTAAAACCAAAAGATAAAAACTTTTCTGCAATCTTATATCCAAGCTTTCCTGAAGACAAGTTTGAGATAAACCTTACAGGGTCTATAAACTCTCTGGTAGGACCTGCTGTGATAAGGACTGTTTTATTTTTCATTCATCAAATCTTTGATATATTTTACAACTTCTTCTACCTCAGGCATCCTTCCAACACCCTCATCTCCACATAACAACTTTCCTCTCTTTGGTTCTACAACAACATATCCTATATCTTTTAAAATCTTAACATTTTTTTTTGTTATAGGATGAAGCCACATATTAGTATTCATAGATGGAAAAATTAATACTTTTGTCCTTTTCAAATCACAAGCATAGATAGTACAAGACAACAAATCTTCTGTCTTACCATAAGCAAGTTTTGATATTGTATTACAACTACAAGGTAAAACAGCAATTAAATCGGCCCATTTAGATAAGGATATATGCGTAGGAGAATATTCATATTCTTCAAACATATCAACATAAACTTTATTTCCAGATAGCTGCTCAACCAAAATAGGAGATATAAGTTTTGTAGCATTTTGTGTCATTATACATTTTACATCATAACCATCATTTTTTAGTTTTCTTATAACTTCACAAACTTTATATATAGCAACTCCAGCGGTAAGACAAAGAAGGATATTTTTTTTCATTTTTTACCCTTTTTTTGTTTCTCATTTGAAGATTTTTCAGGTTGTTCTTCACTACTAATTGTAGTTTGTAAAATACTAAGTTTTTTCCTTGTTTCTAATGGAGGAAGTTTTTTAATATCTTCAATAGAGACCTTACCAGTTAAAACATCATATATAGCAATATTTATCCTTTCAGAATCAAGAAGGTCCTTATATTCTTCTTTATACTTTAACTCAGCAGCCCATCTTGCTATATACGGTACAATTTTGTACTTGTCATACTTTGTTGAAAGTATCACTTTGTGAACTTCTTTATGTATTTTTTCAATCTCTTCCTTTATTTTTGTCATAAAAAAATCCCTCCCTAATACATTGAGAATGAGTTAATGAGTTAATGAGTGAATGAGTTAAATGAGTTATTGAGTTCAGAGTTATTAGTTCATAGTTAATAGTTAAAAAACCAATGAACCCAACAAATTCAATAACCCCAATAAACCCTTATATAACCTACAACCTCTATAAAATTAATAACTCATCCTATCTTTTATTTAATACAATATATTTTAAAAAGTTTCAAGAATTAAATAAATTTAGGTTGGGAAACAAAATGAGAAATATTTTAGAAAGTATATCCTAGGGCGACACGATGGGTAACACCTAAGGTATCTTTTAAAGATAAGGCATAGTCAAGGTTCATACCTTTGTATTTAACAACAAAGCCAAAATTAAGCCCACTTATTATGCTTAAATCATTGTTTGTGAACAGATATTTGTAACCAATCCTTGGATAAAAAATATTCCACAACTTATACTCTCCACCTATACCTAAGGATATCGTCCCATCTATTAAACCATAGTTTAAATCACTTACAATAAGAAGTTTTTCTTGGATTAGTTTCGTAGATTGTCCTAATCTTAAAAGCATTGGTAATTTATCTCCATCTCCTTTTGATGGAGATTCTTGACCTATATTTTGTAGTGACAAACCTATGTTTGTTTTTTGTTGTGTTAATCTATAGATGCAACCAAGATCCAATGCGTTACCATTTGATGAATATCCTTCTGTTAAATTCTGTGTGATAAATTTATAACTTATTCCCAGTAATATCTTATCCATCACCTCCCTTGCATAACTTATTTGTAAAACCGATGCTGAAACATTTGCTGATTCGTATTCATTATCTGTTTCCTCTGTTCTTTTTTCATAAGGTATATTTATATAATCTAAACCTAATGCAAAAACTCCAATCTTATTTTTAGGATATAAAAAACTTATATTTGATTTTGTAAGTATATCTGACCATAACATATATTCTGCTTGTAGTTCAATCCTTTTTAGACAACCAATTCCTGCAGGATTATAGTATATACTTGTAACATTGTCTGCCACAGCTACATAGTTTTCTCCCATAGATTGTGCTCTAACTCCGCTTGTTAGTTTTAGAAATGCAAATGCTGTGGTTCCTACACCCTCTGTTGAGTATAAAAAACTAACAAAACAAAATATAAAGAATAATATAACAAACCTTTTCATATTTATGCTAACCTCCTGTTTGGACAAATTATAGTAATCCCGCTTCTGCGGGAGATTAACCATTATTTGACTAAAACTATTTTTGTCTTGCTAACTCCTAAGTTTGATTTAAAAACCGCAATATATACCCCTCTTGCACAAAGTTTACCATCTTTGTTTTTGCCATCCCATGCATAGTAATATGCATATCCACCAGATAAGTTTGTATCTTCAGGAAAATCTATCACAAGTTCTCCTGCTATGTTGTAGATACTAACTTTTAATGATGTGACATTTTTATTTTGTGGAACAAAGTATTTTAAAACAATATAACCTCTTGTAGGATTAAACGGATTTGGATATGCATAAACTTTTGGTTGTTCAACTTCATATGTCAAAGGTTGAGGTTGACGGTTTAGTTTCCACAAACCTGTGCTTGTTCCTGCATATAATGAGCCTAAGATAAGACATTTGATTTCTCCGATATTTTCTTGATATTTGTCAAAAGTTATGCCATTGTTTAAACTATAATATAAGTTTGTAATACCAGTATCATGGTCTCTGTTTACAACATATAATATTGAGTTTATCACTTTTAAGTCAATCACACGAGATATACCTGTCTCTGCTTGAGTAAGTGTACCTAATATACCCATTTTTTTCCAAGTTGCTCCTCTATCATATGACACATAAAGTGGACCATAACCATTCACATATTTTGGACCAGCTGGCATTTTCTCTTCATAACATGCTGTATAAATTATGTTAGGATTATTACTATCTATAACTATCTTATAAGGTACTACATTATCAAGTAATTTTGTAGATGATAAGACATATCCATTCTCATCAATCTTTATTTTATATAACCCATCTTTAACTATATCCCAATAAACATATTCTCCAACACCAACATATAATATTGAAGGATCTTCAAGGTCAACTGCTATTGAATGAATTGATAAACTATCAAAATTCATCTGTTTAATTTCTTCAACCTGCTTTGGATTTGAACTGAATTTTACTCTGTAGAGATACTTATTTTTAATAGAGGAGACACCATCATGATTTCTATGAACACCATAATATAATATATTAGGATTTTGAGGGTCAAAGACAATTTCTGTTACTCCAAGCCAAGGTGCACCTGATGAGTAGAAACCCCAATCATAATCAGAAAATTTGTTAACTACTGTGCCAGTGCTACTTTTCCAATTTAAACCACCATTATCACTATAAAATAACAAACTATCAAAAGAACGTCCTGTAATTCCAAAAGATAAAACAAATAATAAATTACTTTCTGTTGGATGTGCTGCTATCTTCAAACCTTCTATCGGAACTAAACCATGATAAATTTTACTCCAACTATTACCTGTATCTGTACTCTTATATATAGCTGATTTAGTAACAACATATAAGTTGCCATCTACATCTTTTGCTCCTGAGTTAACAATTGCTCCTGCTAAACCTTGATTTTTTGCTTCCCAAATATGTCCACCATCTGTGCTTTTAAAAAATGCATAGTCAAAGTTGTCCGCTATATACATATTATTTGGATTTATTGGATCTATCAAAATATCTTTTGCTTCAAGACCTGCATAACCACCAAGAAGTCCTGATGAAATTGCAACAGGATCTGACCAACCAACATCTGGTGTAAAAGTTGAAACAAATATCCTTGGTCCTAAGGGAGTAGGATTTAAAGTATCATGTGATGTATCAAACATATCTGCTGGGAAATAAACCTTTGTTCCATCAGGTGAGATAGCTAATGTTGGTTTTATACGATATCTATATGTTTTGCTTCCTTCATAATAATATTGTTCATATTTAGTCAAAGTTGAAAAACTAACTCCAGCATTTGTACTAACATATATTCCACTATCACTACTACCACCACCAAAATATATACTAATAGCAACACAATTATTAGTTGAAGCTTTTATATCTGTTATATCAGAAAACTCTCCAACTTGTTGCCAAGAATTGGCAGAATCTGTACTTCTATATAAAGTAGCAGGAAGTGTTTTTGAATAGTCATTAACAGCAAGATATATCACTTCATTAGTTCCATCGTGAGTTACACAAATACCTTTTGGAGGAATATATTTATTGAATGGTGATAATTCTTTCCATGTCTTACCAGCATCTGTAGATTTATAAAGAACAGTTTTTTCTTCCATAGGTCTATCTGATGTTGGCCAAAAGTTGCCAAATAAATAAACATTGTCAGGATTAATAATAGAAAATGCAATAGGATTGTTACTGCCTAATCTTCCAACAGGAACAAAGTTAGCATCTATATCAGTAATCTTTTCCCAAGTTTCTCCATAGTCATCACTTCTTATAAGCCCGCGGTTTGGCTGTCCTGATGGATCTTGATAATCTATCCAAGCAAGAACTATATTAGGTGATGAATGGTGAACTCCAACATATTCTGGACCACAACCATATTTTTCACTAAATTTTGTCTTCTGCCAATTTTCACCAGCATCTTTACTTATCCATAGATTTAAAGAATTCCATGCATAAATTATTGTAGGACTTGAATAACTCATCACCGCACCTTCTACCTGACCTCCCCAAATTGGTATCTGTGTGAAAACTTTGTCATCTTGTGAATAACAAAAGATTGAAATAAAAGTTATCAAAAAAATTAGTGATATAAACTTTTTCATCTATAACACCTCCTATGAATTTATTTTTATAATAAAGGCAAAATTAAATGTTAAAGAACTTTTTATGTAAAAATTTATGTAAAAAGAAGTGAGGACAGGAAGGGAAATTTGAACAAGTGGTATATACAGAAAAACTGATGTTAATGTTTAAATGATTTAAACCTGATATCATATCTATTTTTTAAAATATAACATATTTTAAAAAATTTGTCAAGTGCTAAAACTAATTTACAATTTTATAAATCTCAACAACTTTTTCTAAAATTTTTTCAAGATAATCAAGTTTTAACATACTTGACGCATCACATAGTGCTTCTTCTGGATGTGGATGTGTTTCTATAAAAAGTCCGTTTGCACCTGCTGCAACTGCTGCATAACTATATGTAGCTATATATTGTGGTTCACCACCACAGGTTTCTTTTGAAGTAGGACCTGGTATTCTTACTATATGTGTCACATCTACTATTACAGGAAAACCAATCTGTTGCATTACAGGTATGCTTCTTATATCAAATATCATGTTATTGTATCCAAAAACATATCCTCTTTCTGTTAACAAAATTTTGTCATTTCCTACTGAAAGTGCTTTTGAAACAGGTTTTTTCATATCCCAAGGTGCTAAAAACTGTCCTTTTTTAAGATTTATAACTTTTTTTGTCTTTGCTGCTTCAACTACAATGTCTGTCTGCATACACAAAAATGCTGGTATCTGTATAACATCTAAAACCTCTGCTGCATAAGGTATCTCTGTTTTACAATGAACATCTGATAATACAGGAACACCAACTTCTTTTTTTACTTTTGCTAAAATTTTTAATCCCTCTTTTAACCCGGGACCACGATAGTTTTCAACTGAAGAACGGTTTGATTTGTCATAGGATGACTTAAAGATATATTGAACTTTAAATTTTTCAGTAATCTTTTTTATTTTTTCTGCTACTTCAATAGACAACTTTTCAGATTCAATTACACAAGGTCCTGCAATTAAAACTAATGGCTGGCCTTTGCCAATCTTTATCCCATTAACTTCTACTATTTTCATAATTTTCCCACCTTTCTCCCTTTTAAGTTCTTTGCCACTGAAACCACTGAATTAAACATATATTTGCACGGCTAAAGCCGTGCCCTACAAAATTATCTCGCAACTTGCGGGATTAACTATCAAGTATGAACTAATAACTATGAACTATTAACTATGAACTATCAACTATTGACTATGAACTTTATTTTCAAATATTTTTCTTACTCTTTCTAAATCTTCTTCTGTGTCAACAGATATTGGGTGCTCATCTACTAAAACTGTTTTAATTTTGTACCCATACTCTAAGATTCTTAATTGTTCTAATTTTTCTATTTTTTCAAGTTTACCTTGTGGCAAAGAAAGAAATTTAAATAAAAAATTCCTTTTATAAGCATAAACACCTATGTGACGATAAAAGTTTGTATTTTTTATTACATCCTCATTTTTTACAACAAAATTTTGTTGCTCTATATTAAACTCTTCCCTAACAAATGGTATAACAGACCTACTAAAATATAATGCAAAATTGTTTTTGTCAACCACAACTTTTACAAAGTTTGGGTCAAAAAGTTCACTAAAATATTCTATTTTACATATAGGTGTCACAACATCCAAAAATTTATTTTTAAAAAATTCTGTTATAACTTTTTTTAATATGTAAGAAGATATCATCGGCTCATCACCTTGAACATTAATAACTATATCTGAAAAAATTTTTTTAGCAACTTCTGCAACTCTGTCAGAACCACTTTTATGTCTTTTTGAGGTCATCATAACCTCACCACCAAAGCGTTTCACAATATCAAAAATTCTTCCATCATCAGTTGCAACTACTACTCTATCTATTAGATCGCATTTTTTAACATTTTCATAAACCCACTGTATCATCGGTTTATTGTTAATCAATGCCAATGGTTTAGCAGAAAGACGTGTAGACCCATATCTTGCAGGAATCACAGCTAAAATTTTAAGTTTTCTTCTCATAATTATTTTTTATAAAAAATTCTTAAAAAATCGCTATATGTGGCAAAAAAGAATAAAAATAGAATAATACTTAAACCAATAAAGTTTGCTATTTCAAATACTTTTTTTGATGGTATCTTTTTTGTTATAAAACCTTCCACAAAAGAAAACAAAATATGACCACCATCAAGGATAGGGATTGGAAACAAATTGAATAATCCTAACATTGTAGAGATTGTAGCAATTGTATAAAGAAAACTCTCTATGCCTGATTTTGCTGATTTTGATAAAATCTGAATTATTCCTACAGGACCTGCTACTTCAGGTTTTTGCAATTTTATAATTCTATCAATCAAATATTGAATTGAATAAATACTTAAAAATATTGGTTGGAAAAAACCTATTTTTACAGATTCTAAAAAACCTACCTTTTTAATTTCATACCCTGGAGTTATACCAATTATTCCACGATTTGTTGTTTCATCTTTTTGTGGTACAACTTCTATTTTTAATGTTTTTCCTTCCCTCAAAATCTCTAATGTCAACCTTTTGTCAACAGAATTGTTTATAATTTCAGCCATCTCTGACCAGGTTTTTATTTCTTTATCATTAATTTTCAAAATTCTATCCTTAGGTTTTATTCCAGCAGTATAGGCAGGTTTTCCTTCTAAAACTTCTCCAATAACAGGTTCTCCTGTAAATGTTGCAACACCAAAAAAGTATGCTAAAAAAATAAAAATTATAACTGCAAGTACATAGTTCATTATAGGCCCCATAGCGGCAACAAAAATTCTTTGATACCATTTTTTACCAAAAAAACTATCTTCTTGTAAATCTAATTCTTCAATATTTTCACCTTTAAGTCGAACAGCACCACCAACAGGTAAAACACATAATGAATATCTTGTTTCACCAATCGTTTTACCAATTATTTCTTTACCTAAGCCAAATGAAAATTGTAAAACTTTTATCTTTAAAATTTTCGCAGCAATGAAATGTCCAAATTCATGTATAAATACTAAAATACCAAATGCCAAAATTATTAAAATCGCTGTTGTCATAATTCCTCCTCATCAGTTCATCTCGCGAGTCGCGGGACGAACACACAAAAAGTAGAAAGTAGATAGTAGATAGAATATAGGGAGTAAGAAAAAACTAAATTTTTCGCTCCGCACTACCTTTTTCCTACTTTCTACTTCCTACTCCCTTCTCATCCACCAAGTATCTGTTCAACTTGTTGTTTTACTTCTTTGTGAATTTCAAAAATTTCTTCTAAGGAATTAACTTTTTTTGGTTTATGTTTTGAAATAATAATTTTTAAATATTTCAAAATTTCTTCAAATTTTATCTTTCCATCAATAAATTTTTCTACTAAAACTTCGTTTGCTGTATTAAATGTTATTAAATAACTATTATAGTTTGTTTTTACACAATCAAGTAAGATTTTAAGCAAAGGAAATCTTCTATAGTTTGGTTTATAAAATTCAACTTTGTTCAACATTAACAAATCAATCTTTTTCGCAAAATTTTCAATTCTTTCTTCTAAACATCCTAATGCGTAAGATATAGGTATCCTCATGTCAGGATAAAACAAACAAGCTAAGACATTCCCATCTATGAATTCCACAAATGAATGAATCAATGCCTGTGGATGAATCAAAATGTCTATCTTTTCATATGGTATATCAAATAAATAATGTGCTTCAATACATTCAAAACCTTTATTCACCATTGTAGCAGAATCTACTGAAATTTTTTTCCCCATTTTCCATATAGGATGGGATATAATGTTTTTTACATTCTTTGTTTTAATCTTTTTTTTAAAAAGAGGTCCTCCTGAAGCTGTGATTATTACTTTTTCTATATTGTTTATATTTTCATTTTTTAAACATTGAAATAATGCAGAGTGTTCACTGTCAATAGGCATAATTTTTGAATTTTTGTTTTTTAATTTTTCTTTTAGCAACTCTCCACCGACAACTATAGATTCTTTATTTGCTAAAGCAATATAAGGAATATTTTTTTCAATAGCATAAAATAAAGGTTTAAGCCCACTTATTCCAACCAGGGAATTTACCAAAATATCCGGTTTTGTTAGCTCAATTATTTCTAACAGACCTTCTTCTGAATATAAAATTTTAGATTTTTTTAATCTAATATTTTTATAGTTTGTATCAACTATGCAACCATAAGGAACATCAAAATCTTCAAGTTGTTTTTTTAAAAGTTTTAAATTAGATTTTGCAGAAAGGCCAACAACTTCAAACTTGTCTTTGTGTTTTTTTATAACATCTAATACATTTCTCCCTATAGAACCTGTTGAACCTAAAATTAAAATTCTTTTCATTTTTTCAAAAATAATAAAAGTAAATAATAATATGATGGAGTAG
>Ga0272449_1002935_pt1 | contig 15229 bp, 16 predicted proteins | sample YNPCB0241_FD_198679 | JGI IMG/M metagenome (GOLD analysis project Ga0272449, IMG submission 198679) | Hot spring sediment microbial communities from Yellowstone National Park, WY, United States - YNP-CB-024-1 | ecosystem: Environmental > Aquatic > Thermal springs > Hot (42-90C) > Sediment...
TTAGCAGTTCTTCCGTGTTATTTTATAGGAAAGAGGCTTTTTGATAAAAAGGCTGGAATATTTTTAGCTTTTCTTGTAGTATTTAATCCTGCAATAATGTCAAGATCCTTAGGAGGGGATCCTGACTCTGATGCAATTGTTTTATTAATTCCTTTAATATCGTTAGCTTTATTTTTTGAAGCTTATAATTTTTCTAAAATTGGAAATATTAAAAAGAGTATAATATTTTCCATATTAACAGGAATTATCATGGCTTCTCTTGCATATACTTGGGTATCTTGGCACTTGTTTTATTTTATAACAGGATTTTGTATTTTAGCAATTCTTTCTGAAATAAAAAATAAAGAATTTTTAAAATTTTCAAAAAGGGTTATAACCTCTTATTTCATTATAATATCATTATTTTTCGGATTAACTGTTCCAATAATAGGTAAAGATTTTATTTATATTACTTTAAACGGACCTTTTGAATCATTTCAATTAAAATCTGAAGATAGAGATTTTCCAAATGTTTATGTTTCTGTTGCTGAAATGATGACAGGAGGCACAATTAAAAATATTTGGAATAGTCTTGGAATTTATTTTATTAGAGAAAATTCTAAGAATATGTTTGAACCAATTTTAACATTCTTGTTCTTCGGAATATTAATTTATTCTTTTGCGTATTTATTTTTTGAATATCTCAAAGAAAGAAAACACTTAGAATGCTTGGTATATATTACTTTATGGGGTGGTGGATTCTTAATAGCAAGTTTATATGCAATAAGATTCTCAATATTCTTGGTTACTCCAGTATCATTATTATTTTCAATATTTTTGTCAAAAATATGGGATTTTGTAAAAATTGATTTAAGTGATGACAAATGAAAGAAAAAAACATATCAACAAGAGATAAAAAAAATATATTCTTTATATTAGCTTTATTCTTGACTATCACAATTTTAGGTTCTTTTCTTTATAGAAGTTATTTGATTTCTATATATTCAGGAACTGTTTTGTCAGATAATTGGTGGATTGCTCTTAATTGGATAAAAAATAATACTCCTGAATGTGCTGTAATAGCAACCTATTGGGATCCTGGTCACTTCATAACAGGAATTGCTGAAAGGCCTGTTGTATTTGATGGTGCATCACAAAATTCTTTAAGAACACTCACCCTTGAAGGAAATTTCACGGAAGAAGAAATTAAAAATATTATAGGAATAGAAAATTTCAAAATAAAAAGGTTTACAAGAGATGGAAAACAATACATAAATGTAACAACTGCAAGGATTCAAGATATAGCGACAACATTATTTACAGACGATGAGGAGCAAGCAATAAAAATATTGAAAAGGTATTTAATTCCTAATTGCAACAATACAATGTATTATATAGCTTCTGAGGATTTGCTTGGAAAATCTCAGTGGTGGACTTATTTCTCAACATGGTCTCCAAAAACAAAAACAGGCTCAAAGTATTTTTATATTCCGATATATTTTGCAGGTACAACAAAAATTGAAAACAAAACATTTTATTTATATCCATTAAGCAGACAAGAAATATTTCTGATTTATGAAAAAGAGAATGAATTAGAAGCATTTCTACAAATTAATGAAAATATTACAAGGATAAAGAAAATAATTTATTTCGATCAAAATTCAATAAAAGAAAAAACATATGAAAAATATGAAATTGATGGAGCAATTTGGATTAGCCCTGACAAAAAATTTATAATTTATATACAAAAAGAAATTGTAGACTCGCTGTTCACACGAATGTTTTTATTAAACGGTGCTGGATTAAAACATTTTGAATTTGTAAAAAATTTTGGAGGAGAGGTAAAGCTTTTTAAAGTAAAATTTGAATAACTAAAATTTTTTAGAGTATGGATAATTAAATTTCTAAAATTATTTTTGAAAAGTTTTCTAAACTTATTTTTTACTTTTTTTGTTTATCTTATTTTTGTCGATCCAATCCTTTTTAGTTGGACAATTTATATCAAGACACATTCTAAAAGGTTTTGAGCCTTGTCTTATTACTTGTATTATTGGTGTATTACATTGCTCACATACCTTTCCTGTTGGCATTATAGTACCTTCTCTCGGAAGCGGATAAGAAATATTACAACCTTTTTTATAATTTGAACAACCTACAAATCTTGTACCTGTTTTCCATATTTTAAAAACTTTTAAAGTTCCACCGCATTTTAAACATTTTCCAATTATGGACTGTTTTTCTTGTGAAGCTATAACAGATTCTGTAAGCTCTTCGCCTATCTCGTTTTCAATCTTTTTAATTTTGTTCAAAATCTTTTCTAGGGTTTCTTTTGCTTCATTTAAAACCTCTTCTCTTTTTTTCTCGCCTTTCTCTACTAAATCGCACTCGTGTTCAAAATGTCTTGTAAGTTTTTCTGAAATTATATCTTTCACATTTTTCTCCAAAATCTCCGAAAGTTTTATTCCTAAATCTGTAACTTCTATAGATTTTCCGACTAGATATCCCCTGTTGTATAATATCTGCAATATTATTGGTCTTGTTGCTTTAGTTCCTAATCCACGTTTTTCCATCTCTTTTAATATAGAACCTTGAGAAAATCTTTGTGGCGGTAATGTTTCTTTTTCTTCCTTTATAACCTCTTTTATTTTTATCTTTTCTCCGATGCTTAATTCAGGCAAAGGATTTTCCTCTCTCTCGGCATAAGGACCATATAAAGCTGTCCATCCTGGATCTAATGTTTTTATTCCATTTACAATAAATCTTTCTCCATCAACATTTAGCAAGATTTTTTGACTCTCTCTCTTTGCAGGTTCTCCGAAAACAGCAAAGAATCGATGAACAATCAAATCATAAACCTTTTGCTGTTTATCTCCAAGTTTTTTAGGAGTTTCGTGTGTTGGATAAATTGCAGGATGCGCCGGATCTGTTTTCTTTCCTTCATTCGGCTTTAGCTCTTCTTTACTTAAAAGAAAAGATGCCAGCTTATTATATTTTTGGATCTTAGAAAGGCTTTTCAAAATCTTTTTATAATCTATATCTGAAGGTAACTTTTCGCTTGAGGTTCTCGGATAGCTTATATATCCTGCCTGATATAAAGATTCTGCAATTTGCATGCCTTGAGTAGGAGAGTAGCCGAAATATCTGTTTATGTCTGCGAGTAATGATGTAGTATTATATGGTTTTGGCGGGTTTTGTTTTATAACCTTTTTGCTAATATTCTCTATAACCGCTTCCTTACATTCTTTCAATTTTTTCTCAAGATTATAAGCATCTTCTTTAACCCATATTTTATCCTTTTCATAAGAGGCTATAAACTCCTTTCCACTTATATTTAATTTTAGTTTAATTTCCCAATAGGGGGTTGGCTTAAATTCTCTTATCTTTTTTTCATGTTTTGCTAATAGATAAAGTGTTGGTCCTTGAACTCTTCCAGTAGATATAATTCTAAATCTTTCTCCAACAGATTTTATAGAGTTTGTCAATGCTCTTGTAAGATTTATACCGAAATACCAATCTAGCATATGTCTTGTATATCCAGCTTCCACCAAATTTTTATCAAGGCTATTACTCATGTTCTTAAAACTTTCGATGAGCTCTTCTTTTGTCATTGTAGAGAATTTCATTCTTTTTGCATTTTCTCTTTTACATAAAAATTTTAAAATATTTGCACCTATTACTTCTCCTTCCTCATCATAATCTGTGGCAACTATAAAATCGGAAGCATTTTTTGCCAATTCCTCCATATTTCTATAAAATTTTTCAGAAAAGCGAGAGGAAGGAAATCTATAGCTCGGCGCCCACTCGACATCAAACCTAGGATAATCCCACCCTTTTGATTTCTGTTTCAACATGAAAAGATGACCTGCAGCAGGAGCAATTACAAATTTTTTTTTATCCCTAATTATCTCATAATATTTTGCTCCATTTTTTTCATATTCTTTAACTTCACCTTCTGCCAAAGCTTTTGCAATAGTTTTTGCTGCCGTCGGCTTTTCTGTAATTATTAGAGTATAACTCATAACCAAACCTCAGAATTAACTTAATTCAAACTTTTTTACTCTAAAACATTTACCTATCGGATGCGTTTTTCCACATTCTGTACATTTATATCTCAAATCCAATTTCTTTGTTGGTTTTTCTCTACCTTTTGGATTAGGTTTTGGAAACGAGCCATATCCTTTCAATTTTCTTTCAAAGCTTCTTTGAGACTTTGAATTTTTACTTCTAGGTCTTTTTTTAGCTACTTCTACCTTATGTATTGTGTGTTTCTTGCAGAACGGGCAAAATCTTCTTTGTTCTTTTGGAGCTTTCATGTCTTTCACTCTATCTTTTTACAATAACCATATTTTATCAATAAATTCTTTAAATCTTCTGGTAAAAATACTTTATCATTCTTTTTAAGCTCATATATTTTTAAATCAGGGCCAACAAAGCATGGTAAGTTTTCTGTAACTATTACAAACCCACTTTCTTTTATCTCTTCTTTCTTTTCTTCTTTTTGGTAAATAAACTCCTTAAATAAAGATTCTCTGAATTTTGAAAATATCTCCAAAACAGTATAAAACATTTCCTTTTCCTCTTTTGTCATATTAACAGGTATTTCCTTTGTTTTAAAATAATTTATAACTGATTCGAAAATTTTTCTGGTTCGCGTATCTATAAGATCCTTTGCAACAAGTATAGCATTATCTTGTTTGCTTTTTTTAACATATTCCTGAAGCTCTTCATAAAAATTTTCTGGCAATTCTTGAAGCTTTTTTTCATTCTTTTCTTTCCATTGAAGTGCCCTTATTTTTTCAAATGTCAGAATCATTTAAATCACGAAAAGTTAAATAATTTCATCCTTATGAAATCTTATCTGATGCATTTTTAAACCTTTTTCATTTTTAAATTCCTTATTACATAATCTGCAGAAGAATCTTCCTTTTTCTTCTTTTTTGTTTATTTTCATTTTTTTAAGTGGATATGCCATCGGATTCTTTATATTTTTGCATATTTCATCTGGTTCACAAATTCCGATGCTTTTATAGAAAAGATCACTATCACAACTTGCAGGATAGACCTTTTCTCTTCTAAAATTCCAATTTATTTGTCCTAATATAAAGCTTGTTGGAAGTTGTGGAATATTTTTCTTATTCCACTCCTCTAACCTCTCTTCTATCTCTTCTCTTGACCAGTTCATCTCTCTTAGAAAGCTTATTAATGTGAAAGTACTTCTCTTTTTCCCATCATACAATCCAGCAAGTATTTTCTTTATACATGGAGGAAAGTATTGCTCAGGAACCTTTGTTTTTATTCTATATTCCTCTATTGGTCTTTTCTTGATTTCTTTCATTCTTTTTTCTTTATCTTCTATTGATGCTTTCCATTCAATAGCATCTAACAAAAGATCCTCCGCTTCCTCTTTATTAGGAATTTTAAAGAATTCGGTATTAATCCTTACATTACTCATTACTGCCATTTTTAAATTAAAGCTTTTTGGCTCTTCTATTGGTATAGATATTAGCCATGTCTTTTCATTTATTGAATATGGAGCCCTAAACAAATGCCTTTCTCCCCACCCCTTTTCTATATCAACCCAATTATAAGGGTCTAATGTTTGGGATTTTGTAGCTTCTAAAAGATTCTTAATTGTATATCTTTCCACAATCCTTTCTAACAATTCGTCTTTAATCTTTTCTCTTATGAATTCTGAAAGTATTCTAGGAATTTTAGGATATTGCTTGCTTATATCTTCAAAATCTATTTCTTTTGGAAATGCTTCAAAAGGCAAAATAATATGAAAGCCTCGGGAACCAGAAAATTTTACTCCATAACTTTTTATTTTATATCTTTTTAGAAAATCGCAAACTAATTGAGCACAAATCATACCAGCTTCTATACCTATTTTTGAGTCTATATCAATTATAAAATCAAAACCTATTCTAATTTCCTCATAATTTTTTGTGTCAGTGGAAAGTAGCATTGGATTTTTCCATCTTTCAACAGAACAATGAAATGATGTAATTCCATTTTTAACCATTTCTATTATATCATTTTCATATTGTATAACAGACGGTCTTTTGCTGTATGCCCCGTTTCTAAAAGCACCAACAAATTCTCTATTATTTGCAATTTTAATCATTTCTTTTAGTATGTCCTTTCTTGAATAATAAGAGATTATTTCCTCTTCTGTAGGTTCTTTTATCTCAATTTTACTCAAATCAAACTCTTCTTTTATATCAAGCTTTTCAATTTTTTCAAAGCTCATACTAAATAAAAAATGTTCAGAAAAGAATAAGAAATCAGAGCGATGAGTTTAAATTGAAAAATGCAGAAATTTACAGTTATTTTTTAAACAATCTTCAAATTCATTGTTACCGAACCATTAAGTTTTGTGATTCCTAACAATATTTTTACGCTTTTTTCTCTTCCTTTTCCTCAAGCTCCTTAGCTTTTCTTTCAACCTCTTCTTCTATTCCTAGGGCTTGTGCTATCTCTTTATATCTATTTCTTATTGTAACTTCTGTCACGCCAACTACATCAGCAATCTCTCTTTGCGTTCTTCTTTCACCATTGAGAACAGAAGCTATGTATATTGCAGCGGCTGCACATCCACAAGGACCTTTTCCAGATATAACCTCTTTTTCCATAACCTTTCTTAATATTTGTATAGCTTTAACTTCTGTGCTATCTTTAAGTTTTAAAAGAGATGTGAACCTTGGAATATAAGATTCCGCTGTTGCTGGTACTATTCTTATCTTAAGCCTTCTTGAAATATATCTATAAGTTCTTCCAAGCTCTCTTTTTGGTATTCCGCTCGCTTGTGCTATTTCTGCTAACGTTCTTGGTGTCTTATATTCTCTAGATAAAGCATAAACTAATGCAGCTATTATAGATTCTATCGACCTTCCTCTTACTAATCCTTTTTGTAATGCTTTTTCATAAAGTTCAGAAACCTCTTCATGAAGTGTTTTCGGTAATCCTAAAAATGAGATTAATCTTTCTAATTCACCTAAAGCGAATGATAAATTTCTATCTTTTGATGTTATTAATCTTTTCTGCCATTTTCTTAGCCTGAAGTATTGACCTCTTTTTTTAGCAGGAACCTTAAAAAGTTCTGTAACGCCTCTTCCTATTTCTGTTGTCAATCCTTTATCATGTCTTCTATAGGTTAAAGGAGCTCCTGTTCTGCTTCTTCTTGACATTTGCTCGCTATCAAACGCTCTCCACTCTTGTGTTGTATCAATCATATCTTCATTTAAAACAGCTCCGCATTTGGAGCATATCATTTCTCCTCTATTTTCATCTTCATATATGTCTGTAGACCCACATTCTGGACATGTAGGACCTGAAAAGGTTTTCTTTGATTTTTCTTCTTTTTTTTCGGGTTCGCTCTTTTTCTTTTTCATAAAAAACTAACCTAACTTTTAAAATTTACCACTATAAAATAATCATAAAATGCGATTTACGTAGATATAAGTTTGAATTTTTTTATATTTAAAATTTTCTGTCTAGTTATATATATAATAAAGTATATAATTTTGCTGTGATTAAAATGAGTATTTCATTACTTGCATGCGAAAAGATTGCAAAAAGGGCTGGAATTAAAAGAATTTCAAGAGATGCTTTAGAGGAGCTTAGAGAAATATTAGAAGAATATGCGATGGAAATTGCTATAACAGCACAAAAAATAGCATCGCATGCAGAAAGAAATACGATAAAAGAAAAGGATATAGACCTTGCACTGGAAATAAAGGGTTGGAAGTGATTTTTGATTAATTTGCTTTATATTCATCTTTTCTTTTTCTCTTTTGTCCTATATTCTGCTTTAACTTCTTTTCTTTTTATTTCATCTTCTATCAATTTAATTGCACCAATTAATTGCACCAAAATAGTTAGCCACTAATCTCCCATTTCCCGAATTAAGATAGGATAAAAGAACCGAATGAAAAATGAATTATGAATCGTCTTTTTTTCTTCTTCCTTTATCATTTCTCTATAAGCCTTCTTATATTCATCCAAAGAAATTTTTGCCATCTTATTCATTCACGATTTCTTAAGCTTTTGTCTAGCAAGGTGACACATTTAATTTTATTAAAATGATAAAAATGAAATATCTCTTAGTTGGAGATTTTCATGGAGCAAATTTAAGGGAATTAGAAAGATATCTTGAGCGAATAGAGCCAGATGTTATAATATGTTTAGGTGATTTTGGTAGCACGCGAAAAGTACCTTGAGATGAGGATTACAGAATTTTTATAAATTAACAAAGCTCTAAAATTTATAATGAATGGCAGAATGACGATATTGCAAAGAATATCTCAACAACTTGATTACATCTAACAGTTATAGAACTGGAATTTTTATTGACGAAAAAAGGTTCGGAGCTAAATGTCCTGCAATAGCAATGCATGGAGCATATAACGGAACTCTCCAAAATCCTGAAAATTGTTCGTCTAATTTAAGAAATTTGTTCGCATACTTAAAAACAGAAGAAGATTATTCGAATAATTTTAAAGCTGTGAAGAAACGTGGAGATAAAATAATGATTAGAGGTGATGATCATTATCCTTTATATGTTTGTGAGAATTCTGGAAAAATAAAAGACTATAAACCAGAAAATGATCTTTATATAGCTTATCAAAAGATAAAATGCATATCATAACTTCAGGAGCATTTTATGATGGTTGGATAGCAATTATTGACACAAGAGTTAATGGAGAAAAGATCCTGTTTTGTTTTATCTTATGATTTAGAAAAAATTTTAATCCTTCGCTAGTTTGAAAATCAAAAAATATGGATGATTTATTTCTAAATTGTTAGTCTCTTTTGTTTCTCTAATTGGTTTTGGTTCTATTAGTTTTATCACTTTTAATTTAGAGTTAATGAAAGAATCAAAATAATCTTCAAATAACCTAAATAATTGAATCTTTTTATTCCTCTCCAAATTTCATATCTTTTACCTTTTACAAAGTAATTCATTTTATTATATTTTATCATTTTTCTAACAGGATGTGAAGCAACAATAAATAAATCCATTTTTCTTTAAAATTCTTCTAAGCTCTTTTAAGAAAGAATCCAAGTTTTTCTTATACATTATAGATAATATAGAACCAATATCAAAAGAATTTTCAAATGCAGTTTTCTCAAAATCCATAACATAAAACTCTGCATTTGGGTGATTTTTTCTTGCTAGAGTTATTAGCTTATCACTTATATCTATACCAATAACTTTGCTTTTTTGATAGCTAAAGCACATTCTTAGCCTTCTCCACATCCAGCAAAGAGAATTTTTTGTTTTTAATATTTCCAAGGAGCTTGTAAATTTTATTTCTAATATCCTGAACTACTTTATGTTCTTTTTGTTCCTTATGAAATTTCTCAAATTGTTTATTATATAATTCTTTTTGCTGACTTTGAATCTCGATCCATAGCAAAAATTTGTTTAAATCATTTTTAAATCTTCAAACTTCATAAACCCCTTTGTTATCAATTTTTACATTTAAAGAAATAATCTCTTTTCTTTTCCACTCTTTTTTTATTTTATTTGCTATTTTTTTATCAAAGCATATTGCTATTCCACAATCCCCTCCTCCCGCCCCGCTCAATTTACCAGCAGCATTATAAGAATTTGCTATTTCTGAAAGAATTCTTAATTTTTTTGTTTCTATTTCTATTCCTGATTTTTCTGTCAACTCTCTCAAATATTCTTCATTTTTTCTTAAAAGTTCTATTATTTTTTTCTTGTCAGATTTCTTCCATACAATAATAAGAGCTTCAACATTTTCTTTTATTTTATTCATAATTTTTTCATAAATTTCTCTATTTTCTTTTTTCCATTCATTCATCTTTTTTATTAATTCACTTGTTTTTGCTTCTTCTTCGGTCCATCCTACAATAAGATTAAAACCTTTTGGAATTTTTAATCTCTCTATTTTAAGATATGGCCATTTTTTGTTTATTGTTTCTTTTATTCCAAAATTCTCAATTTCTTTAACCAACCAATCTGGATCAAATCTATAATACAAAATAATTCCTCCATATGTTGATGCAGCAACATCAAAAGCGGATCCAAGTTTTTTCTGAGCAAAAAAATGTGAAATTGTTGATAACTTATAAATAATCTCTTTTGTTTTTTCTTTTCTTATATCATACCCGTTTATTTTAAGAATTCCTGCCACCACAGCAACGCTAATAGCTGCAGAAGATCCAAATCCTATCTTAATTTCATTTTTTCTTATGCCTTTACTCCAAGTTTTTATTTTTAATGGTTGTTTACTATCTAAATATTTTAATGTTGTTTCTGTAGCACTTTTAACGAATTTTACATATTCTTTTTCTTCCTCTTTTAATTTAGAAAAAATAAGTTCTCCACTATTCAATTCAGCTTCTAAATTTTTTAGGTTTACATCTTTAAATGTAAAAGAAAATTTTTCTGACTTTTCTATTTCAACAAAAACTCTTCTATCAATAGCAGCAACTATTCCAGGGTTTCCCAATTCTAATATTGCCCACTCTCCTGCTAAAAAAAGCTTTCCGGGAGCTGAGATTATCATCCAATCAATAATTATTAATCAAAGTTAAAATAAATGTTTTTCTGTTATTATAGCATCTCCTCCTGGTTTTGTTATTATAAGATTTCCTTCAAATGCCCATTTTAATCTTTTTGCTATGACATTTACATTATTCTCTAAACACAAAACTTTAACTTGTGGTCCAGCATCGATTGTAAAGTAGCATTCTTTTCCATCTTCTCTTAAATTCATCACAGCATTTATTAAACTAATAGTCTCTTCGTTCCAATATATGATTGGCGGATAAGTTGTTAACATTGTAGCATGCATTTTAAGACAATTTGATTCAGTAGTCTTTCCTACTAAAGAAAAATCTTTTTTCAATATTCCCTTTTCAACATCTTTTAAATCATTTTCAACTGTTTCTAACCAAGCTCTATAAAAAGGTGATGTTTTGACAGTTTGCTTCATTCCTGCTCTACTTTTAATCTTTTTTTCTTTCATGCTTGTGATACAAACAATAATTCTAAATTCTTTCCAATGATCAGGAGGTGCTAACTGGTAAGCAAAAGAATCACTGCCATCCTTTTTATTTCCCTTTTTCCACTCTACAAATCCACCATATATAGATCTGCATGCAGAGCCAGAGCCTAACCTTGCAAGAATGCTTACCTTCTTTTTACTCAAATTTAAATCTAAAGCTTCGTTACATGCTAAAGCCAATGCTGCAAAACCAGAAGCTGAAGAAGCTAATCCTGAAGAAGTAGGAAAATTATTAATTGAGAAAATCTTTGCCTTCATTTGATTTGTTTGTTTAGGATATAATTCTCTCAATTTTCTAAGAAATCTCCCAATATATTCCTCATATTCTTGTGTACCCTTTTCTATTTCTTTTCCGTTAATAAAAACTTTGTCTTCTAGAAAATATTTACTAAACTCGACTGTTGTATGAGTAAATAAGTTATCTAAGGTAACGCTAATACTGCTATTATATGGTAAAATTAATTCTTCATCTCTTTTTCCCCAGTATTTTACAAGAGCTATATTTGAATTTGCTATCGCACTTGCTTTTCTTCCCATATTTTTATTTATTGTCAGCAATTTTAAATATCAAAATAAAAATTTATTTGTTCTTTTTAAAATAAAATAAATAAGCCCCGGTAGCTCAGCTGGTAGAGCGTTTGCATGGTAAGCAAAAGGTCACGAGTTCGAATTAAAGAGAAAATCTCGTCCGGGGCTTCTTTGGGTCTGTGGTGTAGCTTGGCTTAGCATCGGACCTTCGGGACGAGAATTTTAAGAAAAGCTAAAATTAAAGGCAAAAGCGGAAAAGGTTCAGACCCCGGTTCAAATCCGGGCAGACCCATGCACTTCTTCTATATAAAGATATCGTAGTCCCATCCTAATGGAATTTCTAACGGAAATTTTTAGGAAATTAACGGAATTCTTTGCTGACTTACCTTCTCTAAATCTAAAAACTGAATAAGGTGAGCTAGTTGAGAACGCATAGTCTTAATAGAGAAAAACATTCTATACTGCTACTCCGCAGGCTGTTGTCGAAGCAATGAATTTCATTGAAAGTAAAGTTAAGCAGTTGCAAAGGAGTAGTTGTAATATAGCAAGTCTGACAAGCACTACTTGATAAAGCTTTAAGCTGATAGAAGAATGAAGATTTGCATAGAGTTGAGAAGGTTGATGTAAAATAAAATTTTCTAATTTTTCTATTTTCTTAGAATGTTCGCTATATTATTATTAACACCGATTTTTTATGAAGATTAAAAAAATTAAGTCGGTTTAAATATCCTCTTGTCAAAAGAGAAAATATGAACATATCATATAAAAAGGTAGCAAAAAGTTTTGTAACTCAGAATTGGAAGGATTTGATTGTAATTTTTATGATTCCTGTAGCACTTTTCTTACTATTTCTTTTACCGAGTAACTTAAAAGAAATATTAGTTCTACATAAAGATTACTCAAATGTGTATGAGATTTTTACAACTAATTTTATACACGATGAATTTAGCCACCTAGCATTTAATGTTATGGCTTATGCTGTAGTCATTCTTCTATTGTACATTCTTCTTTTAATCTTGAATGAAAAAAAGCTTTTCTACAAATTACTGATAGTTAACTTATCGATAGTACCAATTCTTATCTCTTTAATTTGGATACCTGTAAACAAGTTCATCTGGACAGGAGCTCTGAGAACTTTGGGATTTTCGGGAATAATCTCCTCAATCAACGGGATGACTGTTTACGCTTACATACTTTTTTTGCATAAAAAAATCAAGATTAATACCTTCTATGCATATCTTTCAGCAGTATTTTTCATTCCTTTGCTATTTACTTTAATCTATTTCACGTTTAAGATGGATACATTAATGATAACGATAGTTCTGGCAATTGGTTTTTTCATCACCACCTACAAGACTGTAAGAACTATTGATAAAAAAGCTGAAGCAAGTTTGATTAAAATTTCTAAAGAACCGAAAATAGTAAAATTAGCATTACCTATCTTATATGTTGTAGTAATACTTTTTTCATTGGCGCTATTTCCCAGAGAGTTTGCCCAGGGAAATGTAAGAATCAACTTCTTTATACATTATACTGGTTTTATAATTGGCACAACGATGTATTTCGCAATTCATTCTATTTATAAAAAGAAATAATTTACCGAATTCGAACTTTATCAAAACTAATTAAAATTATCTTTTAATAAGATTAAGCCATTGCATTGCTCTTAATGTTGAAATAGAAAAATATTCGGTTCTACCCTTGATCAGTGCTACCAATTCGTTCAGTATATGCGTAAATGGCGTTATCATAATTTCTTTCGTCTTATCTTCGTATCTTACTTTAACAAGAAGCGATTCACCTTCTTTTTTCATCCCTAATACATCTGCTCCCCAATATTTGAGCCTCTTTTCTAATTGCTCTTCTACATCTTCCTTAAATACACTTGTTATGAATTGGAACTTGTAATTACCGCAGTAAAATTCTTTGAGCTTATCATCAACATCGCTAATAAAGAATTTTTTGAGAAGTTTGTAAACTTCATCGACACTTGGCTCTTTGGACTTGAAAGGAAATTTCGCATCTACAGAAGCTGTCACTTCGATATGTATTGCTTCTTCAACCTTTCCGCTATTTCTATCTATTTTAATCGTTATTAAGTCTATTTCACCTCTTCCCTTCCCACCCTTCCGCTTTCTAGTAGCAGAAAATGGAATATTCTCAAGCGTAAAATAGTTCTTCAAGTTGTAATAAGATTTAACAATTTGCTCTTCAAATGTTGCCATAATTAAATGTTAATTGGAATAATTTTTTAATTTTTATCTTTGTTCAACAGGAAATCCATAAAAATTTTTGTTATTTAGCTTGCTTTTTTACCATTTTTACTAATTCTAATCAAGAAGCTAAGAAATATGCCACATTGATTATGATATCTATCAATACAATTACAATGGCAACTATTGCTACAATTGATAATATTCGGCTTAAAATTTCTTCTAGTTTCTTATGTTTTTTCAAAATTACTTTAATTGATATTTCAAGTAACGTGAATGTAATTCCTATTGTTACGGTAAAATAAATAAAAAGTCGTTTAACAGTAATATTTTTCGGATAAATTTTATACTCATTTAGTAAAACATCAAGACTTACTGTTTTGTTCAATTGGCGCTTACAATCTTCCAACTCTTTTGTACAATTTTGTAAACTCAAGTTAGTTGAATTAAGTAAACTTAAGCACTCAGAATATTTACTTTTGTAAATTTCTTCACATTCTTTATAACCTTTCGTATAACCCTCATTTAATCCTTTTGATTCACCTGCTTGATAGCCTTTGTTGTAATTTTCTGTTGCTACTTGTTGACAATACGATTCACAACTTAATTTTTGAAGTTGAGGGTAAATAACACCTAAAACAATTGCTACTAGAATTAATAATATTGGTAGATAAATAATGCTTTCAGGTGTTATATTCATGTCTACTCCCATTTTATAGAATTTTTTATTAAAATTTTGCGAAAGATAAAATTTTTCTTTTATTTACCTATTCCTCTCTATCAAATACTCAGCAAATAATCTTAATTTTTCTTTTGCAGGATTTTCAGGAATTATCTTTTCAATTTCTTTCCAAGAATCTTCGACTATTTTTCTAGCAACATTTTTCGCATATTCAATAGAATTATATTTTTTAAGAATTTCTATAGCTTCTTTTCTTTCTTCAATATTATCAGTATGCTTATTCAAAATTTCAATCAATCTACTCTTATCCTTTTCATTAGCTTTTTGCAATGTGTATATAACCATCAATGTTCTCTTTCCTTCTTTTATATCATTTCCAAATGTTTTTCCTATTGATTCTGGAGCTGTAACATCAAGAATGTCATCCTGAATTTGAAATGCTATTCCGATACTTTCAGCAAATTTTCCTATTTTTTCTACAATATCGTCAGAAGCTTCAGCTAAAATTGCAGCAAGCTTTGCACTCATCCTTGCTAAAGTTCCTGTCTTATATGCACACATCTGCAAATATTCCTCTTCCTTTATTTTCTCATCTTTTATAATTCCTCTATGCCAAACTATATCATTACCTTGCCCAAAACTTAGCTTTATCATCTCCTCAACATAAGTTTCATATGCTTTTATTAATCTTTCCAATTCAATTTCATTTTTCTTTTTAATAAAAATTATTAATGGCAAGAAATACATTGCATTTCCTACATTTATTGCAATATCTTCGCCGAAAATTT
>Ga0272449_1002936_pt1 | contig 15218 bp, 17 predicted proteins | sample YNPCB0241_FD_198679 | JGI IMG/M metagenome (GOLD analysis project Ga0272449, IMG submission 198679) | Hot spring sediment microbial communities from Yellowstone National Park, WY, United States - YNP-CB-024-1 | ecosystem: Environmental > Aquatic > Thermal springs > Hot (42-90C) > Sediment...
AATCGAATGCAATGATAATTCCTTCAGGGTTAGAAGCATCAGATTAAAACATGCCTCACAACAGGACAAGGTATCCCGCACACTCCTGCTATAACGTGTGCGTTTCCTCTATTTTTTATACAAACATCTCCGCTCCCCAACCCCACACCCCCGCTGGAGGGCTCGAAAACAGAAAACGCCCTCCGGAGGTGTAAAAAATGGTTGAAAATGCGGTTGAAAAAATTGTTGGTAAATTGAAGGAAATGGGGCTGATAGAAGCCCCGAATGAAGAGCTGATTAAGAAGATAAAAATGCTGTTAACAGAATTCAGAGTTCCAGAAGAGGAGGCCCTAAAGACTATAGCCAACAGTATAAAAAGAGAAAAAGGCATTCAAAGAATCACAGTAACAAGAATTGCAGACCTGAAGAAGGGTGCAAACGCCAACCTCAAAATTAAGGTTCTCGCAGTCTTCAAAGGTAAGGGAAAGGTTGTACAGAGGGCAATCGTGGGAGACCCGACAGGCAAGACAGTCCTCGCAAACCTGACAAAAACAGTCCTCCAGGCTAAAAAGTGCTATGAAATAAAGAACGCATACGTCGACTACGACGAGGGAAGAAAGAGACACACAGTCATGATAACAGGCTTCACAGAAGTCTCCGAAATCCAGGAGGACATTCAGGTTGCAAGGGACAGTTTTGAGGGGATGGTCATCCACGTCCTTCAAGCGGGCTTCATCCTCCTCTGCCCAGTCTGCAAAAAGCCCCTGAAAATGGGAGCCTGCCCAGAACACGGAAAACAAGCACAGCCCGCTGAAAGACTCATTGCAAAGTTCATAGTTGACAACGGGGAAAAAGCAGTGTACGCCAGAATTGCTGACGAGAGACTAGAACAGGCTCTGAGAATCAGCAGGAACGACCTCAAGGAACTCCTCATCCAGTCCCTCGACCCCAACGCTCCAAAACAGCTCATCGAGAACAGACTCCTCGGAAAACACGTAATACTCAAAGGCCTCGAGGGCAGAAAAGCATTCTTCGTTGACGAGATACAATTCCTGACCTCAGCAGAACTGGAAGAGAGGACAAGACAGCTACTCGAAACCGCGACCAAAATCAAGAACTTCACACCAGCAGAGAATATAGAAGAACAAAAAACCGAGGATGAAACAGAAGAAGAAGACGAATACGAGATTGAGGAGGAGATAATCAACCTGAACGACCTCCTCTAACCCCCACCGGAGGTGAGAAAAATGAGGTATCCCGCAATAAGAGTTTTCACAAAAGAACTTAGCAGGGTTACTGAAGAAAAGAGAGAACAGCTCGAAAAATTCACAGTCGTGAAGGTACCCCTCAAAGGAGTCGATGCAGTAAGAGTCCTCATCACAGGAGTAGTCATGAACGTCTACAAATCAAAGAGCGGCAGAGTCTCAGTAATCAGAATTGCAGACTGGACAGGTGATATCGCCGTCTTCGCAGAACCATTCTGGCAGGAAGAACTTGCACCAGGAATACCTATAGCTGTTGTAGGCAAACCAAGGATAGTGGATGGAAAAGCAGTGATCAAGGCCGAAAACATAATCAAAATAAACAAGGAAACCTACGACTACCTCAACGCCCAGGCACTCGCCTACGCAAAGCAGAGAAGCGTGGACTTCGCAGAAGAAGTTGAGAAAAAACTAACCCAAAACTAACCCCTTTTTTACTCTCAGAATCAGGAGTCTATGACTGTCCAATTTTTAAACTATATCCACCCTACTGAGGGATGCGAAATGGTTCGAAAAATGCCCAGACCCCGGGTGGTTGAAGGCTACACGTTCAAAACACTGTGCGGGTGCGGGAAAATATACATCACAATAAATTTTGTCGACAGAAAACCCTTTGAAGTATTCGTAAGATCCGGCCAGAGTGGAGGGTGCAGTTTTGCACAAAACGAAGCCATCGGAAGACTTATCAGCCTCGCACTAAGATGCGGAATCCCGGTAGAGGAAATAATAGACCAGCTGAAAAACATCCGCTGCCCAAGACCACTCCTGGACAAAGAAGGGACGATCACAAGCTGTGCCGATGCCATTGCAAAAACACTCCAACAATTCCTAGAAGGAGCAAAACCAGAACCAGATGAAAAACAAACCAAACTCGAAGACTGAAAAAGCGCCAGCCCGCCCCAACCCAGCACTAACTCCCCCCAAACCCACTAGGGGGATTCTCCAATGTTCAAATTAAAACTGAAAATAATCGGTGACGCGGGGACAGGCAAAACACACTATCTAAAATCAATAATACAAAAATGGAAAATCCCAAGCTGCTCGCACACAAGAACAGCTGTGGAAAGACTCCGCACAGAAGACAGTCCAGCATCACGAACAATCCACAGCATAGCCCTGAAAATAGCCCTAAGAGACGCCACTTTCAAAAAAATGTACGAAAGAACCGTGAAGGCAGGAGGAATAGAAAAATTCAGACAACAGTTCTGCAAGCTCCACAACCTCAAACTGCACCACGACCCCTACACACCGTGCGAGGGCAAGGCCTTCTTCTCCCTCTACTCCTACTACGCCAACACGCTCAAAATACCAAAAAACGCAGACCCAAAACTCACAAAACTGATCCCAGAATACGAAAAATACAAAGAAGAAGAAAAGTTTGTCGATTACGAAGACTTCCTACTCATAGCAATGGCTCTCAGTGAGGAAACAGGTTACAAAACAAACATAGTCATCGATGAAGCCCAGGACCTATCACCACTACAGTGGGCGCTCATAGAAAAAATCGCAGACATAACATTCCTCGCAGGTGACGAACTGCAAAGCATCTTCAGCTTCCAAGGAGCAACACCAGAAACATTCACAAACATCCAGACCAAATCAAAAATCCTGGACTACAACTACAGAATCCCAAGCACAATCTGGGAGACAGCAGGAGAAATCGTGAAAAAGCAACTGAAAAGAAAGAGGGCCACAGCCCTATACGAGGGAGGCCTGGTAGTCGAAATAAACCAGCCCCCAGAAACAATAGCAAAACTCGCCGCGACCCTGAGCACCATTGACAAAACACTACTACTGTGCAGGCACAACAGTACTGTAATAGAATACGCCAGAATACTCGACACAAACAACCTAGACTACACACTCGTAAAAATGGAGAAAAACAGAGGAAACAGAGCCAGCCACAAACTACTACTGGATACAATCCACTCATGCAAAGGACTCGAAGCCCCATTCGTAGTACTCGTCGATGAAAACACTGAAAAAAACGAAGAAGAAGACAGGATCAGATACGTTGGCATGACAAGAGCAAGTACAGTTCTCATAATCGCAAACCCGATAAAAAACAGCACCCTACAGCCAGGATACATAAGAAAAAACTTCGACCTCCAGATACCCGTCGCAAAAAACCTACACGACCTGGTCCTCCACGCAAAAACACAGCACAAACTACTCAACGAACAAAAGAAGAAAAAACAGGAAAACCGATTAAAAGAAACCACACAAAGAGGAGAAAAATGAGGCAGGAAACGATAGACAAATGGGTTGAAATCCCCAGAACACCAGCCCAAAAACCCGCCCAAACAGTCCTAATCACTCCCGAACTCCCCCACGCTGAAACACTCATCAGAGAAGCCCTCACAAAAAACGAAACAGTAATCATCGTCGGAGCCTGCATAGTGAACTATTTTGGCCGGGCAAGCTCAATCCTACCCAGAGGAGAAAGAATAATCATCCTAAAACCAGACGGGACAGTCCTAGTACACCAGAAGGAAAAAAGAGAACCAGTAAACTGGAACCCCCCAGGCAGCAAGATCACAGTAAAACTCGAAAACAACATTCTACAAATAACCTCAGTCAGAAAAAATCCAAAAGAAATTCTACTAATAAATATTGATACGATCATCTTTGCAGGCAGGTTCAGCCTATATGACCCCGAGGACATATACCTCCTCGGTTCAGAAAGCCAGATTGTTCAAGAATTCACCGAGAATCCACACCTTATTGAAGAAGGATTCAAACCACTAACCCGCGAGCTAAAAACAGAGTACGGGATGATAGACCTCTGCGGAATCGACAAACATGGGAATTTTGTAATAATAGAATTCAAACGCAGAAAAGCAGGCTTAGAAGCAGTAAGCCAGCTGAAAAGATACGTAGACGAAATCAAAAAAGAAAAAGGCGAAAAAGTCCGGGGAATACTCGCTGCACCAGACATAACAGAAAACGCACTAAAACTCCTCAAAGAGTCCAACCTAACCTTCCTCAAAATCAACAAAAAAATCCAAAAACAAACTACAACACTCGAAAACCCCCCATGAGCTTCCAGCGTTCAGTCAAGATTTTCCGCCGTCAGCCCCTGCTCTCCCATTTGTGAGCTACTCCACAACTGAAGTCAGGAGCTTCCAGCGTTAAGAGAGGCTTCACACCCTTCCCCTCATCTACCGATTCGAGGGGCACCCATTTTTATAAACAAGCCCGCATTTGGATTCTCCTCCCTTAAGCTAAAAGAAAAGTCAGAACTTCTGAATTTTCCCAGATAAAATTCCAAAACCAAGACCCGCCCACAAGCCCCACCGAGGTGGTAAAGCATGAACAGGATTAAAAAACTAGCTGAAAAAATGCTGACCTCCTCCCCGCCCTAAAGGGCGAGGGTTCCCTCAGGGCGGATCATTAGTTTGTGGTTTACCGCCTTCATCTTCATCACTTCACAGCTGGTGGGTGCGATTTGCACCCACCCCGCTCCATTCGTCCAGCGGTAGACCACAGGCTGGGTCTTCAGCCCATTACCCCTATCCCTCCCCAGGAGTTGCCCCCCTCTCTTGGCTCCCAAGGACTCGGGGATATGTAGAATGTTTACTGCCCCGTTCAGGTCTGCGTTCATGACTTTCCCCATGCGGGGACACTTAAACAAGCCTCTTTTAATTCGCCCATTTTTATGGGCATCCCCGCACAGGGAGCAGTTTCTAGATGTGTTTGGTTCACCAACATCAGTCACCTTTATCCCCAACTCCTCGCCAATCTCCTTAAAGCGCCTGATTGTGTAACAATAATTCCAAAAGTTCACCGTGAGTTTATTGCCGTGATTTTTGGCAACTCCTTTTGGATGGCCAACAACAACCTTTCTCACTCCCTTTTCTTTCAGCTCCTCCATTATCTTTCTAACCATGCTGTTCAGAGCATGCCTCAGAAACCTTTTCCTCTTATCATAGAGCAGCTTTAGTCTTCTGCTTGTCCTCTGCCCATGCCTGGCCAAAACCTTCTGAACCCTGCTTATCTTTTTACTGTAGCACTCGTATTGGGAAAGTACGCTGCCGCCCTTGAAGATGTACCATGTGCCATCTTCAGCATAGACAGTTGCTAAATTAACGATTCCCAAGTCTACGGAAGCCCTCAAGCTACCCCTGGCTTTGGCTAAAATCTCGACTTCTACTGGAATGTGGGCATACCAGCTCTTTCTGGCCTCATTGTAAATAATCTCTAGCCTGCCTTTTTTTCCACGCCACTTGAGTTTCCCTTTAAACCCCAGGGTCAGTTTAAAGTCCTTCAAATGAATAACCCTCCTGATTTCATCCACCTCGTAACGGTCGTTCCTAATAACGATTATCAGCTTGTATTTTCCACTCTCATCCCTCCAGTAGCCCGGAGGTCTTGGCTTGAACCACTTGGGCAACTTTCCCTCCTTCTTTTCCTCAATTAAGGAGAAGAAGCTCATCCAGTTCTCAGCGTTCTTCCTGGCGACTTGCTGTGCATTGACCTTCAACACGTGTTTGTACTTCTCGTATGCCTCCTTTTCAGTTTTGGCAAAGTCTAACCTCTCCCCCTTCTTGAACTGCTGCATTCTCAGCCAGTTCACTTCGTTCCAACACTTTGCTGTGATTATGCCTAGTTCCTTCAGCTTCTCACGCGTTTCCTCATCCACTACTAGTTTAACTACGTTAGTCCTTCTCATGCCTACGCCTCTTGTACTCCTCAATGAGCCTCTTAATAACGTCGTCGTAGGTTTCCCTAGGATGGATTTTCAACTTCTTCAACTCCTCTTTAGTATCTTTCCCGATTCTAATCGGCTCAGCAGCAGGCATACTACAGAAATAGCAAACAGTAGCTTAAAAACTTTACCCCGCCCTGAAGGGCGAGGCTTGGACCAGCGAGATGTCAGAGATCCCCCAGAAAAGTCCAACAACTCTAAAACCCCTTCTCAATATTCAAGACTGTAAAGAAAGCACTTATAATCAGCCTCAATATACCAAGAAGAAACTGCCTCGTAACCCCACCTCCCCGCTGGAGGAGGTGAAAAAGATGATGATAGGGAGAAGAAGAAGATGGAGCAGACGGAGCAGACGGAGCATGCAGGAGATACAGAAAAGGAAGATGGAGAAGTGGATAGTCGAGATCCCAGAGGAAACAGCACGGAGGATTGGTCTCTCGGATGTTGTTTTACCGCTCGAGGATGCTATGAAGTACGTAAACCATGTACTCAGCAAGAAAATACGATGAGCTATTGTTTTAGTTTTCTTCTTTTTTTTCCTCTATTCAGGGCAATTTTTCAGCACGGTGATATCCATCTGGCATCTGCAGGACAGGTTCTTCACAGCTATAACATCCCTATCCTCCTCCAACCCGCGTTCAGAACACTTCATTCGCCTGCACTCATTCCCCCACCCCCCAGCGGAGGTGGTGTGAAATGAAATGCACCCCAGACGAGAAAATAATGTTCAAAATCGCAAACGAGCTCTGGAAGAAGACTGGCAACCACACTCTAAAACAGAAAGTGCTACAACTGCGATCAGAAGCACAGGGCTTATTGAAGGATACTGAAACTTACAATACAGTCGGAATAGGATACTACGACACTCTAATAAGAACCGATTTTGCAGTCTTTTACAGCGAACTGCAGAAAATGGTAGAAGAAGAAAAACTCACAGAAAAAGAGGCAGACAACACACTCTCGTCCATCACGGCATACTTAAATAATAAACTCGATGAAGCCCTAAAAATTCTCGAACAGAAATATGGTACCAAAGGATGTGAGAACCATGACAGCCAAGCCTAGCACAACCCATCCAGAAGACAGCATAATAAAAAAACCAGCCTACTATCTCATAAAACACCTTACCGACCACTACAAAAACCACTCCATGTACCTAATCAAATCACCAAAACCGTACCAGGCAATACAGAAGTACTACGACCACCCATTCAAAATCGAAAAAATCACAAAAAGATTCCCCGTCCTGATAATGAGAGTCTCCTACTGGAACCATAGAATCCCAAACCACTGGATGCTGGAAGAAGAATTCAGAAAAACAGTGACGGAAGTAATCCACAGACACTACACCCGCCAGGCATACATAAACAAAGCACTAGCACAGCTTGAAGAATTCATAAACACACCCCTCCCACAAAACCCCCCCGAAAAACCCAAAAAAGCACGAGAGAAAAAATACCTCAAACTATTCGACTTTGACCCATCCTCCCCCTACCGTAACAGCAGATACACAGAAGGAACCGTTTACAAAATCCTCAAAAAAGCCAAAGAAAAATACACCACAGACTATTTTAACATCTACCTCTTCAAAGAAAGCTTTGCAATCGTGTCAGAAGATCATGCAATCTTCATCCCCTATGACATTGAAAAAATCCCGTTCCCCATTCCCGAAAACTCTGCAAAGTTCTGCAGAGACTGTCTCAAAACAATCCTCCAGACTGAAGAACTGAAAAACAACGAAAAAATCCTGACCCCACTCCAGTTCATCGTAACATTCCACAAACTCAGCACTTAACAGTTCAAACTTCACATTTCACACTTCAAACCTCTTCTCACATTTTCAAATTATGTCACAAGATCAACCACCCTTTCCACCACCCCGCCGAAGAAAAAACTGAAAGGAGGTGGTTGATATGCTGAATGGTGTTAACCTGCAGGAGGAAATCAAAAAAGCAGCATCAAAAGTCCAAGAGAGAATTTTCATCATCGATCTAGATTTGCCCTCTGAAGGCAGGTTTGCAAGCAGGATCCCCATTTACCTCACAATCACAACACCCGATGGCAAAGAAATAGCTGAGAAAATAGGGAACGAGGTAATCTACTACCTCGACAAAGAACTCAGAAACGAACTCGCAGTACTCAACGAGAGAGTCAGAACAGAAGTAGAAAGACACTCTGCAAAACTCAAGTCAGGAATGTACGTGACAACAGAAGGAGGAGTAAACAGGATATCAAATATAATCGAAGAGTACAAGCCAAAATACAGGAGACTCGAGGAAAAAATAACAAAAGCGATACTAGACAAACAAAACGAGTACATCAGCAAGACAATCGAGTACATCTCACAAAAAGAAGGTAAAATAAGAGTAAGAGGGCTCGTCGACGGTATAAAACTCCTGACCTTCCCGATAGACGTGCACGTTAAAGACTTTGTTGAAAAAGCTGTAAAAGACCTGTGCGAACAGACAATCACCGACGCAACAGACAAGCTAGTAAATGAAACAAAAGAGAGACTGGACGAGCTCGCTGAAAAACTCAGAAACGCCAAATACGTTGTACACCTCCCAACAGTCAGAGAAGCCCTCGAAAAAGAAATACAAGCACTACAAAACCTGGCCCAAGAACTAGGAATAGAAATCGATGATAGGCAAAGATACCTGATAAAAGAATTCCACAGACTCGCCACGAGATTCGCAAACAAAGTAGTCAACGGAGTAGACAGTGGAAGAGCAGCAGCACTCATCAAAAAACTCTCCGAATACAGCGACAACCCCACCGAGGTGAACAAAAATGAGCTGGCTTGAAACCCTCCTCAGAAAGAGGGCAGCACAGGTCAGCACCGTCGCAGTAATCGACAGCGACGACAGATTCAGACTCAAAGAACTTTTTATGGCACTCGAAAAATACTCTACAGTATACTACTGGGACATAAGAGGACTGTGCACAGTCAAATTTGACAAAAAAGGCTACACCCTCTACAACACAAACGAACCAGCACTCCTCGAACACGCACTCTCAAGAGTAGACGCCCTCGTAAGAGAAAACAGAACACCCACAGCCTTCATCGTATTCCCAGCAGAAAACTACCCCCTCTTAAACGCTTACATAAAAGCCTGGGCCCTAGACGACCGCATGTACGACCCAGACATAGACTTCCTCTGCTGCATTTTCGGAGGAAAACACCTAGTGAGCGAGAGCTCTCTAAGACTCTCAATACTCGTGGAACCACCACCAAGCACAGAAGAGGAAAGAAAAGCACTCCTCGAAAAACTACACTTCCCACACGAGGACGGAGTAATCACAGCCGGAGCAGGCCTGAACCTGCACGAGTTCGAGACAACAATCCTAGAAAGCGTAGCACTCTACGGAACCGTAAAAACCGAATTCGTGGCAAGAACAAAAGCAGAAATCGTGAAAAAAGAGGGAGTACTGGAAATAGAGGAACCGAAACAAGGATTCGAAGCAATAGGCGGCTACGAATACCTGAAAAACTTCGTAAAAGATAACGTAGTCAGCGTTCTAACAAAACCAGAAAAAGCAACCAGACTGGGACTCAGACTACCCAGAGGCCTCCTCCTCTTCGGCCCACCAGGAACAGGAAAAACAATCTTCGCAAGAGCCCTTGCAAAAGAGCTGAAAATACCCTTCCTCAGGTTCAAAACAGAACACGTAGTGAGCAAGTGGTACGGAGAAACAGAAAGAAACGTTGCTAGGGCAATAAAAATAGCAGAAAGCGTAGCCCCCTGCATAGTATTCGTAGATGAAATAGACAGGTTCGGAAGAAGGGGCCAGGATGAGCACGAGGTAACCAAGAGAACATTCAGCATACTCCTAGAATGGCTCGGCAGCGAGGAAAGAAAAGCAATAATCCTCGGCACAACAAACGTGCCAGAACAACTGGACGAAGCCTTCCTGAGAGTAGGCAGGTTCGACTACCACATCCCAGTACTCTACCCGGACCGAAACGCCAGACTCGAGATACTAAAAGTACACACAAACGTGAAAAGACAAGTCCCCCTGGAGGACGAGACAGTACTCGAAGAAGTGGCAGATTTCACAGAACTGTTCACCGGCGCAGAACTCGAGGAGCTGGTACTCAGAGCAGCAAGAAACGCATTCAAAAGAGACAGCGAAACCGTAAGCTGGGACGACTTCCAAAAAGCCATCCACAGCTTCAGCGTTGATGAAAAAACACGAAGAGAACAATATACACACTACATAGAACTCGCAAAAAACCTCTGCAACGACAAAGACATCCTAGCAAAAATCGGCTAACTCAAACTATTTTTCTACCCGAACCCCCAGTGAGGTGAACAATATGAGAACTCCTGCGATAAGACTAATTGATAGGGTTATATACGTAGGACCGCCCGGAATAGGCAAAACAGAAATCGTCCTCCAAAAAGCCAAAGAAGAAGCCACAAAACTCGGAAAAACATTCGTAGACTTAAGAGAAATTGACGAAAAAACATTTGAAGAAATAACCAACAACCCCGAAAAATACTACATCTACTACAGACTCGTAGCACCACACGTCTACCCAGAAGAACTCAGCTACCCGACAAAGAAAGACAACCACAAATGCAGTTATGTAGACTACATACCACCCAGAATGCTCTCACTAATGACACTAAAAAACATCCACGGAATCCTCTTCATAGACGAACTCACCAACGTACAACGAGACGACCAGATGAGCATGTTCTACAGCATAATACAAGAAAAAGAAGCCTCATGGACGATAAAACTCTCCAAAAACATAAAAATAGTGATGGCTTCAAACGACGCAGAGTGGAGCGAGATCGCAAGAGCACTACCAAAACCCCTCAGAAACAGGTGCAAAATCTACAGAGTCACAGCACCAAGCATAGACGAATGGAGAGAATACATGGACAAAACCTACAACAACGCATGGGAAAAACTCACATACGCGTATTTGAAAGCATACCCGCTAGACTTCATAAAACCACCACAAAACGATGACGGATTCACAAACTTCCCAACACCACGAAGCTGGACCAGCCTCGCAGTAATGCTGTATGAACTAAAAGCACAAAACGCTGATGAAGAATTCATCGAAGAAACAGTAATAGCCCACCTAGGCAACGAAGTAGGGACAAAATTCCTCGCCCTCCTAAAAACCAACATAAACATAGAACAAGCCCTACAAACAATACGAACAAAACCAGAAGCATTTGACACATTCAACCTCAACGAGAAAATCCTAGTACTAAATGCCTTCGCACAGCTCAAAACAGAGGAAATAACAGAACCATACCAGCTATTCCTAAAACACCTGGTCCACAATTCAAGAGAATTCCTAATACTCGCATTCGTACTCATGCCAAAAGAAAAAAGAGTAGAAATAATCCGAAAAACAGCACAGATACTCAAAGAAGCGGTAAAAATACTCGCAGAATACGTTGCCTAACAAATTTTTCCACCCACCCCCCAGCGAGGTGATGAAAATGGAGAATAATACAAACATTGAAACAGTAGTTAAAGACTGCATAGCAACATTGATAATGAATGTTCCCCTCATCGGACTGTTCCTCAAAAGAACATGGATCTACGAGACACACAGCATAAGCTTCCCAGCGAGCACGAACGGTCTGGTAATCTACATAAACCCAGAATACTTCCTCAAATACACTCCCGCGGAAAGAGTGTACATCCTCGCCCACGAGACAATGCACATAATCCTGAAACACTGCCTCAGAGACGTTTACTTCAGACACGAACTCGCGGACAAACTACCCCCTGAAATCATAAAAGCAGCCCTAATCGTCGCCGCAGACGCAAAAGTCAACCAGTACCTGGACGAAGTTCCAGAACTCACAAAACCAGCGGGCAGAGTGAACATATACACGCTGGCCGAAGCGCTGAACACACCACACAGTGAAGCCCTGCACATGAGCTACGAAGAACTCGCAGCCTTGATCCTCAAAAAACTGCTCGAAAACCTCTGCGAAAACTGCAGAAACACACTCCTCAAAGGACAGAAACAAAACAAACCAGACACACAGCAGACGACAGGAAAAACCAGCAGAAAACACTCCAAATGCCCACTATGCAAAAACATGATAAAACCACAGTGGTTTGACCTGATAAGGAACGAACAACCCACAAAAGACAGAGTGCTGAACCAAGGAGACCCCGCAGACCAAAACACACTAACACCCGAAGAAATCGAAAGACGCATAGAAAGAAAACTCACCGAAACAACCACAATACTGAAAACAATAGGAAAACTGCCCAGATGGGCTGAAAGACTTGTTGACGAAATTCTCGAACCACTCATCGACTGGAGGGCAGTACTAAAAGCAAGACTAATACTCGGACTCGGAATCAAAATAAGAAAAATCTGGACAAGACCAAACAAAAAACTCCCCAGCCTACTCCCCGGCAAAGACACGCAAGGATTACAAAAAGTATCAGTCCTCATTGACACAAGCGGCAGCATAAGCACTCCCGAACTAAAACAATTCGTCGGAGAAGTCTACGGAATCCTAAAAGAAGTTGCAAAAATCACAGTAATACCCTGGGACGCGACAGCATACGAGCCCATAATCCTACGAAACAGAGGAGATATTGAAAAAATAAAAACCGGAAGCCTGAAAGGCGGCGGCGGAACAAAAATCCTCCCAGCACTACAACTCACAGAAAAAACCGGAAAAGACCTGGTAATAATACTCTCAGACTGGCTGATATACGACCTGCAGACTCCCGAAGTCCAGGAATGGCTTAAAAAGAACGCCAGCATTACAATCCCCGTAACAACAGAAGCAAAACCACCAGAAATACTCAAAAACCCGATAAAACTCAGAATCAGAAAAAACACCTGATTTTTTCAAAAAAGAAAACACCGTGAACTGCCCAAAATGCAAAAACAACGATAAAATACATTACAACAACAGAAAGCCTCACCCTTCAGGGCGGGGAGGAGGTCAGAACCCTTTTCTAAACCCTGCTAAATCTGAACACCAAAAAAGAAGACTCTCCCAACTCCCCCATGAAGGAGGTGATCTGATGAGTGTTGTTGTAGAAGGTGAGATATTAAAAACAATCTCGAAAGCCGTGGCAGGCTTAGTTAGCGACTGCAGAATACACTTTACACCAGACAAACTATACATCCGCGCAGTAGACCCCTCAAACGTGGCCATGGTAACAGTAGACGTGCCAAAAGAAAGCTTTGAAGAATACGATATCCAATCAGAACAAGTTTACGGTGTAGACATCCAAAGAATAGCCGAAATCAGCAAAATAATAAACGCAAACGATAACATCACACTCAACTTTACAAACGGGTACATGCACATCCGCACCAGAACAATGGAGTACAGCATAACCCTAATCGACCCAGAAGCAATAAGAAAAGAACCAAAAACACCCGAACTAAAACTCCCCGCAAAAATCACACTCAGCGCGAGCATATTCAAAAAAGCCCTAGAAGCTGCCGACAAAATAGCCGACAGCATCCTCCTGAAAAAAACACAGGACAACTTCCAGATAATCGCAAGAGGAGACACAGAAAAAATAACAATCTCACTATCCCCCACAGAACTCATAGAATTCACCGGAGAAGGAGAAGCAAAAAGCCTGTTCAACCTAGAACTCGTCAAAGAATTCTTCAAAATCACAGACTCATCCACCCCAGCAACAATAGAACTCGGAACAAACTATCCAGCAATATTCAGCTTCCTCCTCAACAAAGGAAAAGTACAAGTCAAATACTTCCTAGCTCCAAGAATAGAAGAGATCTCCGATTAACCCAGCACAAAGCCGGAACTGTGAAGTTTGATCATAAAATTTTTAACTACACACTTCACACTACAACATGCACACAATATGTGTTGCAAACCAGAAGGGAGGAGTGGGCAAGACCACCACCGCAGTAAACCTAGCAGCAGTCCTCGCTGAAAAATACAAAGTCCTCCTGATAGACATGGATCCACAAGCACACGCTACAAAAGCCGCCGGACTACAGCACACTCCCGAAAAAAGCATATACCACGCACTAATCGAGAACACACCCCCACACAAAATCCTCCAGAAAACCTGCATTGAAAACCTCGACATCCTCCCCTCCGACGAAATCCTCGCCACAGCAGAACTGAAACTCATAAACATGTTCGCCAGAGAAACAGTCCTGGAAAACACGATCTCGGAAATAAGAAAAAACTACAATTTTACAATCATAGACACCCCACCAAACCTGGGCCTCCTCACAATAAACTCTCTGAAAGCCTCAACACACCTCCTCATCCCAGTACAGGCACAACCATACGCTTACAAAGGAACCTCACTACTCCTCGAACTCCTGGACCTAATGGAAAGAGCAATGAAATACAAGCCAAAGATCCTCGGCTTCCTCCTAACAATGGCTGACAGGAGGACAACACTCACAGATGAGATCCGAAAAAGACTCCGAGAAAACTACGGGGATCTAGTTCTGAAGACAGAAATACCAAACAACGTCGACCTAGCCAGGGCAGCCGACAGAGGAAAACCGATAACACTCTCCGCCCCCGAATCCCCGGGAGTGAAAGCTTACCGGGCACTGGCCAAAGAAATCCTCGAAAAATTGGGAATGGGGTGATGAAAAATGAGTGGAGAGGAGAAAAAAATCCAACTCCTAGAAGGACTATTCGGGCCCAGTAAAAACCCGGAAAACCTTGTGTCGAAAGCTGCAGAAGACGCGCTGAAAAACCCGCGCATTTACACTTACGCTCCCATACCCCGCATCGTCTTCGAAACGTTAAAACTGATGAACCCCACCTTCAGCATTCCAGCAGAAGTCAGAAAAGCCCTGAACGAATGGGTGAAAAACAACTACCCAGAACTCTACAACCTCGCAAAAGAAGAACTCAAAAAAAGAAAACTAGAGAAAACCGAAGAAAAAATACTCAAAAAAATCGAAGAAGAAGAAACACCCCCCGAATAAGTTACAACAGAAAACCTCGCCTTTCAAGACAGGAAAGAGGTTAGCCACTTTAAACCCTTTTTCTTTTTTCTTCTGAATTAATTCCCACTCTCCAGAACGATCTCAGCCCGAAGTAGGCTTTCTCCCAAGAGCACTTTTAACCCCAAACCCCCAACGGGGTGACTAAAATGCTTTCAGTAGCTTCACCAAATGTTTTAAAAGAGTTTGAAACATACTATAGAACAAAACACCCAAAATCCCAGTTCAACCCAGACAAAATAACCATAAGAATCCTGCACGAGTACCTCACCTTTGTTGAAGAAGTGCTCGCCCCAAGATACGGGCT
>Ga0272449_1002937_pt1 | contig 15217 bp, 20 predicted proteins | sample YNPCB0241_FD_198679 | JGI IMG/M metagenome (GOLD analysis project Ga0272449, IMG submission 198679) | Hot spring sediment microbial communities from Yellowstone National Park, WY, United States - YNP-CB-024-1 | ecosystem: Environmental > Aquatic > Thermal springs > Hot (42-90C) > Sediment...
GCGTCCCCCCGGCGAGGACGTCATCCCCCACCGGTACCCCAGACGGGCCGTCAGGGGGGTGAGAATCAGGGCAGAAAGGACGGCAGTGGCGAAAACCAGCAGGTAGGGCATACGGATTGCGGATTGCGGATTCAGTCCAGCCCCGGAATCTCCAGGCGGACCACCTCGCCGTGAATGTTGACAATCACCCGGAAGCCCGTCATCCACAGTGCCAGACGGAAGTCCTCCGGGCTGGCCACCCCCGGCTCCAGCATCCGGTCCATATTCTCCAGACTCATCTCCAGCGCGGCGCGGGTGAAGGGGTCATCCGCTCCCATCATCCGCATCGCCCCCTCCACCAGTACGTCCTTCATCGGCAGGAAGCGCTCCTTCAACTGGGCCAGCACCTGCCGGTCCACCTCTATGGAGTCCACGTGCCGCAGAAAATCCCCGTCGGGAATGGCGTAGCAGGTGTCCGCGCCCACCTGGGCCACCTGGACCGGCTGGCCTTCCTCGTTATAGATAAGGCCGGCAAATAAGGGCTCTCGGGTCACCGTTCTCCTCCCCGAAAATCGTACAGGCCGTTCTGGAACGGGAAGGCCGTACCGCAATCGGTGCAGATGAGTCGGTCTCCCTCGTCCACCAGCAGGAGGGAGCCACAGGCCGTGCAGCGGAAGAAACTACCGGGCGGGGCCGGAGGCCGGTCTGCCGGCGCCGCCGCGCGCACGAAGACGCTGGGGGTCAGTTGCCAGAGCGCGCCCGTCGGCTGCAACAGTCGGTCCAGAAAGACCAGCAGGCCCGTCGGCACCGTCCGTTTGAGAAACCCGACGCGGAAATGGGAGACCGTCCGGATTCGGGTCACTCGCAGTCCGCATTCCTCCAGATGACGGCGAACCCAGGCCGGGTGGAAATCATAGTTCAGCGGGACAAACTCCACCGGCTGCGGGTCAAAGGGCGACCAGGCCTGACGCCGCAGGACGTAGCGGAAGATGGCCTTGAGATGCCGCTTGCTGGCGAATTCCAGGACGAAGGTGCCGCCTGGGGCCAGGATGTTCGCCACGTTGCGCAGGACGGCGGGGGCATCGGCGGCATGGTGGAGGGTGCGCACCATCACCACGGTGTCAAAGAGGCCCGGGGCGAAGGGTAGACGGTAGAAATCGCCCAGGACGTAGGTGTAGCGGGGACGGCCCCCCGGTCCGGCCTCGCCCAGGCGCTCCCGCGCGTCCTGCAGTTGGGAGCGGGCGTAATCCAGGAGCACCACCCGCTCGTACCCGCGGTACAGGTCGGCCAGGCGGCCAAATCCGGCGCCGATTTCCACCAGAAGGCGCCCCGTGGGGGGCAGAAGGGCCCGCAGCGCGGCCCGTTCGGCCCCGTCCTCGTACGCCCGCTCCGGCACCCAGAACTCGGTCCGGTAGCGAGAACCTTCGTAGTCACATATCGGGGGGACGGTCATCGGCCCTTCGGTTTCTTCCCCTTCAGCGGACGGAGCGTCACGTGGAGATACGCGAAATCCCCCTGCGGCGGGATCAGGTCGGTCACCTCCACCACTTCAAACCGGTCCTCCCCCAGCACCACCACCTCGCCCAGACGGGGAGGGGTATCCCGGCTCACAATCACCCCCGGATGGCGTCCGCCCAGGACCACGTAACTGACCTTGTAGATCATCGCGGCCTCCCTACCATCCCGCTACCAGCCGCAGGTTGCGATGACGTAACTTGAAAGAGAGGTCGCGGGCAATGTTGCGCATCACGGTGTAGCCGATGGAGTGGTTCTGGTCGCAAAGCGCGTAGAACGCATCCTGGGGGATGATAAAGACCGTGGTTCCATCCACCAGCGAACGGACAGTGGCGGAACGGGCGCCCCGGTCCACCAGCCCCATCTCGCCGAACATCTGCCCCTCTCCCAGCCGGACTACAGGCGTCGCCTCCGGCGGGCCAGGGACATCGGGCACCCCGCCGTGGGGGACGACGACCTCCACCATCCCCTTCTGGACGATATAGAGACTATCAGACGGGTCCCCTTCGCGGATGATGGTTTCGCCCGCGTTATAGGTCGCCCAGCGGCCAATCGCGACCAGTTGCCGGATGTCCTCCTCCGCCAGCCCGCAGAAGAGGTCACTCCGCCTCAGCAGTTCGGTCAGTTCCTCCATGGTTACCCTCACAAAACAATTTTATCCCTTTCCCAGATGCCGGTAGCGCCAGCCGACCTCCCAGACCCGCAGGGCGGCCTCCACCTGCACCCGCAGACTCATCTTGGAGTGCCCTTTTCGTCGTTCCTCAAACCGGATGGGGACCTCCAGAATCCGGTACCCCATCCGCTCACAGAGGCAGGCCGTTTCCACCTGGAAGACATATCCCTGGGAGCGAACCCGGTCCAGGCCGATCCCCTCCAGTGTTTCCCGTTTCCAGGCGCGGAAGCCACCGGTGACATCCCGGGTCCGGAGCCCCAGAATGGTGCGGGCATAGACATTGGCCCACCACGAGAGTAACTTCCGATGGGGCCCCCATGCCTCCGCTGTGCTGCCGCCAGAGATGTAGCGGGAGCCGATGACCAGGTCGTATTCGGGGATGTGGGCCAGCAGGCGGGGGACGTCGGCGGGGTTATGGGAGAAATCGCAGTCCATCTGGACGATTGCCTCAGCCCCGTCCGCCAGGGCCTGCCGGAAGCCCGCCAGATACGCCCACCCCAGCCCGCGGGGGCCGACACGATGGAGGACAGAGACCTGACCGGGGTGCTCGGCAGCCAGACGGTCAGCAATTTCGCCCGTGCCATCGGGGGAGGCGTCGTCCACGACCAGGATACCCAGGCCGGGAACACCCAGCCCCAGCAGGGCCTCCACCATTGGACCGATATTCTCTGCCTCATTATAGGTGGGAAGGACAACGATGGTTCTCATATAATTTTCCGGAACAGAGGTGCGATGAGCATGATACGTCGGTGGTAAGAGAAAACAAAAGGGCGCGGCATAAGAGGGCAGGAAGAAGATTGCCCCTCTGGCGCCCTTGATGGGTCCTGTTGGGCTCAGGCAGGTTGCAGAGAACGGTAAATCGCTTCCCGGAGTTTCCCCGTATTGGGGTAGGAGGTCACCGGGAGGCTTCCCATGCGGACGGAAAGACGGGGAACCGATGCTCCTTTTGCCGTCTGCATAGCCTCCCAGTCCTCCCGGGGGTAGAAGAGCGCCAGCGCTTCTTGCAGGCGATGGCTCAGCCGTTCCTGTATCCGCCCGGCCTGTTCCGGCCCGGTAATAGCGAAGAACGTCGCATCGTCCAGCTGGCCAACAAAGGTATCCCGGCCACCTTCTTCCTCTGCAGCATGGCGGACCATCAGCGCGATGGCCCGGAGGACATCATCGCGGGCCACGAAACCATAGGCGTCAGCAAACGCCTCCAGTCCATCCAGCGCCACAGCAGTGACAACCCGGTCTTTCTCGGTCAGCAGTTGGTTGAGGCGGTCTTCCACCAGAGTGGCGTAAGGAAGTTCTGTCACCGGATGTATGACCGACTGCATCTGGGCCCGGCGGAGGATGTTCCGCACGCGCAGGCGGAGTTCCTGGATGTCAAAGGGTTTGGTGATGTAATCCACCGCGCCCAGTTCCAGGCCGGCCAATCGGTCAATCCGTTCCCGCTTTTCCGTCAGGAAGAGAATCGGCACCTGCGCCGTGCGGCGATGGCTGCGCAACTGACGGCAGACTTCATAGCCGTCAATATCCGGGAGGCGGATGTCCAGGATGATCAGGTCGGGCAGGTTCTGCTGGACGAAGTGGAGCGCCTCTTTGCCCCAGCCGCATACGTTCACTTCGTACCCCTGAATCTGGAAGTACGAGGCCAGCATCTCGGCAGTGTTCGGTTCGTCTTCTACGATGAGAATTTGCTGCGGCATGGCCTGCTCCCAGCGTGATCAGCCGATGGGTTCTTTATAAATGGCGTACGTGCAGACTTTACCTCCCGCCGCCACACAGTCAATTTCATCTATCCGGAATTTCTTGCCCCCACTGACCCAGTGGAGGCCTTCTTCAATGACACCCATTCCGGCGAAGCAAATTGGGCGGTCGGAATGGCGGCCCCAACAAACCGGACAGGGTTCCATTGTGTAGGTGTAGTATTCTCCCTTGTCCTCCACCTTGCTGACCTGATCGCTGAACTGGGTGAAAATCTGGGCCAGGGCAGGGAGCCCGACCTTCAACTTGGCGCTCAAAGGCAGGGCACGGAAGGCCAGGTCGCCCATACCAACCAGGGGGCCAAATCCCGGGAGCCCCAGAGTGAAGGCCGCACGCCCAGCCCGCAGTTCCAGCCCCCGGCTACCGCGTGGACCATACATTTCCTCCAGCGCCATATTCAGGGCCGAGAAATCAGCAAAATCAAACTCTTTATCAAAGTTATCCGGGGGGTAGTTGTCTATCAGGTGGGAAAGACCGGCCAGGTTCAGGATGGCGTTGAGGCCGTTTTTGCCCATCACTTCCTCAATGGCCATGATGTAGATACGGGCCAGTTTGTTAGGGTAGTAGTAACCGCTGGGTGGGATCCGTCTCACGTTGTGCCTCCTTCCCTGGCTTACAGAATGTCGGCCAGTTCTTCGGCCGCGCGTCGCATCTCCAGGAAGACCAGACCCAGTTTGGCGCCCGCGCGGGCCATCACGGTGAGGACCGCGTCCTCACCGACAGCGGTCAGAATGACATACCCCCGCTCCCCCTTCACGTAGACCTCTTCCAGGGCCCCCCGGCCCAGTTCGCTGGCGATGCGCTCGCCCAGGGAGAGCATGGCCGCCGACATGGCCGCGACCCGGTCTTCCTCCACACCGGCAGGCAGGGCAGAGGCGATGGCCAGACCGTCTACGCTGACGAGAGAGGAAGCCTCAATATCGGGGGTGCTCATCTGGAGGTTGCGCAGACGTTCTACGATGCGGTCGGTACGGGTTCTCTCTGCCATCCTTGTGCTCCTTGAGATTTGGGGGTTGGTGGAAAACTATCGTCAAATTACCATGAAATGCGCCGGTTGTCAAGCGAGAGAGGATTGCTGGAACCAGCGCCGCGCCTCACCCTGGCGTTCCCGTTTATACAGGAGTATTCCTTCCTCAAAATCATCTCCGCCAAAGCATTCCTGGACTCCGACATGCGGGCGAACTCATCAGGTGTATAGACCAGTACCTCTTCATCGGACCATTCGGTGACCCGTTTGTAATTATAGCCCCATTCTCCGACTGCGCAATGCACTCTGGCGGAAGGGGGCGGCAGGACGGCCACATAAACGCTTATCCTGCTCCCTCCCCGCCAGAAAGCCCGCCGCAAGACGCCAGCGCGCCGTCCCAGAACGCTTCCCGGTAGACTGCGAACTGGCCTTTCAGGATGGACTCCCGAATCTCGCGGGCCATCGTCAGCATCAGGTGAAGATTGTGAAGCGTGAGCAGATGCGCACCGAGAATCTCATTGGCCAGGATCAGGTGGCGGAGGTAGGCCCGGCTGAAGTGCGTACAGGTATAACAGGTACAATCAGGAAGCAGAGGGCCAGGGTCGTCGGCGTAGCAGGCATTGCGCAGATTGATCCGCCCGTGACGGGTCAGCGCGCCGCCGTTGCGGGCCATCCGGGTGGGGAGAACGCAGTCAAACATATCCACCCCGCGCGCCACCCCTTCTACCAGGTCCTCCGGCGTGCCCACGCCCATCAGATAGCGGGGCCGGTCGGCGGGCAGGAGGCCATCCAGCAGGTCCAGCACCGCATAGGTCTGCTCTTTGGGCTCACCGACGCTCAGCCCCCCGATGGCATAGCCGTCAAACCACAGGCTGGTGATGAAACGGGCCGACCGTTCCCGCAGGTCCGGGAAGACCCCGCCCTGGACGATGCCGAAGAGGGCCTGGTCCGGGCGGCGGTGGGCCTCCCGGCAGCGTTTGGCCCAGGCGTGCGTCCGCTCCAGCGCCTGAAGGTTGTACTCGTAGTCTGTCGGCGGCGCACACTCGTCCAGACAGGTGATGATGTCTGCCCCCAGATTCTCCTGGATGGCAATGACTTTCTCCGGCGTGAAGCGGTGCTCGGAGCCGTCTATGTGGGAGCGGAAGGTGACCCCGTCGGCATCTACCTGGCGCCGCGCGGCCAAGCTGAAGACCTGATACCCGCCCGAATCGGTGAGGATGGGGCCGTCCCAGCCCATAAACCGGTGGAGTCCACCCAGGCGGGCGATGCGCTCATCCCCGGGGCGCAGGTAGAGGTGGTACGTGTTGGCCAGGATCATCGTCGCCCCCAGCTCCTTCAGGTCGCGCGGGGAGACGGCCTTGACTGTCCCCTGGGTGCCCACCGGCATGAAGACCGGGGTGGGGACGTCGCCGTGGGGGGTGTGCAGAATGCCCGCGCGGGCACGGCCGTCGGCGGCAACCAGGTCAAACCGGACGGGGGTCATCGGTCCAGCATCACCAGCACGCCGAATCGCCCGGTCCGCCCGCCCTCGGCCCGGTGGGAGAACCACTCATCGGTATGGCAGGCGGTGCAGATGCCCGACATCTCTATCTGGCAGACGCCCTGGGACTCCAGTTCGGCCCGCACGACGCCGGGCAGGTCCAGGTAGAGGCCGTCGGCCCGGTGGTGGACCAGGTCGGGACGCAGGCTGAAAGCCTGCGCTCCACTTGCCACCACCTCCGGCCCCACCCGGTAGCAGCAGGGGCCGATGGCGGGCCCGATGCCGGCCCAGAGGTCCTCCGGGCGGCTCCCCGCATGGCGGATGAACGCCTCCACGGCGGCCCGGACGATGCCGCCCGCCACCCCGCGCCATCCGGCGTGCGCCAGTCCGACGGCGCGATGGACCGGGTCCCAGAGCAACAATGGGACGCAGTCGGCAAAGCGGAAGAGCAGCATCAGCCCGGGGGTGGTGGTCAGCAGGCCATCAGTGCCACTCTGGACGGTGCCACCGTGCTCCCGCCCGACGAGCCGGATGTGGGCACTGTGGACCTGATACGGGCTGACCACCTGCCCCCGGTCCACGCCGAAGAGAGCAAAGACCCGTCGGTGGTTCTCCTGGACCGCGTTCAGGTCGTCGCCGACGGTATGGCCCAGGTTGAGGGTGGCAAAGGGCCCCCGGCTCACCCCGCCCAGGCGGGTGAGGATGGCGTGGGTCAGGCCGGCGCCGTCCAGTCCCTCAAACTGGTAGAAGACGATGCCGTCGGCGGATTGGCGATACATTAGTACTGCGTATTGGGTCTAATCCCGTTTGGCGGCGGCCAGGATGGCTCCTCCGGCGGCCCCCATCGCGGCGGCCCAGAGGATGCCGCAGATGCCGCCGACGCAACTGAGAGTAGCCATCCCGCCAGCAGTGTACATGCCGCTCAGGCCCATCTCCTCCAGCGCCTCCATTGTCTCCGGCGGCAACTGGCTCAGGGCCTGCTGGTAGACCCCAGCGGTGCCCAGAACCAGGCTCAGAATTACGGAGACCACGCCGTCTATCGCTCCGGCGATGACGCCCGCCAGGGCCCCTTCCTTTGCCCCCTCTCCAGCCGTCCGGGGCGGTGTCAGCCAGTAGGCCGCCAGCGCGCCTGTTCCCGGGTAGGCCAGCAGAATCGGAATGCAGAGGCAACAACTGATGATAGTACTGGCTTTCGGGAACAGCATTCCCAGGTTCGCGATGATGGTCAGGAGAACGAGCACTCCACCTCCGATTAATCCGGCCTTCAGCCACGGTCGCATGATGCACCTCCTGATGAATTTGCAATTTGCTTTACGGATTCACTGGAATCTCCCCTTCTCGCCCCCACCCCCGCGCGCAGACTTCGCCGCGGCCGCAGAGGGGGCCCTGGGATTGTCCGTTCACCACGGCCACCACTCCGGCCCCGTTGCCGGTCTCCACAATCACCATCTCCTGGCCCACCCAGGTCTGGGGGGCGCCGGGGGAGAGCATGCCCTCAAACGCGGTGAAACCGTCCACCGTCACCCGCACCCACACGTGCTCCCGGGCCTCCAGGGTCAGGGTGACGCCGCTGGTGGAGACGGGGAACGTGGGCGTCGCGGCGGGGGTCGGGACGGGCGTCGGCGGGGCGGGCGTGGCGGTCACCATCGGTGAGGGGAAAGCGATGGGGCGGAGCGCGCCCGATGTCGGCGTGGCCCGGGTGCCGGGGAAAATCTGCTCCGGGTGCGTTGCCAGCCACACTGCTCCCAGGGCAACAGCCCCGATCAGCGCCAGCAAACCCAGCAGAGAGAGCGTACGCGGCCGACGTCCGGCGATGGGCTCCCGGATTGTCGGGCGGACGGCAGGGGACGGCCGGGGGGCCGGGGAGCGAGCCGGGGCAGGCGGTGGGGAGATGGGGACCGCTTCCCGATGCGTTTCCCGTTCGTACAGGGCGATAATCTCCTCCGGGGGAATGTCCAGGAAGGTCGCGTAGCGGCGCAGGAAGCCGCGCACCTGGGCCTCCCCTCCGGGCATGAGGTCGTACCTTCCCGTCTCCAGAGCCTCCAGGTACCGGGCGCGGATGCGGGTGGCGGCCTCCACGTCCTGGTAGGAAAGCCCGCGGGCCTCCCGGGCAGTCCGCAATCGGAAGCCCGGCCCCGCTGGCTCAGGAGGTGGAACAACCCGTTGGAGCAGGTCATCCGACATGGCAACGATTGGCCTCCGTTTACCGTGTACCTTTCTCTCGCCGCAGCTGGTTCAGCAGGGCCATCAGTTCCGGTGGAAGCGGGGCCGAAAGGGCCAGTTTCTCGCCCGTGACCGGGTGGGTGAAAGCCAGATCGCGAGCGTGCAGAAAATGGCGGTCCGGCAGCAGCGTCTGGCGCCGCCGCCCGTAGACGCGGTCTCCCACCACCGGGTAGCCCAGCCAGGCCAGATGCACCCGAATCTGATGGGTTCGGCCGGTATGGGGACGGACCTCCAGCAGCGTGTACTGGGGGAAGAATTCCACCACCCGGTACTGGGTAACCGCGGGGCGGCCCGTCCGGGAGACCGCCATGCGGGTCCGGTCTTTCGGGTCCCGCCCGATGGGAACCTCAATGATCCCCTCGCGGGGCTGCACCTGCCCCTCTACCAGGGCGACGTAGGTTTTGCGGACCAGTCGGCGTTTGAACTGCCGTTGCAGAGCAGCGTGGGTTTCCGGGTCCTTCGCCACCACGATCAGCCCTGAGGTCTCCCGGTCCAGGCGGTGGACGATGCCGGCCCGGTCCGGGCCACCCACATCCGCTACCCGGGGGCAGTGGGCCAGAAGAGCGTTGACCAGGGTCCCGCTGACCATCCGCGCGGCCGGATGGACCACCATCCCCGCCGGTTTGTTCACCACCAGCAGGTGCTCGTCCTCGTACACAATGTCCAGCGGGAACGGTTCAGGGCGGACGGTCGGTTCTTCCGGGAAGGTCACCGTGATGAGGTCGCCAGGGGCAAGGCGGTAGGCTGGTCGGACGGCAATGTTGTTGACAGTAATGGCGCCAGAGCGGATGAGCCGCTGCAGTTGGGCGCGACTGATGTCGGGGAACCGGTCTGCCAGGACCCGGTCCAGCCGCTCTCCCGCTTCCTCCAGGGGCACGACGAAGGTGGTCTCTGCGGTCAAGAGATCTCCTGGGCGGATGATTTTGCGGCGGCCGTGAAGCCGCCGCAGAAATCAGGTGCTTTCCTCAGGGGCAGGCGGATGCTCTCTTTCGGTCAACATGACCAGCAATAGCAGTGCGACTCCGGCGACGATGCAGGAATCGGCAACGTTGAAAATCGGCCAGTGATGGAGAGGCCAGAAGTTCAGGTCTATGAAATCCACCACGGCTCCCCGCGTCAGACGGTCCACCAGATTGCCCAGGGCGCCGCCCAGTTGCAGGCCCAGGGCAAGGTGCAGGACCAGCGGGCCCGGAGGGAGATGGCGATAATACAGGAAAATGGCGCCGACGGCAATCAGCGCGACAACCAGGAGGATGTCTCCCATGCCCTGGAATAGGCCGAAGACGATGCCGGTATTGGTCACATAGGTCAGGGAAAAAACTGGGGCCAGCCAGGAAGCGACTTCCCTGGACTCGCCCAGGCCCATGTGGGCAACCACCCAGGATTTGCTGACCTGGTCCAGGGCAAGGACCGTTCCGACAATTGCAGGCAGGACCAGTTTTTTGAGACCGGACAACGAAGCACCTCAGGGCTGGCCCCGATGTGGCTCTTACCGGCGTTGTTCCATCTGGGCCTGACAATCCAGGCAATAGAGGGCGTAGGGCAGGGCCTTCAGGCGAGCCCGATCAATCGGGGCGCCACACGCCTCGCAGATGCCATAGGTGCCCAGTTCAAATTTTTCCAGGGCATGTTCCACCAGCCAGAGCAAAGAGGTCTCGTTGCGCTGAAGGGAGACCTCTTTGGCCTGCTCAAACGTCTCCGTGGCATCATCGGCGATGTGATTCCCGTAGCCAGCGCCGCGATACTCGTTTTCACCCGGTCGTGTTACCTGTTCCAGAAGGTACGCTCGTTCTTGAAGCAGACGACTCCGCAACTCCTCGTTTGAGACAGGCATGGGTTCCTCCACCATGATTCGCCATTCCACCCGGTGAGAATATATTTTACCACACGTGCCGGAAACCGCAACCATAACTATCCGCGCGACTGCAGTCACCCTCTTTGGGCCTGCGGCCAAAGGTCGGCCTTCGCCGACCAAGTCTCTTTTGTGGACAACTGCTGGATGATTCACTGCAAAGAACGCAAAGGGCAAAGATTTTCTATCGCTCTTTGCGCCCTTTGCGGTTTTCCCAGTGCACGGGTGACGAAATCGGGACACCCCCTTGCCTCTGCGCCCTTGCGACCTGCGACTTGCGACATGCGCCTTGCGCCCTGCGCTCCGTGCCTACAACACCAGCACCGCCGCGCCGTTGATCTGTCCCCGCTTCAGGGCCAGGAGCGCCTCGTTGGCGGCGTCCAGGGGGAAGGTCTGCACGGTGGTCTGGACGGGGATTTGGGCGGCCAACTGGAGAAAATCCGTCGCGTCCTGCCGGGTAAAGTTGGCAACGCTCCGCACCACCCGTTCCCAGTACAGGAGGCGGTCATAGTCCAGTTCCGGGATAGGGGTCATAGTGACCCCGGCCAGAGCCAGGGTCCCGCCCCGTTCCAGGACTCGCAGCGCCTGCGGGACCAGATGTCCGGCGGGGGCGAAGATGATGCCTCCGTGGACCGGAGCGGGGGGATCATCTCCTGCGCCGCCGGCCCAGGCGGCGCCCAGTTCTCTGGCCAGCCGTCGGTGCCCTTCGCCACGGGTGAAGACGTAGACCTCACATCCCCAATGCCGCGCGACCTGCAGAGTGATATGGGCCGATGCACCGAATCCCCACATTCCCAGTCGGTCCCCGGGCTGGACTCCGCTGAGCCGCAGCGCGCGGTAGCCGATGATACCCGCGCAGAGCAGCGGCGCGGCCGCCGCATCGGAGAACGACTCCGGAAGTGGGTAGGCGAAGTCCTGGTGGACGACCATCGCCTCGGCATAGCCGCCGTCGGCATGGAGGCCAGTAAAGCGGGCCTGCCGGCAGAGGTTTTCCAGCCCCCGCTGGCAGAACTCGCAGGTGCCGCAGGTCCGGTAGAGCCAGGGCACTCCCACCCGTTGACCAATGGTGAACCGGCTGACCTTCTCTCCGACTGCGTCCACAATCCCCACGACCTGATGGCCTGGAACGACGGGAAGTTTGGGCAATGGGAGGTCTCCCTCCACGGTATGCAGGTCGGTATGGCAGATGCCGCAGGCCCGGACGCGCAGACGGATTTCCTCAGCGCCGACCTCCGGGAGAGATAGGTCCGCCATCTCCAGCGGAGATTCCTCTGCAGGGCGGGGTGAGCGAAGAATCATGGCCTTCATCGGTAGTCCCTCCAGGTTTTCTGCTACAGATTATACGTTCTCTCAGTGGTTTCCGCCAACTTTGCTGGTTACAAGTCAGGAAGCCTGCCGGAGAGGTCTCCGGTAGACCATTCTTTCAGAAGAAATCTGGGTTGGGTAACATGATCATTGGACTTGACAGGCTTGACAATCGGTGATCCTGACGTACAATTGCTACCGTATGAACCGCATTGCGCGCTTTGAGTCTCTGGCGGAGCAGTGGGTGGAGGGGACATTCGCCCGGCTCTTCGGCGGGCAGATTCACCCTCTGGAGGTCGCCACTCACGTGGCCCGGGCGATGGAGGATGCCTGCTCCCAGGCCGCCGACGGCACCCCGCTGGCCCCCACTCACTACCGGATTGACCTCCATCCTCAGGACCTGGACGCGTTGAGGGCCCGCCACCCCGCGCCGGAGGAAGAACTGGCCCGCTATGTGGAGGAACTGGCCCGCCAGGCGGGAATGGTCCTCCCCGTACCCCCGATCATCGTCCTGCACCCGATGCCGAACCTCCCACCCCACACGGTGCGCGTCCAGGCCTTCCAGGAACTAACAGAGAGCGATGAGGAAAGCGCCACCCGTCAGATGGACGGGCAGATTCCGACTCCCCCAGAACTGCCTTCCGGGCGCTGTTTCCTCATCATTGGCGGACAGCGGCACGTCCCGTTGACCGCCCCCACGGTCAACATCGGGCGGGCCCTGGATAATGACATCATCATAGAGCACCCGCACGTCTCCCGCCACCACGCCCAACTTCGCCGCCGCTACGGCCGCTACGTCATCTATGACCTGGGCAGTTCCGGCGGCACACTGGTCAACGGTTACCCCGTCCAGGAGTGCGTTCTCCGCTCCGGAGACGTCATTTCTCTGGCAGACTTTGAACTGATCTACGCTGAAGAACCTGCCCCGGTCTCCCCTCCTCCGACCGAAGAGACAGCCACCACAGAGGGTGTCCCCATACCGCCTCAGGAACGGTGAAATGGTGGTAGGAGAAATTTCGTTGCTGGTCCTGCGCCTGCTTCTGGCCCTGCTCCTCTATGCCTTCCTGGGTGCCCTCTTCCTTCTGCTCTGGCGTGACCTGCGCCGCAGCGCCGCGCGGGAGGCCCTTCCCCGGGGAGAGGGACGTCTGGTTGTGGTGGAAGCCGGGGAGCGCGGGCCCGAACCCGGCACCGTTTTCCCCCTGCAGGAGGTAAACTCTCTGGGACGGGCCCCTTCCAGCACCATCCGCTTCTCTGACCCCTTCGTCTCAGCCCACCACGCCCTGATTACCTGGCGGGAGGGGCACTGGTGGCTGGAAGACCTGGGGAGCAAGAACGGCACCACCCTCAACGACGAACCGGTCACCCGCCCCACCATCGTGGATGCGGGCGACCTGATCGGCATCGGGCGGATTGTGTTGCGGATGGAGGTGGTGGATAAGAATCCGTGAAAACCCGTATCATCCGTGCCCACCCGTGTCCTGTTGAAAATGGGACACGGATGAACACGGGTGGGACGGATGGACGCGGATAAGAAACCGTGACAATCCGTGCCATCCGTGTCCGATTTTACATGCCGGAGGAGACTGTGAAACTCACCACGATGCGCGACGCCATCGCCACCTACGTCCATGATGGTGACACGGTCGCCATTGAGGGCTTCACAGCCTGTATCTGCTTCGCCGCCGCCCACGAAATCATCCGCCAGGGCCGGCGGGACCTGGTCCTCTGCCGGATGACCCCTGACCTCATCTACGACCAGATGGTCGCGGCGGGGTGCGCCCGGAAACTGGTTTTCTCTTACCTGGGCAACCCCGGCGTGGGGCCGCTCCACGCCATTCGGCGAGCCGTGGAGAAGGGCATCCCGGCGCCCCTGGAACTGGAGGAATACTCCCACTTCGGGATGGTCGCCCGTTACATCGCCGGGGCCTACCGCCTCCCCTTCTTCCCCCTGCGCTCCTACGTCGGCAGTGACCTCCCGAAGGTGAACCCCCGCATCCGGTTCGTGGAAAGCCCGTATGGAGACGGCCCCATTGCCGTGGTGCCACCCCTGAACCCCGACGTCGCCATCATCCATGCCCAACGGGCCGACGTCAACGGTAACACCCAACTCTGGGGACTGCTGGGGGCCCAGAAGGAGGTCGCCTTCGCCGCCCGGCACGTCATCGTCGTGGTGGAGGAGATTGTGGACGAGGAAGTCATCCGCTCCGACCCCAACCGGACCCTTATCCCCGGCCTCATCGTGGACGCGGTGGTCCACGAGCCCTACGGCGCTCATCCCTCCTACGTCCAGGGCTACTACGACCGGGATAATGAGTTCTACCTGCGCTGGGACGAGATCAGCCGGGACGAGGCCGCCACCCGTGCCTGGCTGGAGGAGTGGGTCTACGGCGTGCGGGACCGGGCGGAGTACGTGGAGAAGATGGGCCGGGAGACCTGGGAGCGCCTCAAGCCCACCCAGGCCTGGTCCCTCCCCGTTAACTACGGGTAAACCATGGAGACAGCCAGTTATGGCCGACTACACTCCCTCCGAGATGATGATTGTCGCCGCCGCGCGGGCCCTGGCAGGGGTCCGCACCGTTTTCGTGGGCGTGGGATTGCCCAACATCGCCTGCAACCTGGCCCAGCGGACCGTGGCGCCGGACTTAGAACTGGTCTACGAGAGCGGGGTCTACGGCGCGCGGCCGGCCCGCCTGCCCCTCTCCATCGGCGACCCGGCCCTCATCACCGGCGCGCTTTCCGTATGTTCTATGGCCGACCTCTTCGGCCTCTACCTGCAGGGCGGTCGGATAGACGTCGCCTTTCTGGGCGGCGCCCAGATTGATCGCTACGGCAATCTGAACACCACCGTCATCGGCGACTACGCCCACCCCAAGGTCCGCCTGCCCGGCTCCGGCGGGGCCTGCGAGATTGCCATCCACGCCCGGCAGGTATTCATCATTATGCGCCTCAGCCGCCGGTCCTTCGTGGAGCGGCTGGATTTCCTCACCAGCCCGGGCCACCTGGGCGGTTCGGGGGAGCGGGAGCGGTTGGGGATGCCCGGTCGGGGGCCACAGGTCGTCGTCACCGACAAGTGCGTCTTTCGGTTTGACCCCGGGACAGGGGAGATGGTGCTGGTGAGTCTGCATCCGGGGGTCCGGCTGGAGGATGTGCGGGCGGAAATGGGCTGGGACCCCCGGGTTTCCCCCGACCTGACGGAGACAGAGCCCCCTACTCCGGAGGAACTCCGCCTCCTGCGGGAGGAACTGGACCCACTGGGAGTGTATCGGTCGTAAAGATCATCGCGGAGCGGGCAGCGAAAACGCCGGGTCACACTTTACAAAACAGGCATTCTCGGCTATAATAAAACTGCACGGCTGAGAGGGCATCCCCCTCTCAGTCGTTTGCGCATAAGGGAGTGATGCGCCATCCGCGCATATCCCCTACGCTCCATCGGCCTGCCCTTCAGGGCGGGCGTTTGGATTTTATTGGGCCCAA
>Ga0272449_1002938_pt1 | contig 15215 bp, 18 predicted proteins | sample YNPCB0241_FD_198679 | JGI IMG/M metagenome (GOLD analysis project Ga0272449, IMG submission 198679) | Hot spring sediment microbial communities from Yellowstone National Park, WY, United States - YNP-CB-024-1 | ecosystem: Environmental > Aquatic > Thermal springs > Hot (42-90C) > Sediment...
TTTTCGACTTTCTATCCAGCGTGGATTAAGACTTTCCATTGATTTACTTGATCCGCGGGCCAGAACTCGATAAAGATAATCTTTGGCTAAACTTGAGTCAAACTCTCCCAGAAGAAAAAGGAGACGGTGTTCTTCGTCATGATGCTGTCCGATTATAGTCCCCTCCAATAATATATTAAGAGAGATTCAAAATTAAAACCCTTCTTCTAACAGTAGCCCAACCCAGTATTATCACCCTGAACTCCTCTCACAGCATACACTAAATGCCTATTTTGGAGGGATTCAACAAAAAATTAAACTCTATTGGCTATATTAAAAATTTACGAAAATGAGATATATACATATGGGCCTAAAAGCAAGCGTTTATCGTTTTATTACCTTTTGCGCTGTTGAGTCTCGTTTTTAATACATTCTGTTTCTGTCACGCAGACCGCAACTTTCCAAGCCACAAAACTAAATCCTGATTCTGAACTCTACTTTTTCCCTTAACAGCGACTAACGGAACACGTCGTTATCCTTTGTATGTATTGGATGAATTAAAATTATTATACGGTAAAAGCAATAAAAATACTATAGGCGAGCTGAATGGAAAATGATGAAAAGACAATTAAGCTCAGAAATTTGGAGAATGATATCAGACGCAAATTTGGGGACTTGTATTGGCTTTTTAAGCCAAGAGGGGAGGTTAAAGGTTTTTATGGCACAGGATTCTGTGAAAAATATAATAAGAAGGTGATGTTTGTTGCTGAGAGGCCATCTAAGGTTGGATTTAAGGAGGAAAAACAATTCGATCGTCCACTTCAACTTTTTTACGAGACGTTGGAATCATTTAACTTCGAAAACGCCCATGTAACGGATTTTATAAAAACTAAAGCCAAAGCTGGAGAATGGAATTATGAAGATTTAAAAGACAGCATAGAAATTTTTGACAGAGAATTCAAGATCATTAAGCCGGAAATAGTAATTGGTGTCGGTAATACAGCTTTTCACTGGTTATATTTTTACCTTTTAATGAAAAAGAAAAACCTTAAGCCGTATAAGCTAATGCATTATAGCCAACGAAAACCCGCTAACAGTTACCAAGTTTCAGGGAAAGTCTTAAAAAAATTGCTGAGGACATCCTTAAAGCAGGTGAACCTATAAGGAGTGCGAATTGATAAGTTTCCAAAACAGATGTTACATGTCGCGCGAGAGGAACCCAAGAATTTGGAACCGTAGAAGATGTCAAAAGGAAAATATCGTGCGCTGAAAGACCAACACTTTAGGGTTTATTGCATTTCCCGTTTTAATTCTTTGAACCTTTCTGGTTTGTCTATCCATACTCCAAGTTCATTAGCTCCTATAACTATGGGTCCTTTGTCCGTGGCGAATTTAATGTATACGTCGCCGTCATCCTTCAGAACTTCAACGTCTTTAATGGTTTTTCCAACGACTGCCTTTTTAAGCTCCCTCGTCATTTGTCCGGTTTCATTCAAGAATAGGACTTTGACCCTTTTTAACAATTCTTCAGAACCAACCAACTTATTCCCCCTAAATACTAATTATTTTCCAGGATTTCGTTGATTAAGCAGTCTACAATGCCTTCCTTTGGGATCACGAATTGTGGAAGGCTGTAGTCCTTGTTTTTCAGGGCTTTTTCGCAAATTTCTATGAGCGCTTTTAGTGTGCAGTAGAAGAATATTTCCCCTCCAATTGTAGGGTATACGTAGGGTTTCACGTTTATCCATCCAGTTCTCTCATCTTTTTCTCCAGTTTTAGCTTCCAAGTATTGCATGGAATATTCGAGGAAATGGCTCCCCTTTGGAAAATGCTTTTTCAAAACCCTTTCCATCTCTTCTTTAAGCTTGCCGGTTGACTGCCATGATTCGGTTAATTCGGGTTCTCCGAAAAGGATGTAAAGTATGCAACAGAGGAAGCTTAGCCCCCTCGCCTTGCTGTAGTCAATTTTATAGCTTCGTCTGTGTCCACGGTAGACGCTTTCCATAAGCCAGCGTTCAAAGTATTCCCGCAAATTGAGCATATGCCACTTGGAAAGGAGACCCTCAACCCTCTGCACCCTTTCTAATGATACCTTCCCGCGAATATATTCCACAGTTTCTGATTTATGGGCATTCACCTTATTAACCATAAGTTTCACTGCATGTCTGTTTTTATTTCGTGTGCTTCAACAACAATTCTAAAACGAAATTTTGTTTTTGGGTTTTGCAGAACCCTTCGGTAAACCTCGACTGGTATGAGGTCTTCTAAGGATATTATCTGCGGCTCCTTGACTTCTGTTCTCTCTAACAGGCTTTTGATGTAATCTTCAAACCATTCCTTCATATGCCTGTAACCTAAAAATTCCGTGTCGAGATAGAGTGGCGGCTCCCTCTCTAAGAGTAGAGCTTCGTAATGTGGGACAACATAACCCTCAAAAATGGACTCCTTCCGAAGAGGCAAGGCTTCCATTTCAAAGTCTCCTCAGAGTATACCATTTTTTGGCGTTTATGAAAATGAGAGCTGTTCCTATGATGAGGCATAAGTATGTGAAGACGTTTAAATTTGTAAGAATAATGTTGTGGATGCCTGTTATGATTACTATGATTCCAATAATCGACTCTAAAGTTGTAAGTAATCTGTAATGCTTCTCTCCTCTCTTGCATGGATAATAAAAATCGTTGAAGAGCCAACAATAGCCCGCAGCTGAAATTTGCGCTTCCGATGAAATCAGCATCTCAGGAACATTAAAACCGAAGACGTAAAGGGTCAAGGGCACAGCCAGAACAGTAATCCATAAAACCAAAACGATGAAGCCCACGGCTAAGCCGTAAGCTCTCAGAATAATTCTGAATTTGCTGCGTTGACCTCCCCCCAGCATAGCATTGCCTCATCCAAAATAGGCATAAACGAAATATATAAAAAATGAGCAGCTTCGATTTGCTTCGATTTCTCTTTAAATTTTAACGAAAATTGGCGAAAAAACAGAAAAGGTGCATAATTTACATTTTTAAGCAAAATTGAAGCCTTTTTCAGGCTTTAAGGTCCATGTTGGTTGTAGATAACGGATTTATTAAACTCCTTGAAAGTTTTTGTTTGGGTGCCGCTATGGAAGCCGAAATCCAAGTTTCCAATAAAAGTTTTTATCAGCGGGAGCTGGAGCGCTTCTATGACGATTTGGTTAATGTTTTCTGGCGGAACCATTTCGCCTTTTGGACAGAAGCATGCAGTGAATTGAATGAGCCGTATATCCCAAAACCCGACGTTGAACTCATAATCTTCGAGGACATTTTACACGCCGACCCAGTATACCCAGACCCTCTCCATGAGTTTCTTATGTGCCTCATCGATAAGGGCTGGAAAATAATAATGAACTTTATGGCTTCGGACTGCATATTGGGCAATGTAGCCGTAAAACTCGGCGACAAATGGTTCGCCATAGGAGAATGCAGAAAAGATCGAGATGGCGTGCCATACGTGGCACAAATATGGCCGCTAAAGTATATATTGCCACGCATCAACAAAATGGAAATAAAACCACAACAAACGTTCCTGATAGCATCAAACTTTTAAAAACCTTAATTAAAATAATTATGCAAGGGCATGAAGTTGAGTGAAATGGTTAAGGATTTAGAAGAGGTTGTGGAAAGTAATATAAAAAAGCTTTTTGAGATATTTGAGGAAAATCCAGCTTACTTTTTGAGTGAAGCGGATGTGCAGTGCTATCTATATAGCCTTTTAATCAATGATGAGAGAATCAAGAAATTATCCCCGCTTATTAAAAGTGGCGACAAGTTAGGTGACGACGAACTAAATAAGGATTCAAGGACCCTGTTAGTTCATGCCGAAAGACCACGTGCTAAAGATTTTCCACACCATGATATCTTCATCTATGCCCCTTGCGAAATCGCGAGTTTTGGTTCTTTGAACTCGGTGATAGGTATCGAGATAAAGTTTAACAGAGGACCATATAGATTCAATAGAAAAACACCGACGCCCATCAAGACGGACATAGAAAAACTCCTCAAAAATAAAAAGTTAAAGCGAAAATACCTGTTATGGCTGAACTGGGGTAGACCAATGAACGAGGATTATGTTAAGATAATAAAAGAACGCTATAAAAACGAAAATGTAAAGATTTTAACTATTTCACTTACAAAAGAGTGAAGTGAAATGATCGAGGAGAAAACGAATGCGCGCGATTTTTGAGGAAGTGTTTACGAAGTTAGATGATTTGATAAAAAGTCATTATACAAATTTCGAAGAACTGAGAAACATCTATTTCGAATTTTTGGAATATTTAAAAAAAGTGAAGGCGGGAACCTCAGGCGGATTTACTGGATTATCCGAATATTTAATCCTTAAAGCAATTCAAATGCGTCTGGAACAGAAACACGGCAAATTTGAATGGAAAAAGAAGACAAAAGACGCTTACTTCTCCATTTCAAAGAATAACAAAATACTCCTTACACATGCAATGTGCATTGATGATAATATGAGGCATGCTGTTGAAAAGTGGGGGTGTAGTATTGCCTGGAGCGAAGATAAAGCCAAGTTACGCCCAGACATTGTAATTTTTAAGTTAACTAACAGTATTTACAAGCCGTATGCAATTATCCAGATTAAAGTCTATTCCGTAAACCCTAAAGCAGTCAAAGATGAAGTCGAGAAAATTAAGAAAATGGCTGGTGACGGAGACGAAAGATCATTACGTGCCATAATATTCTTTTTCGAAATAGGCAAACATAAAAAAGAACTAAAAGAAGGATTCAATTACATAATAACCCCAAAGAACCATCAAGAATTCGATAGAATGCTGCAAGAAATAGATAAAAAGTTGAATTTTATTCAGAATGAAGGCTTAGAATAAAGATGTCTAAGCTTTAAACGGCAAAATATCGCCTCAACATTCAATATTCCATTAACGATGACTAACAGAAAATTCAAATGCATCTCTTTTACGTTCACGCGTTAGATACTTTGCGCGCGCGATATGCCTTTCGTTACAAGAGCGTGAAGTGCAACCAAGTTATAAGCTAGACCAACAGAAGCAGCCACTTGTCCCAACTCTTGGGCGGATTTAACCCCTAAAATTTTTAGTGCGATTCTTGCAATCGGATGAGCGGATGTAGCTCCTCCAACGATTCCTACAGCCATTGGCATTCGGAGACATCCTTTTAAATCCCCTCCAGAAGTTTTCTGCCATGTAGAAAGTGGTAAATATCGACTTGATAGAGAGGCATAGGCGTGGGCCCCAGCCTCCACAGCCCTGGTGTCATTTCCTGTTGCCAATAATACCGCTGAAACACCATTCATTATGCCCTTATTATGAGTCGCAGCCCTAAATGGATCTGTTTCTGCGAATACACAAGCCGTAACAATTCGATCTACTATATCTTCGCCAATAACTTCTTTTTTTATTTCCGTTTCAACATGAACCATTCTTTTAGTTGCTAAATTAGAAACAATGCGTAAATTTGCTTTTCCTCCCACTAAAGACTCGATGTAAGGGGATACTGTTTCAACCATTGAATCAACAACGTTCGCTCCCATAGAATCTTTAACATCTACCAACAATTCTACTATAAGCATAACACCTGTTGGTGTTTTTAACGTTTTTACTTTTATATCTATTGCTCTCCGAGTGGTTGACTGAGTATTTGCTAAATCTAAAATCCTGTTCTTATGAGAAAAAAGTTGTTGTTTAGCCTTTTGAAGATCCGTCACCCCAATTATTTGAATCTGCCCGATCATAATAGACTTTGTGCTAAATGCTTTAAAACCACCTTTTGATAAAGTCCACTCAGCCGCCTTATTAACTGCAGCGATTATGCCTTTTTGCTCAGTTGCCATTGGAACTCGGTAATTTCTGTTATTTACAACAATGCGTTCGACTATTCCGATAGGAATACGTATAATTCCGATCGCGTTTTCAATCATTCTATCGGCTTGTTCAATTTCTAGGCCTCCAGTTTCAAGAATCCGTAATTCTTCACTAGACAAATTTGCAAATCCTTTCGCGCGGTCCAAATCTTTCAAAACCTCCTAAACCGTTACATCAATGACTTAATTTTTTATATCATAATACTTTAACAGCGATAAATGTTTTATCATTGTTCAAGAAGGAGTTCGTCCTTGTGCTGAAAGGGTAGTGCTAGAGGCTGCCTAAGACGCAATGAGCAACAAACTCATTTTGTTAGTTTTCAGCGTCAATTTTAGAACTAAAGCAAGTTTGATTTAATCTTGAGCTTTAGTCTTATTAGAAACATAATGACACTTTGCCCACCGCTAATTTTTTATGCTATATAAAGCATATTTCTTTGAAAAAGAAGTACGTGTGAGTTAAATGAGTATACCTGCAGTTGATCTGGAAATTTCCGGTATTTGTAATCTGCGCTGTCCAGTTTGTTGGGGAACACCCAGAGGTATGATACAAAAATATAGCCTCAAAGAGTGGTTTAATCTACTTGTTATATTAAAGCGAAATGCAGGACTTAAAAGTATTGTTTTATGTGGTGGAGAGCCAACTTTGATACCGAAAATAGATAAGTTTGTTAAGCATGTTAAGACTAAGCTTAATTTAAAAATTTATTTTGAAACTAATTGCATCTCTTTGAGGCCACTTCTACCTAAAATTGCTCCTTACATAGATAATCTTTCCATACCACTCGAAGGCTCAAATCCAGAAATCAACGCCATTCGTAGGGGACCCTTAGCTTTTTCCAAAACAATTGAAGTTTTGGATTTTATGAATGAAGCGTATCCGAACATTCATATAAAGGTGGGCACTTGCGTCTTTAAGCAAAATGCTTTTGATGTTCCAAACATTGGATGGGTTCTGTTGCGCCATGGTTTCAATTGGCGATATCCACATAAGGGTGTCTGGAAGCTTTACCAGATTACTAGATTTGGAGCTGGAAAAGATGATCCTGAATGGTCTAACATGAAGATTACTAAAGATGAATTTCAGGAAGTAGTAAATAAAGCCTTAGCGCTCTATAAAAACAAGATTAGCATTACTGCTATAGCTTCTCATGAAATGGGCGGCTACTGTATTATCATAAGACCAAATGGCGAAGTTGTATCCAATGCTCACACACAATACGGAGAGGAATACTCTGTCTTTCCGAACATTTTCAGTGACCCAAAACAAGGTATAAAAAAATTATTCAATACCAAAGTGAAGTGCGGGTAAAGCATAGACTTACAAAGACTTATCTTCTGAAAATTTAACTTTTAACTTTTGTATTCCAACTAGCTGGAAAGCTACTTTTATGTTTATTGTTTCATTCTTTAGACGTGGCAACTTAGGTAGACAAAAGTGGTATCAATTCCTCCCTTTCGTTAGGGACGGTTTTTAACCTTCTTTAAGTGTTCCTCAGACAAAATGCCAGTTAAAAGTTTCGCAACACAGCTATGGTTTTGCTCAAATAATTTCTAATTTATAGAAGAACATAAAATAATAAATCGAAAAGCTACATTATGTAAAATGAATAAAATAGTCCCTCATCTCAAGTTGCCACATCTCATTCTTTTCTCGTTTTTCCAGTAGCTATTTTCGAAAGCTTTGCATCGCCTTTAGATAGTTCACCAGTGCTCAGTGCTCTTAAAGCCGCGAAGTTTGCGGCAAGCCCGACAGAGGCAGCTATTTCCGCTATTTCTTTTGAAGTTGTAACACCCATAATCTTCATTGCGGTACTGGCGTATGGATGGAGGTGTATTACACCTCCGGTAACACCCATAGCGATCGGTATTTCAATTCTTCCGCAAAGATCACCTTCAATAGTTTTGTGGTACTTCGTCAGAGGTAAATATCGCCCACCTAAAGACGCATAAGCATGAGCCCCAGATTCAATAATCCTCCAATCATTACCAGTAGCAACGCATAATGCGTCAATACCATTTAAAATTCCCTTATTATGTGTGCAAGCTCTAAAAGGGTCAACACACGCAAAAGCACATAAATCAAGAATTCCGTCCACTATCTCCTCGCCACTACCATGATGAGAATATTTTTCTAATTCATGCGCCTTCCACACAGCTTCAGCTCTTGCAAGACGTTTAATTGCAAGATTTGCGTGAAGGGCAAGTCTCACCGTTCCGCCCGTTATTTCTGCAAGTTTAGGAGAGAGAGCTTCACAGATGTTAGCTGTTGTCTTTGCCCCACATTTATTTCCAACGTTTACGTAAACATAAACACATAGCATTTTCCCTCTCTCGGTATTAAGTAAGCGGGGTTGTAGATCCTCAATCTTACCATGTTCAATGGTGCGCTGAACCAAGTCTTCTTTAGTCGAATGAATACTTTGTATTGCTTTTTGATAATTTTTAATTTTGGTAAGCAAAATTTGTCCGATCATTATTGGCTCGTCTGCTTGAGCCTTGAAACCTCCAGTACTTCTGCAAAGCTTTGCAGCAAATGAAATTCCGGCTACTACTCCTGGTTCCTCTATAGCAAGAGGTATAAGTAATTCGCGACCGTTAATAATAAAGTTTACTGCAATACTCAAAGGTAAAGGATGGGATGCGAAGACATTCTCTGAAAGATAATTAACGAATTCAGGTTCAAAATATCCGTGTCTCCTGTATAGTAAAGCTTCCTCAGCAGTTAACGATGCAAAACGTTTCACGAATTCAAGCCGTTCATCTGGACTTTTAATATAAAACCTGCTTACCTTGGAACTCATACTGTATAATTGATAGTTAGAAATATAAATTTTTAATTGAATTATACATATAACAGTATGAGTCCCAGAATCAAAATGTATCGAACATCAATTGTCCCTTGCATCTTCAAAACTGAAGCTTAGGTGCAAATACATGGTTAAACTGGAAAAAGTCAAAGCAAAAATATCACTTTACAAAGTGGAAATCGACCAAAAGCTTTATGTAGTAAAAAATCTCCAGACTGGCGAGTTTTTCCTTTTTAATGAAAGAAGCCTTTTTCTTTGGAATCTTATGGATGGCTCTCGTGAAGTTAAGGATATTGTGCAAGATTATGAAAATAGATTTGGACAACTAGACCTGCAAGAGTTCAATCGTTTTCTAGGGCTCTTAAAAGAAAAGAAATTAGTAATCGCCTCAGACGATATTCCGGTAATTAAAAAATCTAAATTATCCAGAAGATTATTATTAATTAGACTTCCCTTATTGAAGAATACTGCAAAAATTGTTTCTCCTATAAATAAATATGTTTGGGGGTCGCCCAAGAGGATCACAATATTTGAAGCGATACTGCTTCTATTTTCCGTCTCTGGGTTATTCATTGTGGTCTCCAATTATGATAAAATTTTCGTAAAGCCGCAAGTTCAATACTATACAAATTCGCCCATACTAAATTTGGTTTTATTTCTGGCTTTTCTTATTCCCATGAGCTGGGTGCATGAAATGTCGCACGCACTCTTATCTGTTCATTATGGTGTACAACCTGGAGAAATTGGACTAATGTTTTTTAACTTCCTACCGTCCTTTTATGTAGATATAAGTGATTCATGGTTCTGCTCAAAGAAAGCCAGAATTTTCATAACTCTAGCTGGTCCTATATCAAGCCTCTTCATTGGTTTCCTAGTTGCTATATTATGGTACTTTTTCTCCCCTCATGAATGCTTATTAACAACATTCATTTATTTCTGCATCTTGAGTTTCATCTTGAATTTGAATCCTCTTCTTCCTTTTGATGGGTATTATATATTAATGGACCTCTTAGAGGTGACTGATTTGCGCAGCGAGTTTCGAACCATGTTGCTTGGGCATGGACCTTTTAAAATGAATATTAAACGTATTATGGCGTATGCTTCCATTTCTTGCATATGGAGTGTGTATGTTTTATCATTAATGATTCATTGGATAACTCGGATCTATACAGAAGGTATTTTCATTATGAGGGGACTTATTGAAGGATGGATTATCGGAAGTTATTTAAACCTAAGTCGCTTAGTTGCTCTTTTATATATAGCGATGACCTCCTGTCTCCTTCTTATTTCATCCTTGCACAACTTATATATGATGTACGTCAATCCTTTACTTGTTAAGTTATTTAAGTGCGTGAGTAGAAAAGCCTAAATATTAGACGCGGAAAAATCCTCCGTAAGTTCTGAATGTATAAAAGGAAGGAAGTAATTCTATAAGTATTCTTATTTTACAATTTTCGAAACATTCTTTCCACTCCTTATACGTTTCTTTAAGTCTTTCTTCAATTGCTTTGGCAATCTCATAAGCTCTTTCAGTTGTTATATTACGGCGAAGCATAACAGAGATCTTGATGGTAAACGCTCCATCAAAATAACTAGATATCTTCATCTGGTTAGAATCAACTTCTGGTATAGTATCAGTTATCTCTAAAACATCGATGTAAGACAAAAACTTGCGCTTCGCAGAAGATGGCAGTATTGATCTAAGATCTGGACAATATTCTTTTCTTCCAATGTATTTTTTAATCGAAATTCCATGGAATCCGCAGTTACATGTTTCATTTGAAAGGATAACCAAATCGTTCGTGAAATACCTTAATAAAGGCATAGCTTGTTGAAAAGGATAGAGGGTTGTCAAGGTGAGAACTCCTTCTTTTCCATAATTTATCGGCTCTTTTGAGTCTGGATCTAACACTTCGGGAATTACTGTTAAATCAAAGTGATACATAGAGTGTAAATTGCACTCAACAGCATTACCACAAACTTCTGCCATGCTCCAAGCATTGGTAATCTCGGCACCCCACGTTTGGCGAACAAAATCTCTTAGATGTTGCGTTACGTGACCGCCGGAGCAAAAAATCTCTGTGATTCCTACTTCTTTTGGATCAATGCCTATTCTCTGTAAATCATAAGTAATGTCTTTAATAACCCATGGCACAGGAAGAATGAGTGTTGTTATTTTGTATTTTTTCCCTTTAATATCATGTTGTCTCAATAGCTCATCCATAACGAGAACAATTCTGTTGGGGTCATCTAGTATATATGGCATTGTTATCATAAAATTTGGAGTTTTGGGTGTTTGACTTACTACACCCCTTCTAAAAACTATCCTTAAACAAAATCTGGGATTCTGCCCAGCCAGTTTATAGGTAATAAATGCCATCAATTCACGCGCACGGATTTCTTCATAAGATACATAAATGGGCAATCGAATACCCATTGTACCAGAAGTTAACCTCATTGAGACGATGTTGACGTTTCTACTTACTAGGTCTGGCAGATTCTCTTTTATGTCTTGTTTTGTTAGAACCGGAAGTTTAGATAAATCTTTCAAGTCGTTTATATCATTTGGTGATAAACCATTTTTAAGAAAAAGTTTTCTGTAATAAGGTACGGTATCAAATGCAAATTTTATCGTCTGCTGAAGAAGTGTTCGCTGAAATTCACCTTTCGCCTCTTCTAATTCCCCTTCAGAAACATTTTGTAGAGCATTAAGGTCACCAATACTTATAGAATTAAGAATTTCCTCAAGTTTCTTGGCATCTAACATAAATTTACACAAAACATTGTCTTAAAATATTCTATAAAAATTTTTCTAACCTCTGGCTTTTTTCTTTTTATATAATATATGAGTTTTCTACAAGTTATTGTATGTGGAGATCACTAAAGCGTAAAATTTAACCGAAGAGTTGAGTTGGACGAAAAAGGCAACTAAAAGTGGATAGAGATTTTTTGCTTTTCACTATCTGAAAGAGACCTCTGAAATTTAAGCTTTTGACAAAACAGACATGGAAAAGCCTTAAGTTGCCTGTTGTGTTATCCCATGACATACGGCACATTCTTAAACTTGGAAGTTAGAGTTGTATTCATGAAGAAGGAAAGAGACATTGTGAAGCTGAAGCGTTGGTGAATAGAAAGAAAGGGGAAAGTGTGCTCGTTACTGAGATTTGCGCCCTAGCCTATATATCTCGTAGACCTTCTACAACTGTTAAGCCCCCGTCGTCAACATGCTAGAAAGCTTACCCAATACTAGAATGAAGATGTGCCAAATGTCATGAGATAATAGGGTTTCTGAATAGATAGAATAGAATAGAAAAATTTATAAATTGATAGGGGCTATATAAACAGAGGTGCCAAAATGGAAACAAAGAAAGAAAAAGAGTTGCTCTTGAAAGCGTTAAAGCCTAGAAAAATCCCTGATGGTTCTATTATACAGCTAGCTTTTGAATTAATTTAAACATCAAATACCTCTTTTTTTTTAAGCTAATAGTTCTTCGCACATTTTTAATACTGTAAGTATTTTTTAGATCTTCGAGAAGCTGTTTTTAGATTGATCTTCATTAATGAAGGACCAAAGCCCTTAAAGACAGCGGATTAAGCAAATAGGTTTTTCATTGCAGATGAAGGTTAGGTCTGTTCTGATTTACATTGTTGGCTTAAGTTACAGGAACATGATTTCAAGGTTATTTCATATGGTCAGAAAGTTTTAAGTTAAGAAACTGAGCAGGTGATAGTTGAGGGTAAACCTAGGCGTACAGTAGCTATCATCCGTTCTATTGATAACTTCGCGGTCACATCAAACCTAAAAAGACAGCAATACCAACAACTTGAACATTTAATTTCTCCACTTTAAAATAACAATGATTCTCTCTACATGTTCTTATATGCGTGCCTATAAGAAGGGGTCATAGGGGAAACCTTCCCGTCGCTCAAGCATCGAACCTTGAAGGATCACCTCCAACGCGTTTAACCATTTGAAAGGCAGGCGTTTATACGCCGCTAAGCGGCACCATGGCTTCGTCATTCAAGCCTCCCCAATCGCGCGCATTAAGTTTTTAATACGCTTGTCCAAGCCAATTCTCTTTATTAACAAAACTGTCCTTGGAGAAAGTAGATGTTTCCAGTCGTCATCCTCTTGGGCAATTTTCTTACGAATTAAACTTCCAGAAATATTGTTCCCCTTTATTTTAACCCGTTTAAAATATATTACGTTGATACCGTTTTCTCTTAGCGTACGATAAAGCACATTATTGCCTGTAAATATTATAAATGGTTCCTTAACGTTGGTCCTTATTTTAAGGACAGTAAATTCAAGAGGATGTTCTTGAAATTTTTTTGGGGCTCGCACTAACGTAACATGAACTCTGTTGATATCTATATGAGCATCTTTCAAAGTTGCAAAAAGAAGAAGTTTAACCTCTTTCCCCTTTAATGGATTTGCGCTGGTTTGCTTCCTGTAAGATGGGACAAATATGTAAATATCTTTGTATTGTACAAGCAACCTCTTTATCATATAAACGTGTCCAAGGTGAGGAGGTTGAAAACGGCCAATAATAACAGCAACTGACATTTCTAATAAGTGTGCATGAGTACGAATAAAAATATTTTTATGAACCAATGCTACCTGTTTGAACCAGTGGGAATAATGGCAATGTCATCATTTAAAAATATTGTAAACTTCATTAATGACCAAGGCGACACCGAAGGTCAATGACAGGTAAAACAAGCTTCTAGTATTTTCCTTCTTTAAGAATAGATGGGGATAATTTTGAAAATTAGGAATCTATTCGGAGAAGAGTCAAAAGAAGAGGAATGGTGATAGGAAGACGGCATAAACCTAGATCAGAGAACTGTTTGACCAAAACGAAGTAGGGTATCCCGACGAAAAAGCTAAAGAAAACCACAAATTCAGACATAATGTAATTGGATATGCAATCATCATCGGTGAGGAGACCTTCCTATTTAGATACAACAAATATAAGTGGCACACAACAAGGGCATGGAAAGCAATAAGCAAAGAATAAAATGCCATAAATTGTATTTCACGAGTAACCTTCGTTTCCACACACGACTCTTGCCAATTAACTGTTTCAGTCGGTAATGTCTAAAAGAACATAACTCAAATACGTTCTGCATTTAGCGATGATTAAGAGAAGAGTGTTTGGAAGTCTATGAGGCTTGAGGCATTTTATCCTTTGAGCCATGTTGTCGAGCTTTTACTATCTGGTGAGAAAGGTAAAAAGGTGGGGAGAGCGGTTCCTTGTCTATGAGTAAAGGTGAGGTGATGTTATGGGTAAGATTTGTCCGATGGCTATTGCTGCTGTGTCGACTCCTGGGAAAATTCTTTATGGTAAGGCTATTCCCCGCGATTGTGTGGAAGATAAATGTGCACGGTGGACTGGCAGGGAATATGTTGTAATGGCGATAGCGAGGAAACTTGCCAATTTTTAAATTGATGATTTCATCGAGGTATCATGTTATAATCCAAGTTTGGCTATTTCTCTCCTCCATTTTCTTAAAAGCGGTTTAATTTTTTGATCGAATTTGGTCTTATTTGTCTGTCTGAATTGGCTATAATGGATTTCGGTAAGCCTTTTTGCTTCGCCTTCATCCCATATTCCGGCTTGGTGGAGCGTTTCATGGATTATTGTGCGTAAAGCCTCAAGGATTTCTCCTCGTAGGCTTGGACATATATGTGGTTTAGAAGTTTTACTAATGAAGTGAGGTAAGGGATAGATCTCTATAAAGGCATGCTTTTTGCTGGATCTGCCGAATGTTCCAATGGGCTTAAAAACCTCACGCCTCCTCCATTCAACCGGAAGGACTTTGGCTTCGTGATGTGGCATTCTGTTCAATCTAACCTCAACATTTTGAATGTCAAGTTTTTCAGCGAAAGATTCCAGCCATTCTTGAATTAACGGAATCTTCAAAGCTTCAAAGGCAAATTCAGTCAATTTAGTATAAACTTTCACTTGATCCTCATGATATTCTTTCCAAGCAAAGTCCGGAACGTCAGCCAGTCTAATTTTAACCCTCATGCTCATAGTCGATTGTCTGACCTTTTCACTTTAATACCATTATTAAATTATAGTCTGATGACTTCGAATTTTACTAATCCTTTTTCTATTCCTTGTTTTATTCTCCTTTGCTCGTAGGTTAAATCCGCATCGCCAGTCTTAACATCAGCTAAAACAACTGTTATTGGAACATCTTCGATTCTTTCCCTCACTTTTGTGTAGCCATCAAAGATCACATAATCAACAGGATCTCCAATAAACCGTGCATCACTCGGATTATAGCCAAAAACTTTAAAGATAGGCGCCAACTGCTCCGCTAACGCCCCCTTAAGAACAGCCCTGCTTTTTGCTAAGGCATCTTCTCTAAACGCCTTTTCAGTTTCAATCTTCCACTGTTCCAATAAAGCCCTATATTTTTCTTCAAAAAACTTCTCAAGCTCAGCTTTTCTCTGATCAAACACCCTCTGCCCAATCTCCTCCCCAAGCCTTCTCGCCATCGACTCCACTTTAGCCCTAAAATAAAAGAAGGCAA
>Ga0272449_1002941_pt1 | contig 15210 bp, 16 predicted proteins | sample YNPCB0241_FD_198679 | JGI IMG/M metagenome (GOLD analysis project Ga0272449, IMG submission 198679) | Hot spring sediment microbial communities from Yellowstone National Park, WY, United States - YNP-CB-024-1 | ecosystem: Environmental > Aquatic > Thermal springs > Hot (42-90C) > Sediment...
CATGATTCAGAGGCTCTCAATCCAGTTAAAACGTCAAATATCAAAACAGAACTGTACTCACTGGGTAGCTTATGTATAGCCTCTTTAAGCCATATTTTGGTATTTTCTAAGTTACTGTTTAAGATGTCAATGATAGTTTCTAAAGCACTGCGTTTCTCCCACTTTAAACCATGATTCTTTATTATATCTTTCCAATACTCATAGATTCCAAGATATTTTGATAGATTAGATAACGAAGCCATAACCAGACGCCTCTTATTCTTTGATAATATTCCAATTCTTGAAGCTCTATTGGGATACTGCAGTACATCGACATACTGCTTGGAATAACGCAAAACATCTTTAGCACTTTTAGGAGAAAGATTGTTGAAGACGTATTCTTTGAAGTCATTCCAATGAATGTTAGTGATTTCTATGTTGGGTATTTGTGTATAAGAATGATTATGAGTCTGGCGCCCATTCCAGGCTAGGCTACCCCGGCCTCCTCAATAATCAGATGTGGAAAGGGCCTCCTTGTTATTTCTTTCGCTCAAGTTTTTCAACCTTGTCATGTTTTCCCACGTAAACCAGGTCAGCCATGCCCACGAAAAGTCCTGTCTCAACTATCCCAGGAATAGTTTTCAGTTTAGTTTCCAGCTGAGCTGGGTTTTCTATAAGCCCGAAGTCAACATCTATTATGAAGTTGCCGTTGTCCGTTACGACTGGCCCAACTTTTCCGGCACTCTCCCTCATTTTCGGCTTTCCTCCCAGCATTTTTATTTTGTTTATCACGAAGGATGCGGCGAAGGGTAAGACTTCTATTGGGACTGGTTGGCCGTTTTCTCCTAAAATTTTGGCTTTCTTCCTCCAATCCGCGATTATTATTAGGGTTTTGGATGCGGCGGCAACTATTTTCTCGCGGGTTAGGGCGCCGCCCATGCCTTTTATTAGGTTTAGTTTTTCGTCTATTTGGTCTGCTCCATCAATTGTTAAATCCAGTGTTGGGTGTTCCTCCAAGGTTGTTGTTGGGATACCGTTTTTAACTGCCAGCATAAGCGCTTGATAGGATGTGGGAACAACTTTCACCCGCAAGTTTTCTGCTTTTATTCTTCTTCCAATTTCTTCGGCGGCGTAAGCAACTGTGCTGCCGCTTCCAAGGCCCAGTATAAAACCGTCTTTAACATGTTTTACGGCTTCTAATGCCGCGTTTCTTTTGGCTTTCTCCACAGCTTCTTCCTTTTTAGGTTTCAATCTCCATCTGCCCCAGTCTCTCCAAAACCTTCTCCACTTCGGCTCTAATCTCTTCTATGCGTTTTTCCGCTTCAGTTCTAGGAGGAGGCTTGGCTGGCGGTTTTCTTTTTCTCTTAGCCTTTTCTTCGGCTTCTTTTTCTGGTTTCTCCTCTTTTTCCACCGTTTTGGCTGGCTTGGCTGTGGGTATTGTTATTTCCTTTATTGGTTTGGCTTCAACCTTTGAACGCAGCTCCTCAATTTTTGCGCTTATTTCGTCGAAGCGCTCGCTGAAAAGCTTTATTAGGTCTTCCTGCATGTCTTCAAGCTCGTGTAATGCAACCAGAGACTCGTCTTTTGAAATGGCCTCCTTAACAATCATCATTCTCTCCTTATAGGTTTGGGCAAGTCTATCTCTCTCTTCTTCTGTTATTTTGCCTTCAGCGTGTGCCTCGTAGAGGCGTCTTATGGCGTCGCTTAGGATTTCCCTCTCCAAATCCAGTATTCTTAGCTCTTCCTTGGCTTTTGCAGCCTCTTCCGGAGAAACCGTCTTAACGATTTTGAAGGGTGAAACCTTTGTTTCGGCTTTTTCTTTCCCCCCTTCTGCAATCGCAGCTTGCTTCTCCTTTCTCCACTTCTTTCTCATGGCATAAACAATTATAGAGCACGTGATAATCACCCCTACAGCTACAATTATCAGCGCAGTGGTTAGGGGGTCATCTAAGGGCAAAAGTTTCCCTCTTCCTCCAATAGAATTCTCAGCCTTTATATATTAAATTATCCAGAGCCTTGATTTTCAGAAGCCTTATTAGACATATGCGCTAATTTTCTGGAAGCTGTTGGAAGCGGTTCAAATGGATAGGGGGAAAGTTTTTAAATACATTGAAGAGCACTTTGAAGAGCATTTAAGACGCTTGCAAGAACTTGTTAGACAACCTTCAATTTCTGCTGAAAATCTTGGAATAAGGGAGTGTGCAGCCCTCATTTGGGACTATTTTAAGGCGTTGGGATGCAAAGACGCAAGGCTTGTGGAGACTTCTGGCAACCCCGTTGTTTACGGCTTTTACAATGCCGGCGCAGAGAAAACCGTGATAATATACATGATGTATGACACGCAGCCCGTGGACGAGCCCGGATGGATTGTTCCCCCACTAGAGGGGCGTGTCGTTGAGATGGAGCCTTTCGGAAAATGCCTAGTCGCAAGAGGAGCCATAAACACGAAAGGTGAACTTGGTGCCTTTCTAAATGCATGCGAATCCATAACAGCAGTGGGTGAGGAAATACCGCTAAACTTAATTTTCGTGGCCGAAGGGGAGGAGGAGCTTGGAAGCCGCCACCTGCCCGAGTTTATACACAAGTATATGGATAAACTGAAGGAGGCGGATGCTGTTTTCTTTCCAACAGCAGACCAAGACGAAAAAGGCAAGGTGCAGATGGCTTTAGGCGTTAAGGGAATAGTCTACTTTGAACTTGAACTCGACGGGAAAAGCTGGGGTTACGGACCCACGGAATTTGACATCCATGGGAGTAACAAAGCTTGGGTTGACAGCCCAGCGCTGCGGATGGTACAAGCGTTAAGCACGTTCACCTCGAAGGATGGAAACACAGTCCTGGTGGAAGGCTTTTACGAAAACGCTGCTCCACCAAGCCCAGAAGACTTGGAGTTGATAGAGAAGCTTGAGAAAACCTTCGAGGAAGAAACGGTTAAAAAAGAGATGAGGGTTGAACGTTTCATCGACGACGTCCATGGAAAAGAGGCGTTACTGAAATATCTTTATTTGCCGACCCTAAACATAGACGGGATATGGAGTGGATACACGGGGCCAGGCACGAAAACAGTTTTACCCCATAAAATAAAAGCCAAGATTGATGTGCGCCTCGTCCCCAACATGACTGTTGAAGAGGTTATCCCAAAAATAAGGCGCCATTTGGACAAGCATGGCTTTAAGGAAATAAAAATAGTGCAGCTTGAGGAAGGCTATGGATGGGCTAAGACAAGCATCCGCGAACCAGCAGCCCAAGCCGTGCTGAAGGCTTACCGCGAATTTGGCTATGAACCAGAAATATGGCCCCACATGGCTGGAAGCGCCCCCTTCTGCATGTTCAACCGCGAACCATTAAACCTGCCCTTCGTAATGGGAGGCCTTGGCTACGGAGCAAGGGCCCACGCGCCAAACGAGTACATAGTTGTCGGGGAAGGCGGCCCCACAGGTGGGCTTATAACCCTTGAAAAATCGTATGTGGCCATTCTAGATAACCTTTCAAAAATGTTGTGAAACCGCCTTAGTCCTTGGAACCGAAAACTTTTCCGGCATTGCATGAATAGAAATAAAAGGAGAGGTTATAGGGCTTCTTTTAAAATTTCAAGAATATCCTTAACGGCTATTTTGTTCTCCACCTCTAGGACTTTGACGGCATCTTCCAGCGTTGTTACACAGAAGGGACAAGCCACTGCAATGGTGTCCACTTCCATCTCTAAGGCTTCCTTAACACGGTTTACACATGGCCTTTTCTCCGGGTCTGCTTCTTCCGTCCAGACTCTGCCAGCTCCGCCTCCACAGCAGAAGCTACTTTCGCGTGTTCTTCGCATCTCAACAAGTTCTAAACCTTTTATTGAGCGGAGAATCTGTCTCGGCTCGTCGTAGATTTGGTTTCGTTTGCCCAGGAAGCATGGGTCGTGGTAGGCGACTCGCCTTTCAACCCGTTTTGAGGGTTTAATCTTGCCTTTTTCTATGGCTTCAGCCAAAAACTGCGTATAGTGCTGGACGTTTAACCCCAAGTCTTTGTAAGGCCTATCGTTTTTGAAGGTGCTGTAGCAGTGGGGTGAAACTGTGACAATGCGGTTTGCATTGAACTTTTGGAAAACCGCCGCATTATGCTCAGCCAAGATTTCAAAAAGACCCTTCTCGCCCATACGCAAGATGTGGTCTCCGCAGCACCACTCTTCTTCGCCTAGGGTTGCATAGTCAACGCCGAGTCTGTCAAACATGGCGGCCATGGTTCTGGCGATTTCTCTGTTCCGCACGTCATAGGCTGTTGAGCAACAAACAAAGTATAAGACATCAGCCTTCGCCACGTTTGGAAAAGTCTTAACGTTTAAACCTTCAGCCCAAGCCATTCGCTTGCTCTGGTGGGTTCCCATGGGATTATGGTATTTCATAACGCTTTCGAGGACATCCTTAACCGTTCTGGGAATGAATCCCATTTCCACGAGGATGCTTCGATCTTCAACCACAGCGTTTGAGCAATTTACAAGTTTCGGACAGAAAAGTGTGCAGGAGTTGCATGATGTGCAGAGCCAAACGTTGTCAGCCATGGGTTTAAGCCTTTCATTTAAGCCTTCATCCCTTGAATCCGCAATAAACCTATAATTGGCGGTTAAGGCTGAAGGGCCTAGAAACTTTTCGTCTATGGCAGCGGGACAAGCTGAATAACAAATGGAACATTTTGTGCAAAGCGTCAAATCCCAATATTTTTTAAGGTCTTCAGGAGGCTGAGTGAACTCCTCCGCCTTTTTGAGGATTTCTGAAGGCTTGATGAGCACTGTTTTGATTTTCTTGAAGTTTTGGAAGAAGGGTTGTATATCCACCACCAAATCCTTTACAACTGGAAGGTTTGAAAGAGGTTCCATGGTTAAGACCTCAGCGCCAAGGTCGAGAACTTGGGTATAACAAGCCAACATGGGTTTGCCGTTTATGTTTATTCCACAGCTTCCGCAAATTCCCATTCTACAAGAGTGCCTAAAAGTAAGCGTCTCATCCAAGTTTTCCTTAATATAGTTAAGGGCGTCAAGCACTGTTGTTCCACGGCGGATGGGCACTTTATACGTGGACATGTAATGCCTTTTAGTGTCTGGGTCGTAGCGGCGAATTCGGAATTCAACAACCTTTACAACCTCATCATTCATGATACGCACCTCCTAATATTTCCGGACGGCGGGCTGCCACTTTGTAATTGTGACAGGAGTATACTCAAGCCTTGGTCCTTCCACCGTGTAATATGCCAGTGTGTGAACCAGCCATTTTTCATCATCTCGGTTTGGGTAATCCAGCCTTGAGTGGGCTCCTCTGGATTCGGTTCTTGCTAGTGCGCTGATTACGGTGACTTCTGCTAGGTCTAACATAAAGTCAAGTTGAAGGGCTGCCGTAAACCCTGTGTTGAAGGTTTTGCCTTTATCCTCAACCTTTATGTGTTTAAACTTCTCTTTGAGCGTTCTGACCTCTTTTAAGGCGCTTTTCAACTCGTCGCCCGTTCGGAAAATCCAAACTTTCGTGTTCATGAGCCGCCTCATCTCGTCTCTGAGCTGGGGAACCCTCTCGTCTCCCTCGCTTCCAAGGATTCCATCAAAGACTCTTTTTTCCTCAGCTGAAGCTTTCTCCCATGGAAATTCGCGGAAACCCGTGGGCATGGCGTATTTTGCCGCTTCTTCCCCGGCAACGGCGCCGAAAACTAGGCATTCAGCCGTTGAGTTTGTTCCAAGCCTATTCGCGCCGTGCAAGCTTAGGCAAGAGCACTCGCCAGCAGCATACAACCCCCTAATTGGAGTTTCGGTTCTTATGTTGGCTTTAATTCCTCCCATGGAATAGTGGGCTGCGGGACGAATAGGAATGAGTTCCTTAACCGGGTCAACTCCGCCAAGTTTTATGGCTACTTCCCTGATTAACGGAAGCCTCTCGTTAATCTTCTCCTCACCCAGATGCCTGAGGTCCAAAGCAATGTAGGGGCCATAAGGGCCTTTAAAGGCTCTTCCTTCAAGGATTTCCGTCTGCTCAGCTCTTGAAACCACGTCGCGGGGGGCCAACTCCATCTTTTCAGGAGCATAACGCTTCATAAACCGTTCACCTTCAGCGTTTAACAAGTAGCCTCCTTCGCCCCGCGCCCCCTCTGTTATCAAAACCCCAGAGGGCACTAGCCCTGTTGGGTGGAATTGGACGAACTCCATGTCTTCGAGGGGTGCACCGGCGCGGTAAGCCATAGCCATTCCATCACCGGTTGTGGTGTGCGAGAAGGTTGTAAACTCATATATGCGCTCGTGTCCGCCTGTAGCCATTATCACGGCCTTAGCTTGAAAAGCGTGCATCTCGCCAGTCTTAAGTTCTATGGCTGTTAGCCCCACCACAGCGTTGTCCTCAACAATAAGCGAGGTGGCGAACCACTCGTCATAAAATTTCACGTTATCATAGGTTGTGGCTTTCCCATAAAGCGTGTGCATTTCATGAAAACCAGTCATGTCCGCCGCGAAACACGCCCTCGGGTAAGAGTGGCCTCCGAAGGGCCGCTGGTCAATTTTGCCGTCTGCCGTCCGGCTCCATGGGCAACCCCAATGCTCCATGAGAATAATCTCTTTAGGCGCTTGCCTAACAAAGAATTCTACAACGTCCTGGTCTGCTAAGAAGTCTGCGCCCTTAACAGTGTCGTAAGCGTGTAAATCGAAAGAGTCCTTCTCCCGCATAACGGCGGCTGTTCCGCCCTGAGCGCAAACGGAATGAGACCTTAAAGGATGAAGCTTCGAAAGAACGGCGATGTCAAGCTTGCTGTTGAATTCGGCAGCTGCCACGGCAGCCCTCAAGCCAGCTAAACCGGCGCCGACAATAATTATGTCATGTAAGTGTTTTTCCATGGATACATGCCACCGTTTTGAAGGAATACCTAGTTTTATATTCTAGCGTTTATATTTTTCCAACGGAACCCAACGTTTAAAATTATTTTATGTGATAAGCAAACAATAGAGTTTAAGAGCCACACTAGACCACATTTAGGGCTGGGGAGATGTTCCAAAAAATTCTCATAGCCAACAGGGGAGAAGTTGCCTTAAGGGTTATTAGGGCATGCAGAGAACTTGGCGTCAAAACAGCAGCTGTCTATTCAGAGGCGGATGTAAACTCATTACATGTTCAATATGCTGATGAATGCCACTTTATAGGCGCAGCTGAACCAAGCCAAAGCTATCTGAATATAGGAAAAATAATTGAAGCCGCTAAAAAGTCTGGATGCGAAGCCATCCATCCAGGCTACGGCTTTTTGTCGCAAATTCCAGCCTTTGCAGAGGCATGTACGAGAAACGGCATAGAGTTTATCGGACCGCCAGCCGAGGTCCTGAAAAGGATGGGAAATAAGGTTGAAGCGAGAAGGATTGCATCTGAAGCCGGAGTGCCAGTTATTCCAGGAGGTCTAAAACCGGCAAGCAGGATGGAGGAAGCCGTTGAAACGGCTGAGGAAGTCGGATTTCCCGTTTTGGTTAAGGCTGTTTATGGAGGCGGCGGGAAGGGCATGCGCCTCGTTAAGGATGAGGAAGAAATGCGCCGTGTTTTAGAAACAGCTATGTTGGAGGCTGAATCCTCTTTCGGAAAACGCGAAATCTATGTTGAGAAGTTCCTCCCGAGGGCAAGACACATAGAATTCCAAATACTGGCAGACAAAAGGGGCAAAGTCATCCATCTAGGCGAGAGGGAATGCTCAATTCAGCGGAGATACCAGAAACTCATCGAAGAAACGCCCTCACCTTTCATGGATGAGGAGCTTCGGAAAAAAATGGGCGAATCAGCCATAAAAATCGCCAAAGCTGTAGGCTATGTTAATGCTGGAACAGTCGAATTCCTCGTGGACCAAAACCGCAATTACTACTTTTTGGAAATGAATACAAGGCTTCAAGTAGAACACCTTATCACCGAAATGGTGACCGGAATAGACATAGTGAAAGAGCAGATAAAAATAGCCGCTGGAGAAAGGCTCGCGTATAAACAGAGAGATGTGAAAATTCGTGGACATGCTATAAACTGCAGAATAAACGCTGAGGACCCTTACAACAACTTCGCGCCATCACCTGGAACCGTTACAAATTTGCGTCTGCCCGGCGGTCCAGGGGTTAGGATTGACACGCATCTTTACACTGGCTACACAATACCGGTCTTTTACGACCCGTTGATCGCTAAGCTTTCCACATGGGGTTTAAGTCGCCTGGAAGCAATAAGAAGAATGCGCAACGCCCTAGAAGAATTCAGCATAGAAGGGGTGAAAACCACAATATCCTTCCACAAGCGTATAATGGAGGATAAAGACTTCTTGAAGGGAGACATACACGTAAACTTCGTCGACGAGAGAATTGGAAAGCTTCTTCCAGAAAAAGCCTTGACAGAGGAAGAGATAGCTGCACTGACAGTGGCCTTAGCAAATCAAAAAGTGGAAGCTAAAGTCAAAGCACTAATCCCAAGGCACAAGCATAAAGGAGTTTCACTTTGGAAAGTTGCCAGCAGAATTAAGGGACTGAGGCGAACCCTGTGAAAACATATGAAATTTTGGTAGACAAAAAGGCACATAACATTAGAATTTTGAAAAGGGAGAATAATTCCTTCCTAGTCGATGTTAATGGTAAAACTGTGGAAGTTAAGTTTGCCAATTCTGGAGATGAAAAATTTTCCTTGGAGATAGATGGCGAAAAAGTTCAAGCGGAACTTTTGAAGCTTCCTGGAAGCATAATGCGGGTTAAAGTTGGCGGTAAAACATTCGAGGTTCAATATCCAACACTAACTTTTAAGCTGGAAACCCAGAAGATTGACATCCCTTCAACTCTTATTAAAAAGTCTACTGTAAGCCATGCCGTTGGGAGAGGGGCTGTTCTAGCCCCGATAGCTGGAAGGATTGTAGCTTTAAAGGTTGGTGTTGGGCATAAAGTTTCCAAGGGAGAGTGCATATGCATTCTTGAAGCTATGAAAATGGCAAATGAGATCGCAGCCCCAAAGGATGGTGTTGTTAAGGAAATCTTCGTTTCTGAGGGAGCTGTTGTAAACAAGGGTGATGTTTTAGCGGTTATAGTCTAGAAAGTTTTTATAGCAAGAAACAATTGCATTTAAACTCTAAAATGGAGTTGCGTGTAAATGTTCCTTGGAATGGATCATGTGGGTGTGGCTGTTAAAAACTTGGAGGAAGCCATCAGCGTTTACCGTGACACGTTGGGCTTCAAGCTTTTAGGTGTGCATGTTTTAAAGGAACGAAAGGTTAAGGTGGCTTTTCTCTCAACGGGTGGCGAAACCCAAATTGAACTTTTAGAACCCCTTGGCAACGACAGCCCGGTGGCAAAATTTCTTGAAGGCCGAGGTGAAGGCATACATCACATTGCCGTAAAAGTGGACAATATTGAAAAAGCTTTAGAAGATTTTAAAAGAAAAGGCGTGAGGCTTGTGGATGAAGTGCCGAGGATAGGTGTTGAAGGAAAGAAAATCGCCTTCGTGCATCCAAAAAGCACAAAAGGTGTGCTGCTTGAACTTGTAATGGAGTGAAAAACCATAGCAGTTCCAAGGGCTTTCTCCATACAGGTTGATGTCATTTGCGTTCCGTGAAAAACGTCTTGCTTATTCAAGTTTTTCACTCCTTTTCCAGCGGTGTTTTAGGCGTTGTCATACCTTTAATGATGAAGGAGAGAAACATAGACATAGTCATAATAGGGTTTGTCTTTGCATCCATGCCCCTAATAATGCAGTTTGGAAGAATGTTCTTCGCGACGCTTTCAGATTTTTTCGGAAGAAAACCCTTCTTCATAGCCAACGGGGCTCTAGGAACAATTTCAAGCCTAATCTACTGCTTCGCCCGCACACCCATGGAGTTTCTCTTCGGCAAAATCTCTGAAGGAACAAAAGAGGGTGCCATATGGGCTGTTAATAGGGCATACCTTCTCGAAAGAAGTCGGGGAAACTGGAGAACCCTAGTCTACCTAAGAACAGTTGTTTACGTGGCCTACGCCGTCGGCAGCCTAGCAGCCGGTTTTCTGGCTGCCTCCATTTTTTATGAAGGAACAATGCTTCTTTGCGCCCTGTTAGGTGTTTTGGGAATTCTGCTCTCCCTCACGCTTATGGATGAGAAAAGGGGAGAGTTCAGCATGGAGCAAGCTCTGCGATTTCTCGACTTCAGAAAGAAAGGACGGAAATTCAAGATTTTCCTTTTCCTCTTTTTCATGATGGGTTTGGCCTTTGGTTTCCGCTCCGGATACGTCATACCATACTTTCTAAGCACTGCTGACTTTTCTGCGGAGATGGTTGGACTAATTTTTGGCGCCATGATTTTGTCGGCGGGTTTGTCATCATACCTATTTTCAAGATGCACCCGCATAAAAGAGCTTATCCTATTAAGCGGAATCCTATACTCAACCCTTTTGACAATTCTAGGCTTTTCCTTTCCAGCATTGGCGGCGGCGCTTGTGATTGCCGTTGGTTTCGCTGAAGGAATGAACAGTATAGGCCAGGAAGGCATCCTTTCAAAAATATGTGAAAAAGAATCTTATGGAACGGACATAGGCCTGCTTATGATGGGCCTTCACATAGGCGAGTCTGCAAGCCTAGCCCTCAGTGGCGTGTTAATCGCAAACTGGGGTTTTGCCATATCCTTTGTGTTGGCAGCCATCCTTTACGCTGTTTTCTACATAGGCACCTTCATACTTTACGGAGAAAAATAAATGCCGACGACAATTAAGGTTGACAAGCTTCAAGAAGGGTTGAAGACGAAACTTTTTGGGAAATACATTTTCTTCAGCCACGAGGTTGACTCAACCAACAATTGGGCTAAAAAGCTGGCAGAAGTGGATGCTCCCGATGGGACGGTTGCCATAGCAGAAACTCAAACCGCTGGAAGGGGGAGGCTTAACAGAAAGTGGTACTCACCAAAGGGTGGTTTATGGTTTTCAGTGATTCTTAGACCGTCCTTTAAACCGTCTGAAACAGTCAAACTTGTGTTTTTGGCAAGCTTAGCTGTGGCGGAAACCCTCCGCGAGCTCTATAGGTTAAAGGCTGAAACTAAGTGGCCCAACGACGTGTTGGTGGGTGGGCGAAAGGTCTGCGGAGTATTATGCGAAACGAAAACGGTTGGTGAAAAAGTGGAATACGTAGTTTTGGGTATAGGCGTAAACGCCAACTTCAACGTTGACAAGGAGCTTCCTAAAGAGCTTAGGGAAACTGCAACCTCGCTGGAAAACGTTTTAGGCAGAAAAGTAGCCCTCGAGGAGCTCTTCAAGGCTTTACTGGAAAAAATGGAGTGGCTCCACCAAGTTTTGCTCAAAGAAGGATTTACCCCAATTCTAGAAAAATGGAAAGGTTACGCCACATTCCTAGGCTGTGAAGTGGAGGTTTTCATTGGAGGAGAAGGCGAAAAACTGGAAGGCACAGCCCTAGACATTGACACCGACGGAGCACTGATTTTAAGGCTTAAAGATGGCTCTATAAGGCGCGTTTTCGTCGGAGACCTCTCCCTAAAAATAAGGCGTTAAGAAAGCTTACCGGCTGTATTCAATTGTCTCCGTTTTTGCTAAGCGTTCAATTTCCAAACGACATTTTTTTGCTAGCTGATTAAGCTTCTTCCCGATTCTCTCAAGCTTTTTAAAGCCGTTTTTGTTGATGAAGACGGTTTCAAGCTCTTTTTCAATTTCGCGGATTTCCTTTGCCATTTCAAGAAATTCGCGCCTCCCTCTATGCTGGTATAGGCTGAAGGCTCTTCCTTCGGGATATCCCAAATATCTTGAGAGGATGACGATAATGCGTTGCAGAAGCTGTTTTGAATTCTCATCCTTAAGCTTATCTTCCCACATTTCCCAAAGTTCTTCGGTTGCGGCGCATAACTCTAACGCGGCGACCAAATTCGCGAAAAAATCAGCATAATCATGGCTAAGCGGCGTGTAGATGCGAACTTCTGTGATTTTTACAGTTTTCTTTTCATACGATGAATTCGTTTTCGCCATATTTTTTCGTGTCTTCATTTTAGCTTCCCGTGCGAAGCTGGTGGTGATTTCCCAAAAACATATTTGTAGTAGTAGCTGTCTACAACCGATTCATCCCAACTATCCCATTCATCCTTGGGAATAAGCTTTTGTAAGCCTTTCAGTTGGAGTCTTCTTTTCAAGAGCCTATTTTCATATAGCATGTTAGAAAGCCTCATAACCATGACTTTGTTCTCCATGAGATACTCGTAAGCTTTAAACTTCATAACAGCATATTCGCCCCACAAGTTATGAGCAGCCTTTGAATTCATTTCACGTTTAAGCCCCTCCAATTCTTCTTCACTTTCACTTGAAAGACCATATTGGATAAGTAGTGGAATACCTTGACCCTCAAGTATCCCCTTCTCTTTCAGAAAAAGCCTTACTTTCTCGGCAGTTTCATATGGAATTGTGACCTTCATGCGAATTTTTTCGCGGCTTTCAATAATCTCTAAGGCACTTATGAGGTCATTTCGACGTTTTTGATGTCCTTCATCGCGCAGAGGATTCCCCTTAATCTTCATTTCTCAACCCTTCAAATCTGCTTTCTCCAGAATATTTTTTAGCTGCTCATTTTCCATTTGCATGGCTCTCAGAAGCTCATTGTCCTTTTTTAATTCCTCGAATAGCTTCCTTATGCGCATATAGCTTTCCTTCATTTGCTTAAATTCAATAAGCCAATAATTAGCCATCCCACGCTCCAGAATCTTAACGACCGCGTCGCTTTCGCATAGGTGATTCTTCATTACATAATCTCTGAACCGTTCATAAGTTGATTTATCCAGAAAAGCTTCCAAAACAGCGGGCTCGCCCTTTTTACCAAAAACTAATCGGCTAAACATTTATTTCCCTCAGGTGAACCCCTTCCGCACCAAATAAAAGGTTTAATGCAAGAACGTTTGCGTTGACTTCCTGTTCAGCAGGTTCATTTCTAAAATCCCAGCTTTGTTTTCTTATAAATTCTGATAGGAGATGTTCTACTAATTGAAGACGCTTCATTTCTGCGTCAATAAGCGCTTGAGCTACATAAATCGGATTTTTAAGTTTGCTAATGCAAACCATTTGCATAGCCGATACAAAATGTGGAAGACAAAGCCCTTTTGATGAACTGAATTCTATTCTAAAATCCTCATCATCCAGCATCTGAACAAATGTATGCAAATATATATGGTTTATTGACCATAAGTGTTCACATATAGGACATCGTTGTACTCGAGTCTTACGCTTTATTACGTTATTTAGCGTAATAATATTCCTTTTTCTCCCATGAAATAGCATTTTGCCTTTTGAAGGTCTATAATTATTCGATAAGTTTATGCATAAGGGATAAAGTTGCTCTATAACCTTTTCAATGATATCTTTCATATAAAGAGCATGACCTAAACCATCTTCAACATCGCCTTCATGGATAGCTCGATATAGCATATGCGCATGACGATCACAGAAGCCCCTAGCGGCTACCAGCTTTTCCCTAAAGGCAGGATCCATTACCACTTCATTTGTGAGTATATGCTTCAAATAACGTTCTTCACATTCAGTCCAAAGGTAGCACAGTGGACATTCTTTTGATCTTTCCATTCCTTCAAGAATCGTTACTGTCAGAATATTCTTCTCTATCATCTCCATTTCACCCCTCGTCTACCAGCAATTTTTTGGACGCTCCTTAACAGCACATCCTCTATTGCTTTGCGGTCTTTGTCTGAAAACTCATAGCTTTGCCTTCTAATGTATTCAGAAAGTTCTGATTTTAGTTGGCTGAAGTTTTTCTCTTCAACATCAACTATAGTTTTAAGAATTTCTTGGCTTTGACTACCCATGGTGTCCTTTATCATTTTAAGTAATAAGACGAAATGTGGAATGCAGAGACCTTTAGAGCTCTTAAAAAGTTTGAGAAACTCTTCATTACGCGAACAAAGCAGTTCCACGATTTTTCTGTTATAGATTTCCATTAGGTTGGCCACGTGAGTGCATGCTGGGCACTCTATTGTTTGGCGGAAAACCTCTATGCCACGCTTTCTTTGTTTTTGTAAATCTTGAACAGTTTTTTCTATAATGCTTTGGGAGATTAGGGCTATTCCGTGGCCGTCGGAGCTATCTGGTCTCATTGCAATTGCCAGCATTCTGTAGAAGTGGTGGTTGCAGAATCCTCCGCTTTGAACGAGCTTTTCTCTTGCTTTTGCATCCATAACAAGCTCTGATAGATAGGCGTCGATGTATTTCCTTTCAATTTCGTCTTCTAAGGCGCATAGAAAGCAATCTGCATCGCTTCTAATCATTCTTTCGATGCGGAAATATATTACATCCACACTCATGCGTGTTCACCACTGTTTGCTGATTGTTTGCAGTACGCTTACGGCGTAGAATGTGTCCTCGAAAGTGGATATCCCAAGATCTGACCTTGCAAATCCTCCGTTCGCATTTTGGCATTTCAGAACGAGCTCGGCTGTTTGTTTTGGATACCGTAAGCGTTCGCCTAGCAGATTAAGCGTTGATGTTCCATAGTATATGTGTTCCATGTATGGTGTCGCTCCGTTGGGCACAACTGTGAAGCCTCCATAAGGCTTCTCGCATGCCTGTACATATTCAAGAGTGTCTCTAAGTGATTTGACAGGGTAGCCTAATTTAGAAAGTGAAGCCACAGCATGATAGGTTGAATTCAGATTTGAATGCACATGCGCGCCGAAACCGCCATCGTTATTCTTAAAGCTCAGCAGCCAATCTACAATTTTCTTGCGGTTAATTTCCACATCAACCATGTCGGCAAGTTCTATCACCATGAAGACAGAAAGAAACTCTGAGGCAACTTCGGCGTAAACATCAACTGTTCCGAATTCGCCATTAACAATAGGCAAGGAAAGGATAAACTTTCTCAGAAGTTTCTTATTTGGCTCTTTGCCGCAAAGTTTGAGGGCTTTAGCCACATAATAATGCGAGTAAAGGCTATCTGGAACAAAACTCTGAAGCCACTCAACAGTCTTTTCAACATTTGGGAAGGGTGCACCCAGCAAATCTAAAATTGCCAGCCCGTAATAGGTGTCTTGCGCATTCGATTCGGTGCCTTGACAGAAAGTGTAACCGCCATCATCATTCTGCCTATTAACAACATAACCAATAACCCGCCTAACCCACAAGTCCATGAACTGCCTATCCGCCAAAAGCGTTAACCGCCCCGCCTCCCGCAACCCAATACCCACCTACACGCCTTTTAACAATGGGTAGAAGCTATCAGCCCCCGCGCAAAAGAAGCGAGGGCGGTTAAAGGCGAG
>Ga0272449_1002943_pt1 | contig 15203 bp, 15 predicted proteins | sample YNPCB0241_FD_198679 | JGI IMG/M metagenome (GOLD analysis project Ga0272449, IMG submission 198679) | Hot spring sediment microbial communities from Yellowstone National Park, WY, United States - YNP-CB-024-1 | ecosystem: Environmental > Aquatic > Thermal springs > Hot (42-90C) > Sediment...
GCGCCTTCAGAACGGCTTTTGGGATCGGGGGCGCGAGCGGGCGCTGAGGCGCGCGCTCTCATCGAAATTCATCGCGTTCGTCGTCGAGGGGAGCTATGATGGGGATTTGGGCTTGGTGACGAAGGTTGAGGAGGGTGCTGAGCTATCGAAGGGAAGAGGGCAACTCGATCGTTGAGGAATACCTATCCGACCATATAAACGATTGCATTGATCTATTGAAGGGCTTGAGGTCCTCAAGGATCGGGAGGGCCGGGATATCGCTAGACCCCGGGTTCCCGGATGCTGTCCGGCTCTCCGCGGTGTTCCACGACCTCGGGAAGGCCTTCTACCGGGCCCGGGGCGGCGGGCCCGCGTCGTTCGTTGGCCACGAGATCCTCTCGGCCTACCTCCTCCGCGAGTTCCAATGGAACCTATTGAAAAGGGGGGATGGGGATTCGGAGGGGCTCTCGAGGTCCCTGACCCCCGCGCTCTTCGCCGTCGCCTTCCACCACCATCCCATGGGCATCGGGGAGAGGCTCAAGGGGATCGAGAGGGCGGAGCTATCCCCCGGCCCCTTGGAGGACCTCCTGGGGGAATTATCGCTCCTCCGCGAGGGGGCGCTCGGCGCCGAGGAGGGGCGCCTATTGGTATCGACCCTGGAGGCGGTGAAGCGGAGGATGTGCGAGGGGGCCCTCCGGGCCAAGGATATTAGGAGGCAATTCTCCCATGAGATCGAGGCGAAGTTCTTCGATCTATTCTCGTCCTTGGAGCGGGAGGGCGCGGCCCTGAAGAGGCTATCGAATATGGCCTTGGCCGCGTTGATAAGCGCCGATTATATATCGGCCCGGAGGAGGAGGGGAGGTAGGGTGGCCCGCTTCTGCGAGGTCCTGGAGGAGTTCCATGCCCTTTACTTGGGATAGCGGGCTTTTATAACGATGTTGACCCCCCCTAGGGGGGAGGGGGTTAACGGGGGCCACGCTTGATTCTTGATTTTTTTCAAATTTTTCAAGTTTTTCAAATCCCGGGCGAATAAAGGCGGAATTTCGGCCAAAATTTGGAGATTGGGCGAAAACGGGGGATTACGGCGCGGCCGGGGCCGCTGGGGCGGGCGAAGACCTTTTATAGGCTTCGCCCAAAGACCGGATGGGGCGCGCGATGTCCTTGGCCGAGAGGCTCTTGGGGGAGCTGGAGGCCGACCCCAGGGCCAGGAGGAGGCTGGCTGAGCTATTGGTCGCCGAGCCGGATGTGAGGCTCGCGATGATAAACGCCATAATAGCCGACGTGGCGACGAGGAGGGACCTCGCCGAGCTCAGGGCCGAGCTTAAGGGCGATATTGACGCCCTAAGGTCCGAGGTGAAGGGCGACATAAACGCCCTAAGGTCCGAGATGAGGGGCGAGATAAGCGCCCTAAGGGCCGAGATAGCCCAACTGAGGGCCGAGTCCTCGAGCAACTTCAGGTGGATAATCGGGACGATATTGGCGATATGGGGCGCGACCGTGATGCCGATCCTATTGAGGCTCATAGGGGCCATCTGAGGATCGCCCCCGGCGATCCCATCCCCCATCCGCACATCGGGGTCAGTGATTGTCCTGGGGCGCGATGGGATCGAGGGCCATCATCCGCCCGGATCGCGAGCCCCCATCCCTATGACGTCCCCGACCCTTTTGCCGGGATCGTGGCTCTCCACCACGACGGCCCCGAGCCGGGGGTCGAAGATGGCTATCCACCTAGTGGGATGGTAATGGTGCGCTAGGAAGGCGTATAGCCATATCGGCCCTCGGCCGCTGAGGATCACGCCCTTCTTGGGGTCCACGCGCGGGGGCCTGATGGCCCGGAGGTCCCCGGGCGATATGGGGCCCTCGAGCTCGAAGCAGAGCACGGTGCTATCCGGCCCCTCCTCTACCCTGAAGGCGATCCGGCGCTCGGCCCCCGCCAATTCCCCCGGGGCTGGGGGCGATCCGCAAGGCTTAAATGCGTAGCGGTCCAAATCACCGAATCGGAAAACTCCAAATGGATGGGATCTAGATGATCTCCAAAAGGGCGATCACCAAGGTCCAAGCGGCGATACTCGTTATAATCCTCGTGGCCGTGGTTGGGATAGTGGGCTATTATTATTCGATGCCCAAGGCCCCCGAGGTCAAGGAGATCAGGATAGGGCTCCTCTACCCATTGTCCGGCGCCCTCTCCACCCTGGGGACGGAGGAATGCGAGGCCAGCAAGATGGCCATAGATATGATAAACGAGAGGGGCGGGATCAAGGGCTATAAGGTCACCTATATAGTGGCCGATGCCAAGAGCGACCCGAAGGTGGCGGCCTCCGAGGCGGAGAGGCTTTGCACGGTGGAGAAGGTCCCGATAATAGTCGGGACGTATTCGAGCGCTCTGTTGCTGGCGGCCAGCGAGGTCGCGGAAAGGTATAAGACGATATATTGGGAGGTCGGCGCCATAACGGAGCAGGCCACCCTGAGGGGATATAAATACCTCTTCAGGCCCGAGATCATAGGATCCGATTATGGCTATATATCGGCCAAATTCGTGGTCGAGAAGGTTGCGCCGGTCCTGGGCCTCAAGCCAAGCGAGATCCGGGTGGCGATAATCCACGAGGATGGGCCCTACGGGGTCAGCGTCGCAAATGGGAACGAGTTCATGTGCAAGCGGGAGGGCTTGAACGTGGTCCTCAAGGAGGGATATTCCACGAAGGCCACCGACCTATCCTACTTGGTATTGAAGCTGATCGCGGCGAAGCCCCACGTGATCATGGCGACCGGATACTTCACCGATGTAGCCCTCCTGCTCAGGCAGGCGAAGGAGTTGGGGCTCAAGGTGAAGGTCTTCATAGGGCATAGCGCCGGCTACGCGGATCCGGCCACTTACAAGACCTTGGGCGAGGATATAACGTATATCTTCAACGTGGGCCCGGCGACCTGCTGGATAAATCCCGAGGGCCTCCTGCCCGAGGTCGGGAAGGTCCTGAAGGAGTACATAGATCGCTGGCAGAAGAAGTTCGGGAAGGATCCCTTGGTGGAGGCGATGATCGCCTTCGGCCACACCTGGGTCCTCCTCACGGACGTCCTCCCGAGGACCATCGAGAAGTACGGCGAGGTCAACCCGGAGAACGTGAGGAAGGCCGCTTACGAAACGGACATACCCGAGGGCGGGACGATACTGGGATGGGGCGTCAAGTTCTCGACCCCGGAGAAGCCGGAGGATACGGATATAGGGAAGGTAATAAGGGCCGCGAACCCCCAGCTCCACGTCAACCAGAACGTCAAGGCCTTCCCATTGGTGGAGCAATGGTACCCCGGCGGGAAGTTGGTCGTCGTATGGCCGGATAGGTTCGCGTACAAGCCCCCCGTGATACCCCTGCCGCCCACGAGCCCCTACGCGGGCTGAGGGATCGAGGATCGCCGAGCCGATCGGGCCCGGCGGAACCCCACTTTTATTCCCATTAACGGGGCGCTAGCGGGCCGTCTCCCCCGGATCCCTATATGGCGCCGGCCTTCCTGAGCGCCATGGCCACGTCCCCCAGGCCGAGCGCCCCAAGGGTCTCGGCCCTGGGGATCCCGCGCTCATCCCATCCGCGCTTCGAATAATAGCGCCGCAGCATGGCCGCGTACTCCGCCCTATCGAGCCTCGCCCCCTTCGTCGGGCCCTTGCTCGGCGCCTCATCGAACCACCTGGCCGGGGGCGTATCCATGTGCGGGCCCCAGCGATCCCCGTATTCCCTCGCCCAGAAGGCCCTGATGAGCGCGTAGACCCTATCCGCGATCCCGTATAGCGCGTCGAAGCCCATCTCGATCCCCGTGGCCGCCTTAAGGAACCTCGGATACCATGCCAGGTCGAAGCCCACCTCGACCCAGGGCAGCCTGCAGGTGGTGAGGCATTCGAACAAGCCGCCCCTCAGGCGCTGCAGCTCTATCACCTTATCGATCTTCCGCTCATCGTACCCCTTGAGGCCGGAGGCCGCCTCCCAGGATATGACCCAAGCGTCCTTGTGATGGGCGCCTATGGGCGACGTCCCATAAGCCAGCGCCATCCCGGGCATGGCGTGGCAATCGTAGGCGGAGATCTCGAGCCCCTTCACGTGCATAGCCCATCCCTCGCTCCCCCTCCCGATCGCCTCGGCCGCGCCCTTGACCCCCCTCGCCAGCAGCCCGCCGAGCCCGCGCTTTCGGACCACGTCCTCCGCAAGGGCCCTCGCGGCCTCGAAATCCCCCCATTCGATCCGCTCGCTTATCAGGCCCCTCTCGGAGCACTCCATCGCGAACCCTATCGCGTTGCCCAGCGATATTGTATCGACCCCCCATTCGTCCGCCAACCTATTCAGCGCAGCGACCTTCCTCAAATCCCCGAGCCCTATGTTCGAGCCCAGCATGGCGACGTTCTCGTAATCCAGCTCCGAGGCCATCCCCTCGGAATCCTCCACCACGTTCCCGCAGGTCATATTGCAATGCGGGCAACCCCTTTGGGAGACCTTGATCGCCTCCATCGCATCGCCGTTTATCCCATCAGCCCCATCGAAGCACCCCTCCCTGAAGTTCATGGTCGGCAGGACGCCGTTCGCTTGGCTCCAGGCGAGGGTCGCCATCGTCCCCTGGCGCTTCCAGAACCCGTAGTTCGGCTTCCCCAGGACCTCCCTATAGGCCTCGCCGCCCAGCTCCCTAAGCCCCTCGGGATCGGCCAATGGGACCTCCCCCGAGCCCCTGATGACCACCGCCTTCAGGTTCTTCGACCCCATGACGGCCCCCATGCCGGGCCTCCCGCCCGATCGCCCCTCTTGGGACGCGATGGTGGCGTAGGCGACGAGGTTCTCGCCGGCCAAGCCTATCGAGAGGATCCCCGCATCCCGGCCGTGCTCCTCCCTCAACCTCCGCTCGGTCTCGAACGTCCCGAGGCCCCATAGGCCCTCCGCGCTCCGGACCTCCGCCCCGCCGTCCTCCACCAGGAGGTAGCTGGGCCCCTCCGCCTTCCCGGAGATCACGATCGCGTCCAAGCCGGCCCTCCGCATTTGGACCGATGCCATGGTCCCGATGCTCCCATCGCCGTATCCCGAGGTCAATGGGCTCTTCGCCGCCACGACGAGCTTCCCGCTGCTCGGGATGGGCAGGCCGGTCAAGGGACCGGCCGCGATCACCAATTCGTTCGCGGGGGAGAGGGGGTCTATGCCCGGCGCCAAATCATCCCAGAGGATCTTGGCCGCGAAGCCCCTGCCGCCCAAGAACTTGAGGGCCAACTCCCCATCCAGCCGAGCCCGGGTGGACCTGCCCCTCGATAGGTCCACCCTCAATATCGCGCCGCTCCAACCGCGCAATGCGAATCCCAGGATCACCGCGCCGGGCCCTTTTTAGGCTTTATGAAGGGCCGCGAACCATCCCGGCCCGATGGTTGCCTAGGGGAGAAGGGCCAACAGCGGCGCTTGCGGAGGTAATATATCTCCGGTATTCCGGCCAAATGGACCAGGAGGAAGAACGCGAACCAGGCCCTATCCCCGTTCCTGGCTGAGAACCAGAGCCCCAGGCCCTCCCAGAAGACGGACCAGGCGATAATCGGGATCAAATAGGCCATCAAATGCGCGGGGGCCGATGCGCCCCAGGCCATCCGGATCGCCTTCCGGCGCCTTTTGCCGCGGGGCCCTTAAAAAGCCGCTCGGCCCGGCGGCGGGGCCATCCCAGGGCCGGGGGAAGCGTTTATATAATGGCGTTATCGAAGGGCCAGCCATGTCGTTGATGAGGGAGAAGGTCGAGGAAGCGCTCAACGAGATAAGGCCCCAAATAGAGGCCGATGGGGGGAACGTGGAGCTCGTCGACGTGGAGGACGGCGTGGTCAAGGTGAGGCTGAAGGGCGCTTGCGCGGGCTGCCCGATGTCCCAATTAACGCTCCAATATGGGATCGCCAAGTTCCTGAAGAGCAGGATCCCCGAGATAAAGAGGGTGGAGGCCGTTTAGGGCCCCGGGCCCGCTCGATCCCCGGGCCATGTTTAATACCCGGATGGCCCCAAAGGGGGATCGATGGTCCGGGAACCCGAATGCAAGCTCTGCGGCCGAAGGGATAGGGCCATATCCGGGTTCTTGGGGATCTGCGGCGATTGCGCCAGGGAGGGCTCCGAGGAGGCCCTCAGGATCGCCCTTGAGGCCCACGCCCGATCCAGGGCCAAGTTCGGCCTGCCCCCGAGGCCGCCCAGGGACCCATCCGGCCTCAGATGCGGCTGGTGCGGCAACGATTGCCGGATCGGGGAGGGCGGGAGGGGGTTCTGCGGGCTCGTTGAGAACAGGGGCGGCGAGCTCGTGAGGATCGCCGGGACCCCGGAGGTCGGCATAGCGAGCGCGTATCTGGATCCGCATCCCACCAATTGCGTCGCGGCCTGGGCCTGCGCCGGCGGCAGCGGGGCCGGGTATCCGAAGTATTCCCTATCCAAGGGCCCCGAATACGGCTTCTACAACTTGGCCGTGTTCTACGGCGCCTGCTCCTACGATTGCCTCTATTGCCAGAATTGGCATTTCAGGGGGATGATCCGGGGCGGGGAGAGGATGAGCTCCGAGGAGCTGGCCTCGATGGCCGGCCGAAGGGTCACTTGCATATGCTTCTTCGGGGGCGATCCGACCCCCCAAATCCACCACGCCATCGAGGCCGCGAGGATCGCGAGGCGCCGGAGGGACGGCATCCTGAGGGTTTGCCTGGAGACGAACGGCAACATGGCGCCCCATTGGTTGGACGAGATCGCGCGCATCAGCTGGGAATCCGGGGGAGGCATAAAATTCGATTTGAAATGCCATAGCGAGAGCCTCCACATAGCCCTGACGGGCGTCAGCAATAGGCAGGCCCTCGAGAACGTTGGGAGGTTGGCGAGGCTTCATCGCGAGAGGCCCGAGGTCCCGTTCATAAGGGCGAGCACCCTCCTCGTCCCGGGCTACGTGGATGAGGAGGAGGTCGGGCGCATAGCGGAATACCTGGCGAGGATCGATCCAACGATCCCCTACTCCCTGCTGGCCTATTCCCCGCAATTCGAGATGGGCGATTTGCCCCTCACGACCGCGAGGCTGGCCGAGGCTTGCAAAAGGGCGGCCGAGGAGGCCGGATTGGAGAGGGTCAATATAGGGAACGCGTTCCTATTGGCCCATTGATCCCGATCTGGAGGGGCCCCTCCGGGCCAGGGCGATGGGCTCAAACCCTTAAAGGCCCCCGGGCCTCTCGATCTGGGCGATCGAATTGGCGGGCGGCGGGCGGGGCCTCGAGCGGGCGAAGGCCTTCCTGAGGCTCATCAGGCCCGTGAACTGCCTCATGACGGGCGCCGCGGTCCTGATAGGGGCCCTCATAGCCCTTTCCTGCCAGGGGGGCCGGGGGGATATCGCCCATAGGCTCCTCCTGGGCTTCTCCACGGGCTTCCTGCTGACCGGCGCATCGATGGCCGTCAACGATTATTGCGATAGGCACATCGACGCCATAAATGAGCCGGGCCGCCCAATACCGAGCGGGCTCGTCAGGCCGGGGGAGGCCCTGGCCTTGGCGGCCGCGCTCGCAGCCCTCGGGCTCTCGGCCGCGCTCGCGACGGGCCCGGAGTGCCTCGCGATCGCGCTGGCCTCGCTCGCGATCTCCCTCCTCTACTCCACCGCTGGCAAGAGGACCGGGCTCCCCGGGAACCTCTTGGTCAGCGCTTGCGTCGCGATCCCGTTCATCTACGGCGGCTTCGCGGCCGGCCGCGGCCTTGGCCCATCCTTGGGCGTATTCGCCTCCATGGCGTTCCTCTCGAACGCGGGCAGGGAGGTGACGAAGGGGATAGCGGATATCGAGGGGGATGGGGCGAGGGGGGTGAGGACGGTGGCCGTCGCCCGGGGGGGCCGCGCCGCCGCGGCGCTGGCCCTGGCCTTCTTCGCGCTGGCCGTCGCCCTTAGCGCGATCCCGCCCCTCCTGGGGCTGGTCTCGGCTTGGTATCTGCCGCCGGTCATCGCGGCCGATCTCGGGTTCCTCCGCTCCTCGCTGAGGGTCCTCCGGAACCCGACAAGGCCCGAGGCCCTCGGGGCCAAGAGATCCGCCCTAGCGTGGATGGCCCTTGGCATGATCGCCTTCCTGGCGGGCTCATGCCTTAGATAGGCGCCTCACGGCGCGCTTTGGCCCCAGATCCTTTGGAACTCCCCCTCGTAAAGGGCCGCGACCTCCGCGCTCCTGATGATTATCATGTTCTCGTTGTTCCGGGATTCGGCGCTGGCGGTCCAATTGAAGCTCCCCGTTATGACTATCGAGCCGTCTATGATGGCCACCTTGTTGTGCATAAGGGCGGGGTTCGTATCGAGCCTGACCGGGACGCCGGCCCCCTTGAGCCTCTCGTATTCGCTGCCCCGCCCCACCTCCTCCCTCTCCATGACCACCCGGACGTCGATCCCCCTCCTATGGGCCGAGATCAGCGCGTCCCCCACGCTGTTCAAGGTGAACGAGTATATCATCACGTGGATTGAGGAGTTGGCCCTGCTGAGCCAATATAGGAGGCGGGCCTCGCAACCGCCCCTGGGAGAGAAATAGACCTCGTAGCTTGGCCCCCCGCCATGGGCGATCGTTCGAACGACCGTCTCGACCCTCAGGAGGGTCGCGGTCCGGGTCTCCGTGATCGTGACCGTCCTCGCGGTCTCGGGGGCCCTTTGGACCCGGGGCATCAAGGACGCCGCCAATAGGGCAACGGCGATCAGGATGGCGATCGCGGCCATGGCCCAGAGGATCCGCCTATTCGCCATATGCGGGCCTCGGTCGAGGGGGCTTAAAAGGTCGACGGGAGAGGGCCCGCCCGGCTCATTGGGCCCAGGGCCTGGCCCGATCCCATATCTCCAACACGGCCCCCCTGGCATCGGGCCTGGAGTATATGCCCCTCCCAACGATCGCGTAGGAGGGATACCCCCTAAGGATCGAGAAGGCCCTCGCGATATCCCCCCCTTGCCCCGCGCCAACGCCTGGGAATAGGAACCCCGGCTTGGCGGAGGCGCGCGCGATGAGATCGCGGTACCTCTCCATCGCCGCCGGCCTATTGCCCGGCAGGACGAAGTATTCCACCCCGAGCGCCGCGGCGTCCAAGTAGATCCTCTCGGGCCCCCGATCCTCGATATATCCGCCCTCGCCGGATAGATACCCCCGGTGGGTCATCTCCCCGCCCACCATGGGGACCAGGCCCAGCTCCCTGCAGCCCCTCACGGAGGCCCTCAGGGCCTCGATGCCGGCCTGGGGGAATATTATCACTGCGTCCACGCCCGATCCCCTTAGGGCCTCGAGGAGCCGAACGCAAACCTCGGGTATATCCGTCCCGAACTTTTGATGATCGTATATTATCGGCAGATCGGATCGCTCGCGTATGGCGCCCGCGGCCCTCCCTATGCCATACCTCAGCGCCAAGCCCGCCCCGATCTTATACCCCTGGACGGGCTCCAGATCCCCCGTGGCCTCCACGAGCCTCGCGAGGAGCCCCAGGTCGTCGACGTCGCAGGCCACTATGATGCCGCTCCTCAAGCGGAACATCGCTCTTCGCCAATCCCCGCTCGGCCCTATATAATCGCGATGGCCCCCTCAGCGGATGGCCGCCGCGGAATATGCCAGGGCGATCGCGCCGGCGCACCAGCAATAATACGAGAACCAATGGAGCCTCCCCTTGGATACGAGGCGCATCATCAGCCCCAGGGAGAGATGGCCCACCAACGCGGCCGCCGAGAAGCCGGCCAGGGCCTCGAGGGGCCCGATATCCGCGGCCCCCGCCATCCCCCCCGCCTCCAAGGCCAGGGCGCCCAGGACGGCGGGGAACATCAGGAGGAACGAGAACCTCAGGGCCTCCCCGCGCTCGATCCCCAGGAGCAGGGCCGTGGCTATGGTCGAGCCGCTCCTGGAGATCCCGGGCGCTATGGAGAGGCCTTGGGATAGGCCGATGAGCACCGCCTCCCCATATCCGACCGCCCTATAGCCGCCCCCGCGCTTCGAGGCGCGGAGGAGGAACCCCGTGAATAGGAACGCGATCCCTATGGCCCTCGGGTCGGAGTACATGGCCTCGAAGGCGCCCCTCAGGGCCAAGCCCATGAGGAGCGTTGGCGCGTTCCCAACGAGGATCATCAAGCCTAGCTTGCCCGGCCGCGATCCCAGGTCGAGCCTCGACCAGCTCCTGAGGATCGATGCCAAATCCCCCCTGAACCTGATCCCCGCGACGGCCAATGTGGCCAAATGGAGCAGGGCGTCGAAGGCCACCGGCGCGCCAAGGCCCAGGGCGATCTGGGCGAGGGCGAGATGGCCCGAGCTGGATATCGGGAGCCATTCCGCGACCCCCTGGATCGCCCCCAGCAATATCGCGGCCGCGACCCGAGCGATCAACCCTTGGGGTTCGCCCCCGGCCCCGCTATAAAAAACATCGCATGGCGCCGCCATCGGGATCGGTTGGGTTATTATGCACCGGATGGCATTCCCATTCGGTGATCGAAGTGGGCGAGATGGAGGACCTCATAAAGGAGTATAAGAAGACATCCGCCCTGCTGGCTCAGAACAACCCCGAGGCCGCCGAGGCCTTCTCCGCGTTCTCCAGGGCCGCGACCAAGGACGGCGCCCTGAGCAATAAGGTGAAGGAGCTCATAGCCCTCGGGATCGCCATAGCGATCAGGTGCGAATACTGCATAGCGATCCACGCCCAGCTCGCCATGAGGGCCGGCGCCACCAAGGAGGAGATGCTGGAGGCCGCCGAGGTGGCCGTCCTAATGGGCGGAGGGCCCGCCAGGACCTACGTAACCGAGCTTAGGAAGGCGTTGGAGGAGTTCTCTAAGCAGGGCTAAGCCCGGGCGCCGGGCTCGGCCAGCCCACATCCCCCCTTCCTTTTCCCCATCGGCACCGCACCCAGCGCAGCGAAGCCGAGGGCCGATAGCGCGATCCCGCTTCCATAGGAGAATATCCTCAGCAGCTCCATTACGGCTGGCGTGAAGGTCTTGGAGAAGTTCGCCGCCAAATAGCCCCCGAGGGACGTGCTCGTCAATACCCCGATGAGGAGCATGGCGATCCCGGGTATGGCCAGCGATAGGCCGAACGCCCTCTTTGGGAGCTCCCCCCTTATGGAGTGGGCCCTTATACCCTCCGGCACGATGCCCGGGAAGGATATGGCGACGGCCCTTATGATCGGCGGGGTTATCAAGAGGACGAAGGGCAGCATAGTTACGAACCAGAAGATCGTCAAGCCGATCGAGAGCAGGGCCAATGCCTCAATCGACATCGGGAGGGCTTGCAAATAAAGCGCCCTATATAGGAAGACGTAGAGGAACGCCACGATCAGGTTCCCCAGGGCCAGCGAGGCGTTGGTCGCCGCTATGAATCGCCTCCACGAGAACCCCATCCTGACCGCGCGGCCCAATAGGAAGAAGCCCGCGAAGTTCCCGGGCACGGCGGCCAGGAGGCTGCCCATGTGAAGCCCCCCGTGCTTGATCGAATCGCATATGAGGGTCCCCAGGGCCGCCCCGATCCCCCCGACCCATGGCCCGAATATCGTGGCGAAGAGCGCGGGTATGACGACCGCCGGCCGGAATTGGCCCATGCCCCAAGGGGATTGGATGTACGCGGTCGCGTATGAGCCCATGGCGTAAAGCGCGGCGCAAAGCGCCGTGGAAGCGGCCTTCAAGGAATCAGGAAGCCCCGGCTCCCTATGCATCCGCGGCACCCGCTCTTTCGAGGGCCCTCGGGATTACTTAAAAGTTCTCTATGGATTATCCAAAATCTTTATAGAATGTAAAGGGAGGGACTTGCCGAGCCGGCGCTCACTCGGGCTCCAGGTAGAAATCGTATCGGGTGCTCGAGCCCTCGGATGCGTGGATCGATGCCCGCACCATGCGATGGCCGCGGATGCCCGCGGCCAGGGCCAGGGCCCCGGGCTCGACGTAGGCGTCGAAGAGGCCATCGAGGGAGTAAACCCGGTGCCCGAACCCCCCGGCCCCGATCAATTCTATCGAGATCTCGGCCCAGCTCGCGGCCCTCGGCAGGCCCTTCCAATTGAAGCATTGGATCGAGCCCCATATGTAGGCCCTCTCGTCCATCACGATCGTCAAGTTCGCCCCGGATCCGAGCTCGGCGCCCTCGATCCTGGCCCGGTGCCTTAGCTCGAATGGGCCTAGGTGGTTATAGGGCAGAAGGGCCGTCAGGTTCGTCAAATGCAGCTCGCCCTGCAAAAGGCCCGGGGGTGGCGGGTAGAATCCCGAGGGCCTATACCAATTAGTCAGCTCGACGACGATCGTCCACCCTCCCCCATAGGAGCCGGCCATCGGCGCCCGGGCCCTGCCCCAAACGCCATGATCCGCTTGGAATAGCATCGCGGCCCTCCTCCTCTCGGCCCCCAGGCTCGGGTCAACGTATCCGAACAACCCGGCCAGCCTGCGATATTTCACCATCTTGGCCCCGGCCGGGATCGGCGGGATTGAGCAACCCGCGAGGGCCACCTTCTTGGCGAGGCTATCGACGTGGGCCAGGAAGCCCGATCCGGCCCCGAGGCGGGCCCCGGGGTCGCTCGAGGTCGAGGCGGCCGCCACCAATATATCCCTATCATCGTAGATCCTTATCCGCATCGACGCGTTGAACGGCAGCGACGTGAAAACGCCCTCCTTCCTGAATAGGATCGTTAGATTGAACTCCACCCCCCTGACCAGATCGACCCCTATATCGGAGATGGAGCCCATAGCCGCGCTCACCACCCGCCCGCCCAGGTCCCCGAGCGTCACGACGCCCTCTTGGACGTATCCATACGTCCAAGCGTTGATCGCGTATTGGCCCGGATAGAGGGCGAGGGAGGATTTGAAACCCTCGCCCCTGTAATAGGATTCGGAGTAGAGGAAACCGAGCCTGAGCTGGGCTTGGAGGAATAGGTTCGTCCTGGAGCTCGGCTCGATGGCCGGGGGCCTCGGGGATGGGAGATCGGGGCCCATCCTATCCACGAGGGTCGATCCGTTCGTCACCAGCGCCGATGACGATGGCCCGAAGGCCCCCCTCCAGCCCGGCCATGGTATCGTCGAATGGGCCGAGTTTGTGATGGGCAGGCTCCAGGACTTCGCCGAGTAATTCCAGAAGTAGATGATATCCGCGAAGGACCTAGAGGCCACATCGTACGCCAAAACGGCCACCTTGAAGGCGTTCCAAGCCCACGGCCTCTCGACGGCCGGCCTTTGGGCATCGAGGGATCTTATCGTGACGTTCAACCCGGCCCCCCTATACATGTGGAGGCTCGCGTACGATATGGAGCCGTACATGCCCGCGGGGGCTTGGAGCGGCTGATCCAGGGCCCGCGGATCGTCGCCGGGGAAGAGGGCCTGTATATAGCCGCGGATATATGCCCTGATCATATATGGGCCCGGGTATAGGCCGTAGTCCCTCAGGCCCCGATACCTGAATAGGGAGTATTTGGTCCCGCCCCTGGGGTCCCAAGGGGGCATCGGCCCCGCCATCCCGAGCCCATTCAACGCCACCGTTATCGAGGAGGCGTTCGAGGGAACGTGGGTGAAATTGAAGGCCGCGATCGAACCGTCGTAATCCAAGGCTTCGACCAGGATGAATCGATATGGATCGGGGCCGCCGATCGGGCCGTCCGCGACCTCCCCGGGCCTATCGTGGAAGTGGATGGTCACGTTGATGGCACCGGAGCGCTTGAGGGGGATCTCGATCGAGATATCGCTCCCGAAGCCCCCCTCGGGGATCGCGAAATGGCAATGCCTGAACCGGGTCCCGCTGGCGTCCGCTTGTACGTAGCCATTGACGAAGGCCCTGGCAAAGTAGTTCCCGGGGCCCAGCCCATCGATCCACGTCGCGAATACCTGCGGGACCATACCGCTTAGCTTGCTCGGGATCCCGAAGTATCCCTTAGCCCCGAATTGGAACCTGAATTCGCATGGGCCGGATCCCAAGCCCGTGACCGGATCGGGGGATTCCCCGGGCCCGACCCACCACCTCTGGGCCGGGCCGACGCCGTTGAAGACCCCGAAAGGATCCTTATGCGGCGGGGGATCCGTATATGGGTTATAGCCCCCGGGCCCCTCCCATGGGAAGGCGACCGGCTTGGGGGAATTTGGGGCGGCGAGGCCGGAGGGGCCGAAAACGGCGTTCCCGCGGACGTAGGGGACGTAGGGCGCGTGGGTCAGATTGATCGGGGATTGGGCGACGACGTTCCGCTCCACGTAATGATCGCAATCGTATATGGCCACCGTTATCGGGGCTTGGGAGGCCCAGGGCATCGGGCCCGCCGCCCCCTCGGAGCGGACGATCCCGGATAGCTGGGGGCCGGGGCTCAGGTGAGCATCGAGGCTCAGCGATTGCCCGCGGTGGACCCTCACGCCCTCGGCGATCCTCTGCTCCGGGAACCCGGCCGCGCTGGCGTAGATATCGTAAACCCCGGGGGCCAAGCCCTCCAGCTCGAAGCGCCCCTCGGAGCTCGCGTTGAAATAGGCCCTCGCCTCCACGGCCCTATCGGTGATCCTCCCGGAGATCGGGTCCTCCGCCAGCCCGATGGCCCTGACCCTCCCGGGGAGGCGCAGGGGCTTGCCGTATAGGCCGGGGGCGGCCCCCCAACCGTACCGGAGGGTCCCGTGGATTATCGCGGGGTCCGGATCGGCCTTGACCAACACGACCGGCCAATTCTCGGCCGGCATCGCGGCGCTTATCGGGGCCGAGTCGGATTGGGAGGCGATCGGATAGCGATCGCCCACGAATATCTTCAGGAAGTACCTGCCGGCCACCACCGGGGCCCTAATCTGATTGATCCTCACGTAATACCATTCCCCCCAATCCCTCTCGGGCGTGAACTCCATTCCCCTCCCAGAGGCCTCTATCCTTATGATCCACCAGCCCGGGCCGAAGGGATCCAAATCATCGGCCCTCGAGACGAATATCTTGCCGTAATCATCCGTGAGCGTCGTGACTATGTTCGAGGAATCGCCCAGATCCCACCTTATGGTCCCGGCGGGCTCGAACCCATCCTGGATCAGCTCGCCCCCCTTCCCCACCACGGGCGCTGGTATGTAAATGGTCAGGTTCCAATATCTGAAGGCGGGGCTCGGGTTCGAGGGGCTCGCGAAGAAGCGGGGCTGGGAGAAGTTTATGGCCAATATGAAATCCCCGACGCTATCCCAGCGCGGCCCCGATGCCATTATGGCCCCCTCAGGCGAATAGGAGCAGCCCTCCACTTGGAGGGGGCGCTCGAAGGTCGTGAAGGGCGATTGATATCCGGGGGGGAGCGATGGATCGCCCA
>Ga0272449_1002944_pt1 | contig 15199 bp, 16 predicted proteins | sample YNPCB0241_FD_198679 | JGI IMG/M metagenome (GOLD analysis project Ga0272449, IMG submission 198679) | Hot spring sediment microbial communities from Yellowstone National Park, WY, United States - YNP-CB-024-1 | ecosystem: Environmental > Aquatic > Thermal springs > Hot (42-90C) > Sediment...
CAGATTGTGTTTCTAAATCTTGAATAATTTGAATATACTCCTCAACTTTACTCTCAGGTGGTATTATCTTTAAGTTAATATCATCAATTACAAATTCAAAAACATCCTCAATGTCTTTTTTATTGTGGTCTGTAAAAAGACCAATTTCAAATGATAAATAACATTTCTCAGGGTTCATTAATTCTAATAACGGCAGATTATCTTGGTTTACAAAAACATACTTTAATTCGCCAAGTTTCTGCAGATAGTTAATAAATGATAAGGGATCAAAACCAAAAGTAAAAATATCTTCAAAAAACTTAACAGAAATATGCCATACACCACTTTTTCTTAACTCTTCTACTGCTTGTCTATCTATCTTTTTTTCAGCCAAAGAACTATACTTATTTAATTTAATTTTTAAAGCATCTGTTTTTATTCTCAAATCTTCATCTAAAATGCTTTCAGAAACTACACAGCAATTAATCATGTTAGCAATATGGTCTTTGCATTCTAAAAATAAATCTATAAGTTCGTTATTCATAGATAACTCTTTATTACGTACTCTCGTTAGTACATTTTCTAGTAGATGAGTAAACTTTTCTATATCTTCAAAGCCTAGCATTCCAGAAGAGCCTTTTATTGTATGGGCACTTCTAAAAAGGGAATTTATAGCCTCTTCGTTTTGTGGCTCCTTCTCTAATGTGAGGAGAGAAGCCTCCATCATATCTAACAAGTCACTGCTTTCATTTATAAATGTTTCTTTGATTTTTGCAATATCATCACCCATAGCTATTCAACCATCTCTAATTCTTTATTTAAAAAAAGGATTTTTAATACACTTTTGACTATTTCTGAACAACTTCTTAAATACAAATTCTTACCTATGCTATTTAGTTGCTTTTTTAATGCTAAGATGATTTGTAGCCCAGCTGTATCAAACTCATTTACATTGGACAAATCTAAAATAATATTTTTATTGTCTTTTAAATAGGATATAAAGGTTTTCTGGTTTTCCATAGCTGTATAGATATTTAATGGCCCAACAACATATACTTCATTAAAATCGTTAAAATCGCTAATTTTCATATATCCCTCACGGTAGTATTAATTTAGAAATCGCTTCTAACATTTGTTCTGGTTTGAATGGCTTTACCATCCATGCCTTTGCACCAGCATTTTTACCTTCCATTTTCAATGATTGTTGAGATTCAGTAGTTAACATAATTACAGGTGTAAATTTATGATTAGGTAAATTTTTTAAAGTTTTCAAAAAGGTGATGCCATCCATATTAGGCATATTAACATCGCATATAATGAGATTAACCTTTTGATTTTCAAGTTTATTTAATGCATCCTGACCATCTTCAGCTTCTATTACTTCATAACCCGCTTTTTGAACGGTCATAGCAACAACCTGTCTTATAGAAGGTGAATCATCAATAATCATAATAACTTTACCCATATTCCCTCCAAAACTATATCTATCTTATCGTAGATAAATTCATAAAACTTTAAACTCATTTTTGATTTCAACTTTTTTCATTAAAACTTCACCAGTATATGTATTAAAAAGAATCTTTCTACCAAAAACATCGCCTAAACTTGCAGAAACAATCTCTATCCTCTCCATCTTTAACATATCCTTAGCTAAAGCAATATTTCTATCACCCACTGCAATTAACCCATTATTATTGTTTATAACAGCAGCGCCACCAAAAATTTTTGCTTTTAAGTTCTCTCTTCTACAACCATTAAGAAGCATCTTTTCAATCAATTTTGGTATTGCTATATTCCCATATTTAGGAGAGGGTAACCCATCTCCATTCCAAAGTGGTAACATATAGTGATTCATACCGCCTATTTTTTGAACGGGATCATAAATACACACAGCTACGCAAGAACCTAAGACTGTTATTACTTTAGTTGGCATAGGTTCTGCATATATCTGCCCAGGATGCAAAAAAACTTCTTTAAATATATTCTCATTCATAGACAATTAAAAGAAAAATTCATTTCCATCAAAAGATACATTTACATCAGAATCTGGTTGCAATGATGGAATAGTTACAATAAAGGTACAGCCTTTTCCACTTTCATTATTTGAAACACTAATGCTACCACTCAAAAAATCTACAAGTGCTTTTGTTACATTCATTGAAAGTGAGTATCCACGATCTTTCTTTGTTAAATCAACACTTATATGCCTAAATTCACCAAAAAACTTCTCAATATCATCGGTACTCATCAAATAACCATAATCACTAATCCAAAAATTTAAAATATTATCTTGTAAAGAAAGCTTTAATGTAATTTTTGAGTTTTTTGTACTATATTGTATGGAATTCCATAAAATGTTTGTTAAAATCATCTGTAGCTTTTCAGAATCTGAAAAAAAATCATTATTTTCTATTTCATTTTCATTCATCCATATCACATCCAATGCTAAATTATTAATTTTTAGAAAAAAACTGAGTTCAGAAATGGTATTTTCGATGAAACTTTTTAAATCTATCTTTGATATAAAAGGTTTTATTTCGCCCGACTCTATTTCTGCAGCTAAAAAAATATTTTTTAAATTATGGTTTATTGATAACAAATCTACATAAAGATTCTCAGCAAAACTTTTAATTTTATCCACGTTCATAGTGCCATAATTTGTAGCTAACTCTTGAGCTATTATAGATAGGCTTGTTAGTGGATTGTTAAGCTCATTCTTAATGTTTGATATAAAATTACTTTTTAATGCTTCCGATTCTCTTAATTTAGCATTTAATCTCTCTAACTTTTTTGTTAGTATTTGTAAATCATGATAAGCTTTTTTATTTTCGGCAAACCTTCTTTTTAATTCGTCAAATAATTCGGCATCACTTATTCTCGAAAACATAAACAACACTCCTTTTTTCTTTATTATTTTTTATCGAACTTTTAAAATAAAACTTTAGAAGTTTTTTCAAAATAAAAAGTGAATATTAAAAATATTTTTGTATTACTAAAGTTTTTCTCTGTTGTAGTCGATAAAAAATATATGAAAGTATCTAATTATGATATTTTTATAACGAGCAGCAGTTATAAAATTACTAAATATGAACGAAAGGAATCTTTTAGGTATTGGATAGGCGATAGAACATCTAATTCTGAAAATACATTACAGAACTCTGCAAATAAAATTTTCAACATAGACAAGTTAGAGTATAAAGTTAATCTATCACCAAAAGAATGCAAGGGTTGCCAACAACTTTTACCTAAAGATAATTTAAATAGCAATGACAGGTTAAAAATCCTTATAATAGAAGAGCTTGTATATGTCTTAACGGGCAAAAGGATAAAGATAAAAGTTTTCGATATATCCCAAAATATTGAAACTCCGGAAATAAAGATTGATGGGAAAAATATAGTAAATACAAATATCCCTTCATGGGGCTTATTGTACGATTCTTACGAATCCTACTCTGAAAAACAAAATGTTACTTTAAATGTTACTGGAAGTGTTATTACTATAGATGGTAGAGAGTTTAATCTCGATCTTCAGTTTAAATTAAGCAGAGAATTTTTTATAGAGAAAAATATACAAATAAGAGAAGGTGATGCTAAAAGGTTGGTTGATCCCTTAGTTATTAATTTTAATGAAGGAATAATCGAATTTTCCGATAAAAAAATAGATTTTGATTTAAATGGTGACGGTATTAAAGAAAAAATCCCCTTTGTTAATAGTAATAGTGGTTTTCTTGCTTACGATATTAACAATGATGGTCAAATAAATGATGGTATGGAACTTTTCGGCCCTAAAACAGGTAATGGTTTTAGAGAATTATCAATGTATGATAATGATAAAAATGGCTGGATTGATGAAAATGACACTATCTTTAACGATCTAAAGGTTTGGGCAAAGAAAAGAGATGGCAAAGACATCCTCTATAATTTAAAAGATTTGAACATAGGTGCTATCTATCTTAGTAACCTCAGTATAGAATTTGATATGAATAATGATACTAATGAAACATTAGGAATAGCAAAAAAAGTAGGAATTTTTCTTAAAGAAAATGGCAAAACTAATACCATCATGCATATTGACATAAAAATTTAAAGGAGGAAGAAATGGCAATACTTTGGACAGATGACTTAGCCACAGAAATTGATACTATTGATAATCAACACAAGATGCTTTTTGAAATTGTGAATGAGCTTCTTGACTCTTGTAAACAAGGTAAAGGTTTTGAAGTGGTTAAGAAAGTTGTCTTTTTTCTTGATGATTATGTAAAAAACCATTTTAGTACTGAAGAAAGATATATGAAAATGTACAGCTATCCTAATTTTATTCCTCATAAAGAGCAACACGAACTTTTTATAAAAAGGGCTGCTGAGTTGAAGGAGCAGTTTCTTAAAGAGGGACCTACATTAAGTTTTACTATGGCAATATCAAACTCTGTTGTTAATTGGCTTTCCAATCATATCAGAAAGGTTGATGCAGAGATGGCAAAATTTTTGAAAAGCCAAAGGAATTTTAAAGAGTAAAAATTTGTATATTGGTTAATTTCTAAAACCAATCACAGGTGCAGGTACTCTACCACCCCTCATAATGAACGTTTTGGGAGAGAAGTTTTTTATATCCATTACAGGGGCTTCGCCTAAAAGGCCACCAAAATTTACATAATCCCCTTTCTTTTTACCATAGGCAGGTATAATTCTTACACCTGTTGTTTTATTATTTGCAACACCAATAGCTGATTCATCAGCAATTATTGCTGATATGATTTCTTCTGATGTGTCCCCAGAAATTACAATCATATCAAGACCTACAGAGCAAACAGATGTCAAAGCCATAAGCATTTCCATACTCAAACTTCCTCTTTTAACAGCCTCTACCATACCCCTATCTTCACTTACTGGAATAAAAGCACCGCTTAACCCACCAACATAAGATGATGCAAAAAGTCCTCCCTTTTTTACAGCATCATTTAATATGAATAATGCAGCAACTGTACCAAAACCACCTGTACTTTCTAATCCCATACTTTCTAAGATTTCAGCAACACTATCACCTACTGCAGGTGTTGGGGCAAGAGAGAGGTCAAGAATACCAAAGGAAACATTTAGCCTTTTTGCTATCTCTTTACCAATAAGTTCTCCTGCACGAGTAATCTTAAAAGCTACTTTTTTTATTGTTTCAGAAACTTCACCTAATGTTGCTGTATTACCTAACTTTTTTAATGCATAATTTACAACGCCAGGTCCTGAAATGCCTATATTTACTGTGCATTCAGGCTCACCAGGGCCATGAAATGCTCCTGCCATAAAAGGGTTATCTTCAACAGCATTGGCAAAGACAACTAATTTAGCACAACCGATACTGTTTTTATCAGATGTATTTTTAGCTATATCCTTAATTACCTTGCCCATCTTTAATATCGCATCCATATTAATCCCGCTTTTTGTAGAAGCAACATTAACAAAAGAACAAACCCTTTCTGTTTGAGAAAGTACAAAAGGTAGTGAAGAAATTACAAGATTATCTATTTCTGTCTCTCCTTTATGAACGAGACAACCAAAACCACCAACAAAATCTATATCAAGCTTTTTTGCTAAATCATCAAGATTTTTAGCCAACTCAACAAGTGATTCAATATCCCTCGCAGGGTAGAACAAAGATACAGGGGTTATAGATATCCTCGTATTAACTATAGGCAGGCCATATTTGTTCTCCAATGATAGAGCTTCTTTTTTTAGAGCACTTGCATATTTAAGAATTTTATCTTTAACCTTTTTGTTCGTTAAAGTTACGGAACTATCTGAACAATCATAAAGACTAATACCCATTGTAATTGTTCTAATATCAAGATTTAAATCCTCTATCATTTTTATTGTTTCTAAAATCTCTTCAGGTGCTATCCTCATAATTTATATCCTGTGCATATAGTTAAAAAGTTCAAGGTCATGGGCGGTAATTTTCATCCCCAATTCTATAGATTTCTTCTCTAACTCTTTTCTTAACGTACCAAGATCAATATTAGATTTTTCCATATCAACAAGCATTATCATTGCAAATATATTACCTTTCAAAATTTTTTGGTTTATATCCTCAATGTTTATATTATGGTTTGCAAGTAGTGTTGAAATGCTTGCCACGATGCCTACTTTATCCTCTCCTAAAACGGTTATTACTACTTTACTATCCATAAATATATCCCACTAATACTTTTTCCATTCATCAAGTAAGTATTTTTCAAACATTGCTTTATATTGGGCGGAACCTTCTTGTGGTATGTTTTTCATTGATTTTAGTTTTTCATAAACATTTTTTTCAATTCCCTCACAAAACCTATAAAACTTAACATACCCCTTTTTTACTGCCGCAACAAATTTACTTTTGTTAGTATCCTTTTTTATTACGCCCTTTTTTATTAACTCCTCAAACATTGTATTTGCAATATGTTCTACTCTCTCATCGGAAAAAACAATCATAGTTTAAACCCCTTTTTTTTTGCAAGCTCTATTTTTGCTTTTCTGATTAGTACATCAAAATTTAACTCTTCAGAGTGTACATTGGTAGTATATTTTTTTATAAGCATCTCTGCCTCTTTTTCAATTTGTTCTTCTATTTTTAAGTCATTTACAATAATTGTTTGTATAATTTCCATCGCCTTTGCTTCCTCTTTAGTTTGGAGAAGACCATCTTTTTCTAGCTCTTCTATGATAAATTTAGCAATTTTCTTTATTTGATTAGGATTGAGTCTCATATTTACTCCTTTTATTATACGAAGAAGTACAAAAAACTATTTTACCCAGTCTTCAAAATTTTCTGTTATAATGCCAGCTTTTTTATATCTTAACATAGATTTTTTGCAGATACAATTTTCATTATCTTTTGTTTCTAATATCTTTATCACAATCTCTGGAAGTAAACTTATCGCAACTTCAACATTTTTCTTTTTGTCTTCAGGAAGTGTACCTTCAAAAAGCTCTCCTTCTTTATACTCAATGTCATCACTTTCTGCATAGTTTGTAATATAACAAATCGCGGCGTAACAAATTTCCATTTCTCTTGCAAGAAACACTTCTGGTACTAATGTCATCCCAACCATATCAGCCCCAATTTGTTTAAAGAACCTTATTTCAGAAGCCGTTTCAAGCCTTGGTCCTTCTGTACAAACATATACCCCCTTTTTATGATAGGGATGTTTTATCTTATCAAGAATTCCTACCAAGTGGTTACAAAGGGAAGGACAAAAACAGGGATTTACCCTTATAAATCCTAATCCTTTATTATCAAAAAAGGTATAATCTCTTTTTTTTGTAAAATCTATAACATCATGGGGAATCACAAAATCTCCAATTTCAAAATTTTTGTTTATCGCTCCTGGACCGGTCCAAGCAAAGATACGTCTTACACCAAGCTTTTTAGCTGCAAAAATATTTGCCCTGTAATTTACAAATGGAGCAGAAATATTATAACCATCAACGCCATGTCTAAAAATAACATAGAATGATTTACCATTATACTCGTATTTTCTAATAAGATGGGACCTCCCAAAAGGTGTATCTAAATAAAATTCCTTAAGGGTATTTCCAAAATGGTTTTTCAAATTATGGGCATTACTTCCTGCAATTATCAGCATAAAACTAGATTGACATTCTATAAAAATAAATTTATTCTGAAATTATAATGGCTTTCAATAAATTTTTAAACATAAAAGGTTTTTTTATAATTCACTCTTTAATTTCTTTTGTTATTATTACATTAGCATATACATACAACAATTTCAAACATGTCAAAGATATCATTAATGATAAAAAAGCATTACAAAAATACAACATAAAAGTTAGTATTGAACATCGGGTTGACTCTCTTAAAACAGTTTTAATTACTTTATCCAATACAATCATGACAGATAAAATAGATACAAAGAAAATCCAAAAGTATTTTGAAAAAGTAATGAAGTCTACTGGACTATTTTATAACATAATCATTACAGATACAAAAGGCAATTTGATAGTTTCTGCTGTGCCCACAAAAAGAATAAAGCCTCCCACTGATAGACTTTATTTTAAAAGAGCTTTAACAGAAAAAGATTTTGTATGGGGTGAATTTGCTATTTCAAGAACTACAGGTAAAAAAGTTATCCATTTTGCAATGCCAGTCCTTGATGAAAATAGAAATGTAAAATACATTATCATAGCAGTCCCTATTATCGATAAGGTCCTACCAATTATATCAGCATCATCGAACAAAGGAATACGTTTACTTGATGAAAACGGTATAATTGTTAAGTCACCTATTGAAAATGAAGAAGGTAAAAAGTATGTATATTTTGAAGACATAAAAAAGGGACAAGAAATTATTGAAAAAGAAGACAATAATTATATATTCACAGCAAAAATAACTTATAACGACAAAACGCTTTGCTACATTGTAAAAGAACAAAAAATAAAAATTCTTCCAATATTGAATGAAGAAGGATTTTTTAAGAATATAGGTGTGTTCCTACTAATTTCAATTTTAGGCTTATCTTTGACTTTATTTATTTTCAACAAATATATTATAACACCTCTCGAGAATTTACAACAAACTTTTATGAATTTTGATATCAATCGTGAATTAAGTTTATCTAAAGAAACTTTTCTTTTCAAAGAATTATACAACTTAAGGAATTCCTTTATAAAACTAGTAGATAAAATAAAAGAACAACATCATGAAATAGAAATAGAAAAAAATCTCTAGCAAAACACGTTTAACGCTGTTCAAGACCCTTTCTTTATTATTGACCAAGAATTCAGAATAATAAAAGCAAACGATTCTTTTTTTAAAACATTTAACGTAGACCCTAATAATCTTCAAAATTATCGCTGCTATGAGGTTGTTCATAAAAGTGAAGGTATAGTTAGTTCTTGTCCATATCAAGATATTTCAAACAAAAAATACTCTTATACTATTGAATCTTATTTTAGTGAGCTTAATAAATATTTTCTTATGACATTTAATCCCATAATTGAAAATGATAAGGTTATTGGATTTATACATTACCTAAAAGATATTACCGCTTTAAAAGTTGCCGAAGAAAAACGAATAAATATGGAAAGGCAGTTACTACAAACACAGAAATTAGAAAGTCTTGGCATTTTAGCAGGCGGTGTTGCTCATGATTTCAATAACATACTAATGGGGATTTTAGGCAATATTGAACTTGCACTTTTAGACAAAGATAAACTTCCAGAAAATGTTATTCACAATTTAGAAGTAATTAAAAATGCTTCAGAAAAAGCTTCTTATCTAACAAAACAGCTTCTTGCTTACTCTGGTAAAGGAAAATTTATTATCCAAGAAATAGATTTAAACAAATTTATCAGAGACATATTCGAGTTATTAAAGGTTTCTATCTCAAAGAAAGCAACGATATGCCTAAATCTAAAAGAAGATGAAGATTTGATTATAAACGGTGATCCTGGACAGATACAACAGGTTATACTAAATCTTGTTATTAATGCAAGTGAAGCTTTGGAAGACAAAGTTGGTTTAATAACAATTTCAACAGGCAAAATTTATTGTGATAAAGCATATCTCGAAAACACTTTTAGTGGAGAAGTAAGTAACCTAAAAGAAGGTGAATATGTATTTTTAGAAGTCACTGACACAGGTTGTGGTATGGATAAAGAGACAATGTCAAGAATATTTGAACCATTTTTTACTACAAAATTTACAGGTAGAGGGCTTGGGTTATCAGCAATACTTGGCATTGTGAAAGGGCACAATGGCGCAATTAGAGTTTATAGTGAAAAAGGTAAAGGTTCATCATTCAAAGTTTTATTCCCAGCTGGGACTAAATCAGAAAAAAGAGCAACAATAAATCCTACATTTGTACCAACACTGAAAGGAGCGACAATTCTTATAGTAGATGATGAAAATTTAGTATTGCAGGTAGCTTCACAAATGATAAAACTACTCGGTGGAAAAACAATTTTAGCAAATGATGGGAGAGAAGGTATAACAAAATTTAAAGAAAATAAAGACAAAATTGACTTTGTTCTTTTAGACTTAACAATGCCAGACCTCTCTGGAGATGAAGTGTTTAGGGAAATTAAAAAGATAAAAGAAGATGTAAAGGTAATTCTTATGAGTGGTTATAATGACCAAGAAGTTTCTCAAAGGCTTGTGGGCAGAGGATTTGCAGGGTTCATACAAAAACCTTTTACTTTAGATTCATTACAAAAAATATTTAACAAAAACTATGAATGATAATACATCAGTTAAGTTTTTAAAAAAAAATTATAATGCTTTCTTTTATTGTGATCATTATTTTTGTCTTTTTACTTGCTATATTAGCCATCTACAACAAATCACTTCTTAATAAAAATGAGATAACATTACTAAGAGAATCAGCTAAAGCTTACTATAACTAGATATTAATTTCACTGTACTTAAATTCATCTTTAAACGGTGTTTATGCAAAAGTTACAGAAACACTAAATCTAAATCCCTACCTTGATACCCTAATAGAGATATTATCACCAAAAATGGTGAACTATACACAATGATAAATCCTGCTTATATGATAAGACAAATCTCAGAAATTACAGAACAAAAAGGCATATTTTGTTTTAATATCACAAGCTTAAAACCAGTAAACCCAAACAACAAATCTGATGACTGGGAAAGAGAATAAATTATCAAATTTGAAAAAAATAACATTGATGAATTCTACGAAATTACACAAAAAAACAAAAAAAGAAGTCTTTATATAGCACCCTTAAAAGTTGAGGCTACTAGCCTTAAATGTCATGAAAAACATGGGTACAAATTAGGAGATACGGGGTGCTATAACTATCGAAATCCCTTTAGAAACTTAAAAAGAGACCTTTTTTTCGCTATGTTTAAAAGTAATCTAACTTTTTATGTTTTTATAGGCCTTAATTTCATAGCACTTATACTTTTCATTAGCTATATTTTTTCAAGAGATATAAATAAACTCATTCAAAGTGAAATAGAAAATGCTAATCTTCGAGCTATAATTGAGCTTGCAGGTACAGATGCCAATGAAATAAGACAACTTTTAACTGGGATAATAGGGGTTTGTGAATTATTAAAATATAGATACAAAAATGAGTTCTCATTGCAAAACGATATTGAAAAAATAAAAACCCAGAGCTTAAAGATAAATGAAATCATCGAAAAAATGCTTAAAATTACAAATTATAAAACAAAAAATTATTTAAACAAGAAAAAAATTATAGATTTAGAAGCATCAACAAGTAATTAAGAATAAATCGCAATTTATCCTAATAATTCTAAAGAAGCTCTGCTGCCCTTTCCGCAAGTTTTGATCTTGCACTATGAACAAGGTTTAGGTAACAAAAATTTTCTTCATTTATAAATTTGCTTATAAGATAGGCAAGACCATTGGAACCAAAATCTAAATAAGGTGTATCAATCTGGTATAAATCACCAGTAAAGATTACCTTTGTCCCTTCACCACATCTTGTAATTATTGTTTTTACGTCCAAGGGCCTCAAATTTTGTGCCTCATCGACAATGATATATCTATGTGGCAGGCTCCTTCCCCTTATGTAAGTTAAAGGCTCTATCTGAATCATTCCTGACTCAATTAGGTATCGTGAGTTTTTATATTTAATAGGTTTACCCTCTTTTTTTGTATCAACGGGGGTCCCTATTATTACATCTAAATTATCATAAATTGGTTGCATCCAGGGCCCTAACTTTTCTTCTATATCGCCTGGTAAAAAACCAATATCTTGACCTACGATAGGAATCACAGGACGAGCAACAAGAATCTGTTCAAAGTATTGTTCATTTTTTAGCTCCTGCTCTCTTTGTTGATTTTTTAAAGCTTGCATACGGGCGTTTGATTTTTCAAGAAGATAAATGCCTGCAGCTAAAGCTAATAAAGTCTTACCCGTGCCTGCTTTTCCCGTTAGGGCAACTACATCAATGCGGTCATTCAATAATGCATCAAAAGCACAAAGTTGTTCTATGTTTTTAGGACTAATACCCATTATATTTTTCCATTTTTTTACTTGTTCTATATTCTTTTCGCCTTTTACTCTGTATATTTCTTCACCTTTTTTGATGTACCTTACAGATTTTATACCATTTGCATAGTCAAAATCTTCTTTTACCATACCGTATTGTTGGAAAATATATGTTTTATCATGTCTATAATCCTGAACTGTAACTCCCAAAGCATCTGCCTTTATTCTCACGGCAGTATCCTTTGATACAAGTATTACTGGTGTTCTTTTCTTTTTCTTGCTTAATTCAATTGCAAGTGCAATTATTCTATTGTCCATAAGTACAGGGCTATATAGGTCATAATTTTTGTCAATTGCAACAGTAACAGTACCACCATTATCAAGTTTGATGCCTTTTGATATATTCCCCCGTTCCCTTAATGAATCTATTATCCTTAATGCACTTCTTGCTGAATAGGGTATATCACCATGTCCTTTTTTTAGTTTGTCAAGTTCTTCAACAACTGTTATGGGTATAACAATATCATTATCTTCAAATTTAAAAAGACATTCGGGATCATGAACAAGTACATTTGTATCCAAGATATAAATTTTTTTCATCTTCTACACCTTTTTATGTTCTGTAGGCAGAGTTGATTTTTACATACTCTATTGTAAGGTCAGATGTGTAAAATATAGTTTCTGCTTTACCAAGATTTAAGTCTATCTCAACTTTAATCTCTTTAGGCTTTAAGGCTTCTTTTAGTATCGCTTCATCAAAACCTTTAGCCTCAACACCATTTTTTACTACTAAAAATCCCTGTATTTTTATATTTACCTTTTCTTGCTTAATTTTTACGCCACTTCTACCAACAGCAGCCATTATTCTACCCCAGTTAGGGTCTTCTCCATAAAAGGCTGTCTTTACAAGTTGTGAATTTGCAACAGTTTTGGCTACTTTTTTTGCATCTTTTACAGTTTTTGCACCTTTAACATTTATTTCGATAAGCTTTGTTGCTCCCTCACCATCCATCACTATTTTTTTTGCTAAGCCAAGACAAACATTTTTTAAAGCATCTCTAAACTCTTTAAACCCATTTTTTAAAGTGATTTCTTTGTTGCCAGCAGTTCTTGTGGAAAATAGAAGTACCATATCATTTGTACTTGTATCACCATCTACATTAATAGAATTAAAGCTTTCTTCCACTACCTCTTTTAGAGCTAAATCTAATGCTTTTTTTTCTATAACGGCATCTGTAAAAAGAAATACAAGCATAGTTGCAAGGTCAGGTGCTATCATTCCTGCACCTTTTGCAACACCAAGTATTTTTACTGTTTTATTCTCAATAGTAAACTTTTGTGTCTCAATTTTTTCAAAAGCATCTGTAGTTGTAATTGCATTGGCAAAGTCATGCACATCTTCTTTTAAATTTTTTAGAAGTGCTGGTATAGCATTTATCACTTTTTCAACAGGTAATTTTACCCCAATCACTCCCGTTGATGCATGGGCAATGTATTTATCTTCAGTATTTAAAACATTTGCTAATGTTTTTGTAATCCTTATAGCATCTTCTTTATCACCTTTTACACATACGCAGGCATTGCCACTTACAACTATTAATGCTTTTATCTCATTTTCTTTTATTCTTTTTTTGGTAATTAAAACTGATGGGGCTTTTACCCTATTTTTTGTAAATACACCGAAAGCTAATGCAGGTTTATCGAATAACGCAAGGGCTAAGTCTTTTTTCCCATTCTTTTTTATGCCACAATGTATACCAGAAAACTTCACACCTTTAATCATTCTTTTGCTCCGCAACATTTTTTGTACTTTTTTCCACTCCCACAAGGACATGGGTCATTTCTACCAACTTTATTTTTCCTTTTAACTTTTTCTCTTCTCACTTCGCCACCAAAAATAAGACCTTTAGATTTTTGTCTTTCCTTTTCAAGGTCTGGTACTTCTTCTTTTTGCACAATCCTGACATTAAAGAGTTTCATCACAGCATCTTTTCTAAAATTTTGTAACATTTCCATAAACAGAAAATGGGCTTCTTTTTTGTATTCCACAAGGGGGTCTTTTTGTGCATACCCTCTAAGTCCAATGCCTTCCTTTAGATGGTCAATGTTAAGTAAATGCTCCTTCCAACAACTATCAAGTGAGGTCAAAAGAAAATATTTCTCAAGCTCCTTCATTAAATCTTCGCCATATTCTTTCTCTTTCATTTCATAACTGTTAAAAACAAGCTTTTCTACATGTTCGTAAAGCTTATCATCATCTGGATAGAAATCCTCAACTTCTTCCTGTGTCATTTTTATATCAAAAACATTTCTCATTAACTCTATAAACCCATGAACATTCCATTCCTTCTTTTTCTCACCTATTGACTCATCAAAAGCCCAATCAAGCACTTCATATATAACATCCCTTGTTATTTCTTTTAGTTCATCTTTCATGAGTATCTTTTTTCTCAATGAATAAACAAACTCTCTTTGTTTATTCATCACATCATCATATTCTAAAAGATGCTTTCTGATTTCAAAGTTATGTGCCTCTACCCTTTTCTGTGCATTCTCTATAGCCTTTGTAACAAGATTATGCTCAATAGCTTCACCATCTTTTATGCCTAATTTATCCATTATTGAAGCTATCCTATCAGAACCAAAGATTCTCATCAAATCATCTTCTAAAGATAAATAAAATCTTGAACTTCCAGGATCTCCCTGTCTTCCCGCTCTACCTCTTAACTGATTATCGATCCTTCTACTTTCATGTCTCTCTGTTCCTATGATATGCAATCCGCCAAGGGCAATAACTTTTTGTCTTTCTTCCTCGCATATTTTTGTATACTCTTCGAGTATTTTTTCATATTCTGGATTGGATATATCGTAATTGACTTTTGCTTTAGCAAGTAAAACAGGATTGCCACCCAATAATATATCTACACCTCTACCTGCCATATTTGTAGCGATTGTTACTGTTTTTAATCTGCCCGCTTGAGCTATAATTTCTGCCTCTTTCTCATGATGTTTGGCATTTAAAACTTGATGAGGGATACCTTCTTTTCTCAATATTGCGGATAATTTTTCATTTTTTTCAATAGATGTTGTTCCCACTAAAACTGGTCTACCAATTTGATATAGCTTTTTAATCTCTTCCACTACAGCTTTAAACTTTTCTTTCTCTGTTTTATAGACAACATCGGGATAGTCTATTCTTATCATGGGTTTATTTGTAGGAATCACAACTACATCAAGG
>Ga0272449_1002949_pt1 | contig 15191 bp, 14 predicted proteins | sample YNPCB0241_FD_198679 | JGI IMG/M metagenome (GOLD analysis project Ga0272449, IMG submission 198679) | Hot spring sediment microbial communities from Yellowstone National Park, WY, United States - YNP-CB-024-1 | ecosystem: Environmental > Aquatic > Thermal springs > Hot (42-90C) > Sediment...
TGAAATTAAGAAAGAAGAAATTAGTGAAATAAAAAAAATTTATGAAATAAATTATGCAGCTTTAAAATTTTTCCGACAAAAATTAAATCAAAATCAAGAAGCTTTAAATTATTTAAAAGAAAGAGGTTTAAATCAAAAAACTATAGATTACTTTGAATTAGGATATTCTCCTGGAAATACACTTTTAAAAGATTATCTTTATTCGCAAGGATATGATTATGATTTAATTAAGAAAGCTGGGCTTTTAGATTATCAAAATTTTGATAGATTTCATTCAAGAATTATTTTTCCTTTAAGAGACGAAAAAGGTAAGTTAGTAGGATTTTCAGGTAGAATTTTCCCAACTTATTTAGAAGGCGCTAAATATATTAATACTCCAGAAACATTGGTTTTTAAAAAATCTCAATTTCTATATGGTCTTTATTATTCAAAAGATTATATTTTATTAGAAAAGAAAGTTATTTTAGTTGAAGGTCAATTTGATTTTTTACTTTCATGGCAAAATAATTTAAAAAATATTGTTGCTGTTTCTGGTTCAAGTTTAACAGAAGATCATTTAAGAAAATTAAAAAAATATACTAATACTATAGTTTTAGCCTTTGATAATGATGAAGCTGGATTTAAAGCAAGTTTAAGAGCTAATCTTTTAGCTCAACAATTTGAATTTAATGTTTTAAAACTTATATATGAAGGTAAAGATTTAGCTGATCATTTTTTAGTTAAAAAGGAAACAAAAGAAGTACCTTTTATTGATTGGTTATTAGAAGAATTAAAAAATAAATATCAAAATAAAGAAGAAATTTTAAATATTTTTTTGCCTCAAATTAAAAATTTACCACCTTTAAAGTTAAATAATTACTTAGATATTTTAGAAAAATCATTTGATATTAAAAAAAATATATTAGAACAGCTCTTGAAAAATGAAAAAAATTATGATAATATTTTAAAAGAAGATAAAAATATAATTTTTGATATCTCTACTTTAGAAGATAAACTTTCTTTGAAACTTATTTCTTTAATTTATACTTTTCCTGATTTAAAAAACGAAAAGATTTATAATTATTTAAATCCTAAATATCAAGAACTTTTTTTAAAAATCTTAAATAATAAATTAGAAGATGATGAATATAATTATTTAGAAATGGCTAAAAATTTTTATACTAATAACAAAATAAATTATAAAGCAGAATTTTCAAAAGTTTATAAAAATATTAAAATATTTAATCTTAAGAAAAAAATCAGTTTAATTTATAAAAAATTAAAAGAAAATGATAATTTAAAAAACTTTCATTTAGAAAATTTAAATAAAATTATTAAAGAATTTAAAAATATTTACAAAAATGAATAAAACAAAAAAACAAAAAAATAAAAAAAATATAAAAAAAGAAAAAGAAAATTTAATAAATGAAAAAAAACAAAAAGAAAGAAAAAATATTTTTGAAGAAAAAATTAATGCATTAATTAAACAAGCCAAAGATAAAGGTTTTATTACTGATCAAGAGATTTTTTATTATTTTCCTGAAGCTGAAAAAAATTTAAGAATTTTTAAAAAAATTCATAATAGATTGAAAACTTATGGTATTGAAATTAAAGAAAGTATTGAAATTTGGGAAAGTGATATAAAAGAAAATATGGAATCTGATGAAATCTTAACTGATATTGTCCAAAAATATTTACAAGAAATAAGCAAGTATCCTTTGCTTTCTCCAGAAGAAGAAAAAAAATTGGCTAAAAAAGCAAAACAAGGAGATTTAGAAGCTAGAGAAAGATTAATTAAATCAAATTTAAGATTAGTAATTAGTATTGCTAAAAAATATATTGGTAGAAGTAAAAATTTAACTTTTCTTGATTTAATTCAAGAAGGAAATATTGGTTTAATGAAAGCAATAGATAAATTTGACTGGAGAAAAGGATTTAAATTTTCAACTTTCGCAACTTGGTGGATAAAACAGGCAATTTCAAGAGCTTTATCAGATCAAGCCAGAACAATTAGATTACCTGTGCATATTGTTGAAACTTTATATAGATTAAACAAAATAAGAAAAAAATTAAGTAATATTTTAGACAGAGAACCTACTCCAGAAGAAATTGCTGCTGAAAGTGGTGTACCTTTAAATAAAATTCAAAAATTATTAAAATATGTTCCAGATACTATTTCTCTTGAAACACCAATTGGTGAAGGAGATTCTTTACTTAAAGAATTTATACAAGATCCTTCGGAAATGACACCAGAAAAAACTGCTAATTTGGCAATTTTAAGAGAACAATTAAAAAAAGCTATCCAATCATTAAATCCTAAAGAAAGACAAATAATTAGTTTAAGATATGGACTTGAAAACGGAATTATGTATACTTTAGAAGAAATAGGTAAAATATTTGGTATTACTCGAGAAAGAGTAAGACAAATTGAAATAAAAGCTTTAGAAAAATTAAAAAATAATGAAATTATTAAACAAATTAAAGAACAAAAAATATAAAATATGCTTTATAAAAAATACAGACCAAAATTTTTTAAAGAAGTAGTAGGACAAGAAATAATTATTAAAATTTTAAAAAATTATTTAAAACAACCCAAACCTCCTCATGGTTATTTATTTGCTGGCGAAAGAGGAACAGGTAAAACAACAGTAGCAAGAATATATGCCCGAGCTTTAAATTGTTTAAATTTAAAAAATTTAGAACCATGTGATGAATGTAAAGTTTGTAAACTTTTTAACGAAAATAAATTTTTAGATATTATTGAAATAGATGCTGCTTCTCATCGTAAAATTGAAAATATCAGAAATTTACAAGAACATATAGGCTTTAAACCTTTACAAGGTAAATATAAAGTTTTTATTATTGATGAAGCTCATTCTTTAACTGAGGAAGCTTCCAATGCTTTGCTTAAAACTTTAGAAGAACCTCCATCTCATACTATTTTTATTTTAGCGACTACTGAACCTGAAAGGATTTTACCAACTATTCGCTCCAGATTACAAAGATTAGATTTTCGACGTATTAATTTACCTTTAATTGTTAAAAAATTAAAATATATATTAGATAATGAAAAAATTGATTATGAAGAAGGAGCTTTAAATTTAATTGCCGAAGAATCAGGTGGTTCTTTAAGAGATGCTGAAACCTTACTTGAAAAATTAATTTTTAGTTTAAATGAAAATGAAAAATTAACTGAAGATTTAGTTTTTAAATATTTAGGTTCTATAAGTCAAAATAAGATTTTAGAATTTTTATCTTTAATTAGTGATAGACAAATTGAAAAATCTTTATCTTTTTTAGCAGAAATTTATCATCAAGGTTTCGATTTACATTTATTTGTTAAATTTTTAATTAAAACAATAAGAGAAATAATTTTAATTAAATTAAATGAAAATTATCTTAAACATTTACAAATTGAAAAACAACCAGAAATAATTGAAAAAATTAAAAATTTAAGTAATAAATTCACACTTGAAGATTTAAAAAGATTAAGTAATATTTTTTTAGAAGTTGAATTTAATTTAAAAAAAGAACCACCTTCACCTTTATTTTTACTTGAACTTGCTTTAATTGAATATTTTATAGTAAAATAATAAATATAACTTTGCGGGGTGGTGTAATGGCAGCACAACGGCCTTTGGAGCCGTTGGTCTTGGTTCGAATCCAAGCCCCGCAGCTATTTTAAAAAATTTAAAATGACAAAAATTGGAGTAGTTACTTTAATATTTGTAGTTATTCCTATGTTACTTGTTGCTATTATTTTAGATTTTATAGGTTTTATACTTCTTATTGCCGATTTATTTGGTATAGGGGTTATTGGTTCTTGGATACTTGATGTTATTGGTGCTTTAACAATAGGTACTTTTATGTTTATTTTAAATAAAAGTACTGTTGGATTAGAAAAAGGACTTCGACCAATTTTATTAAAAATATTGCCTCGTTTAGGATTAGCTTTTTTAATAGAATTCATCCCTTTTGCTGGAGATATTTTTCCTTCTTGGACAATTTTAGTTTGCGTCGAATTATATAACTTAATAATGTCGTAAAAATGGCAACAAAATTAAAACAAAAAAGAAAATCGGGATTTTTAGCAAGAAAAAAAACAAAATCTGGTAGAAAAATTTTAAATAGAAGAAGAAAAAAAGGTAGAAAAAAATTGACAGTTTAATTTAAAATTTGATGCTTAAAAAATCTTTTCGTTTGAAAACTAAAGATATTAAAAATTTCTTTTCTAAAAAATATAAAAAAATTTTTACTGATATATTGATTGTTTATTTTCAAGAAAATAATTTAAACCATCCTCGCTTTGCTGTTTCACCTAAAAAAGAAATTTTTAAAAAAGCAGTTAAAAGGAATAAAATTAAAAGACAAATTTATAATATATTAAGAGAAATTTTAAAAACAAAAAAAATTAAAAATTATGATTTTTTTATTATAATTCAAAAAGAAGAAAATTTTTTAAACTTAAAAGAATTATTAATTAAAATTTTAAATAATGTTTAATTTTTTAATTCAAGGCATTTTAGGTTTTATTTCTTTAATGAATAATTTTATCCATGATATAGGTTTAACGGTTATTTTTTTTACTATAATTTTAAAAATTCTTCTTTTACCAATTGAATTTTTAGCTTTTAAAGAAGAACAAAAAATAAAAAAAATACAACCAAAAATTAAAGAAATTTTACAAAATTATAAAAATAATTTAGAAAAACAAGTTAATTTATTAAATAAACTTTATCAAGAAGAAAAATATAATCCATTTTTTACTATAACTATTCAATTTTTACCTTTACCATTTTATTTAGGAATTTTTTTTGCTTTAAATTATTTACTGAAATCACAAGAAATTAATTTTTTGTTTTTAGGTCTTATTGATTTAACACAGAAAAATCTTTTTTTTGTTTTAGCTATTTTAATATTACAATTTTTATCTTTAAAAGATTTACCTAAAGAACAAAAAAATTTTTCTTTATTTTTAATGGGTCTAATTACAGTAATTTTATTTCAATTTCCAGCTTTATTCAGTCTTTATTGGTTAACAAATTTAATCTTAACTTTATTAGAAAGAAAAATTTTTGCTAAATTTGAAAAAGTTTTTATTTAAAAAATATTAAAAACAGTATTTTTTAATAAAACTCCATACACTCCAAGCTTCAAAACCTTGACTTAAAAATTTATTTATAGCTATATTTACATTAATCCATGGATCTTTTAAAGCTTCTTTACATTTTTTATATAAATCGACATTTTTAACTTCACAAGAGAAAACATCGTTTGGATCATGAAACTTAAAAATTTTATCAGGCTTACATGTTATTTTATTGTTATTAATAGTAATATCAAATTTAGTAGCAGCCATATTAATTTGAAAAAGTTCTATAGAAAAAGGATTGCCATCTTTACATTTATCAACTTCTAACTCAATCTTTGGATCATCTACACTTTTATTTAAGCAAATTAAAAAAGAATTTTTATCAATTTTTCTTTTATATTTTTTACTTCTACTAAATATTTTATTATGTCTATTTTTGTCTCAACAGTAAGACGTGACATACCTAATATTGAGGAGAAGGTCGATCAATTGGTTGATCTATATTTGATGGTACTGGATAATAAGGAGTTGGAGAATAAAAGTCACTTCCTTTTTTTATTTCTCCTGTAGAATCAGTATCTGTAGCTTTTCCGTATTCAGGAATATTTTTTGTCTCCATCTGCTTTACTTTAACTACTGGAATTTGTAACTGAAAATTAAAAATTTTAGGATTAATCATATTTAAAATAACTGGTATTAAAAAAGCAATAAGTACAGCAACAATTGAATTAATCATTCTTTTTTTACCTTCTTCTTTTGAAGTTATTGAACCAGCAGAAAGTAAATATTCTATAGCTCCATATAAAAACCATAAAAAAGATAAAAAAAGCAAAAGAGCAAAAAGTAAATTATAAATTGTTTGAAAACAAGAAACAATATCTGTACAAGTATTTAATAATTGATCTATCATTGTGATTCAAGTTTAAATAGATAAAATTGTGACGTTAATTTATCAAAAGCAATAATACCTTTTGGTGTTAATTTAGGTTTTATCAAATTAAATTTTTGTTTTAGATTTATTTCTTTTATTTCATTATTTTTAACATCAAAAATAATTATTTTTTCATCATAAACTGGTAAAAATAAATCTAAATTATCAGGATTAAAATTTACAGGTACTGCACAAATTAAAACATCATCAAAAGAACATTTTTCTTTATGTGTTTGCCATAAAAATGAATATTTAGTATTTCCTTTTAAATCTATGACTTTACTTTGAAATTTTTCATTTTCTTTTAATGTAACAAATAACAAATCTTTATTTTTATTAGTTAAAACATCAAAAAATTGTCCTTCTAAAAATATTTTTAATAAATAAGGCTTATTAATTGTTAAAGAAAATAAAGGACTATTTTTTTCATAAATTAAAATTAAATCTTTTAAATTAACAAATTCTGGGTTTAAAATTCCTAAATCCCTTATTTTAGTCAATTTTCCTTTTTCAAATTTACTAATATAAGAATATTTATCATCATTAATATAAAGCCATAAATCAGGAGTAAAAATAAAATTTTTAGTAAAAATATTTAGTTTATAAATATTATCAGTTTTTAAATCTATAAATTTTAAAGAATTGTTAGCTAAAAAAACAATCTTTGTTTTATCTTCTGACATCCAAGCATTTTTAAATTCATCATTTTTAATTTTTACTATCTCTTTATAAGTTTCATCTTCAAGATTAATATATTTTATAACTTCATCTTGAGGATCATAAACATAAAGCAAAGGATAATCTAAATCAATGTAAATAAATTTCTTATTAAATAAAGGTGGATAAATATTTGAAGATTTTACTTGAGTTTCTTGAGACTGAGGTATATTTAAAGGAGTTAAAGTAGAAACTTCTTGGGTAGGAATTACAACAGGAGCAGGAATTGGTGTAGGAGTTGTTTGTTGAGGACTTTCAATAAATGATGGTATTTTTTGTTCTTTTTTATTTTTAAAAAATCCTATTAAAACAACTATTAAAAAAATAAAAACTATAACAAGTAAACTAAATATTATTAAATTTTTGCTTTTCATTTTTTAAAATTAATTTTAATAAACTAAATAATAAATTTAATTATTCAATTTTAAATACTAAAGAATCTTCAGCATATTCATTATTATTTATACCATAAACTTTTACTTTAATAAAACCTCCCTTTTCTGATATATCACTTAAAGAAATTATTTTTTGATTAGAAATAAATCTATTATTAATTGTCCAAACATAATTTAAATTTTGAGATGAAAAATCTTTTGTCACTACTATTAAACGAGAATCTTTTTCAAGTTTTTCTAAAATAGGCAAAATTATATTATCTTTAGAAATTTGAGCAATTTTAGCTTTTGGTTGATTTAAAAAAATTTTTTTATTTTTTATTTTAAATATTTGTTTTTCAAAAGGTTTGTAAGCTAATAAATCAACAAGATATAAAGGTAAAATATCATTTAAAGTTTGAAATAAAGTATTACTGTAAGTTTTAATTGATTCTAATGACAAGTCAGATAATGTCCATTCATAAACAAAACCTTTAGGATCAATAGCAGTTTTAGTTTTTTCATCAAAAATTTCTACACCTATCATTAATCCATTATTTGTTTTTTTATTACTAAAATAAAAAATTTGAGCAAAACTAATTTGAGTAAAAAAAATAGATATTAAAAGAATAAGTGAAAATAATTGAATTTTCATGGATTTAAAAAAGTTTCTTTTGCTTTTTTTAAAGCAATTAATTGTTCCGGCCTTGATCTAATAATTTGATCTTCCGCATAAGAAGCTAAAACATAAATAGGTACTTTTTTTCTACCTACAAGTAATAAACCTTGACCTCTTTCTGCTTGAAGTAGAAATTGTTTTTCACCTTCAGATAAAACAAAAATTTCTCCACAAAGATCAATAATAGCAGGTGATTGTTTCATAAGTAAAGTGATGGCTGAATTAGTAATAATTGGTTTTCCAAATGGTGAATGTAAAAAGTCTTCAACATCTTGAGTAATATTTGTAACTGCTAAATTATATTTTCTTCCTCTTTTAATCATATTAAGTAAAAATTCTGCTCCAATTTCTTGTCTCATTATCCACCAAGCCTCATCAATAACAACTAATCTTTTTTTCATTTCTCTTTTTACTCTATTAGCAATATAATTTAAAACAACAAACATTCCTAAAGGTCTTAATATTTCGGGTAAATCTTTCAAACCAAAAACTATTAATCTTTTATCTAATTCAACAGAAGTAGGTTTGTTAATAAAACCAGCAAAATTACCTTGAGTATAAGGATATAATTTACTTGCTAAACTTTCACCTCCAGTTAAACCTGATAAAACTTTTTCTAAATCATTCAAAGTTGGAAATCTTTCAATTTTTGAAAAATCTTTATCTGGTAAAATGTTAAATGAAGCATAAGTTTGATTAATAGCTTGATCTAAAATTGCTAATTCTTCTGCTGAAAGTTTTTCTCCTATTATTAGTTGCATTAAAACCATTAAATCAGCAATATGTTCTTTATAAACATCAAAAGGATCTTCATTTTCTAAAACAGGAGGTAAATCTAACGGATTAAAAGTATTTTCTCCTTTTAAAGATAAAGATATAAAAGAGCCATTGTAAATTTCAGCAATACTTCTATATTCATTTTCAGGATCTAAAATTAAAACATCCGTACCCATCATTAAATTTCTCATTACTTCAAGTTTAGCTGTATAAGATTTACCAGAACCAGAACGAGCTAAAATAACCAAATGAGGGTTTTCATATTGCCATCTATTTAAAATTACTAAACCAGCATTTTGTAAATTAACGCCTAAAAATACACCTTCATCATCAATTAAATCTGAAGAAATAAAAGGAAAAAAAGAAGAAGCTGTTGATGTATTTAATTGATAATTACTTTGTAATTTGTCTAAACATAAAGGTAAAGTAGTAAAGAAAGCTTCTTTTTGTTGAAACATAATAGTTTTTACAGTGATTAAATTACTTTCTAAATTTTTAATAATTTTTTGAGTTTTTAGATCAAGAGCTTTTTTATCATTTTCATAAAGAGTAAGATAAAAACCTAATTTAACCATTTTTTCTTCTGCTTGTACTAATAAATCTCTTAATTCTTCAACATTTCTATAAGCAGCTTCAAGTTCAGGAGATCTTACTTTACCTGCCTCTTCTCTTTCGGCCATTTGTGCTGAAATTCTTGCTAATTGTTTTTCAAGTTCTTTTAAAACAACACTAGTTTCCATAGGATAGATATATAAACTTATATTTAAAGCTTCATCTAAATTAATAATTTTTTCTAGCCAACCAGAAAACAAATAAGAAGGATAATCTAAAATTATAAAAGATCTACCAAAGATATTTCCAATTTGAAAATAATCGGTTTGAAATTCACTTCCTGGCGGAGCTATTAATTCTTTTATCTTTTCAAAAGCAGTTAATTCCACAGGAATAGGAATCTTAGCTTTCTTATCTTGTTTAAAAAATGGTAAATTGGGCAATTGGATCATAATGCTTCTGCTAATTTTTCAATTATATTTTTTGGCAATGATTGCCATCTTAAATTAGGATTATAACATTCAAACAATAAACTAATTAAATCTATATCAGAAAGTCTATAAGCATTTAACCCAATATTACCTAAAGCATCAAAAACGTAAGCCACTCTAGTTTCTAATTGTTCAAATTTTATTTCTTCTGTTTCTTCAATTACAGGTTTTTTTTGTAAATTACTTAATGGTCCTAAAGAAACAGAATAACTATCATAAGGAACAATTATATAAAATTTTTTTCTCATAATTTTATGATTTTGTAGATAATCTTCTAAAAAGCTAATATATTCTTCAAGTTGAAATTTAATTAAAGGTTCTTGTTCTTCTTCCAATTTTAAATGCAAAAATTTCAAATACAAATTTATATTTTCTAAACGAGAAATAATTAATATTTCTAAATGAAAATCTAAACCATCAATTAAATTTTTAAATTGATTAATAACAATATCTTGTTCTTTTGAAGATAATAATGAAAAATTAATACCTTCAACTTCTAATACTGCTCTTAAACTACCATTTTCTAAAATATAAGCATTATTTTTAATATCTTTGACTTGAATTAATGAAAAAGTAGGTAATATCATTTTATTGTTTTATAAAATTTAATATAAGGGAAAAAACGATAAGGATTTTTAGGATTAATAAAATGACGATGTTTAAATTCATAAATTTTTTCTATTTGATTAGAAATAGGTTGATCTAAACTTAAATGAATTTCTTCTTTAATATTTGTTTCTGGAATTCTTAAACTAATTTGAGCAATATTTTCAACAATTTTGACTTCTACTGGTTCTTCTTTTTTTATTTTTTTTCTCAAAGCAATAAATTGACTTGGAGCTTCTTGTTGTATTTCTGATGGCAAAGTTATTTCTTTGTAAACAAATTTTTCAATTTTTTGCCAAGTAAATTTTTTATTTAAAAAAGAATCAATAATACTTGGTAAAATTTTATAAACCGGTTTTCCATTTAAATTTATAAAAGTTAATATAAAAGCAAGTAAAAAAAGTATAATTCCTACAAAAAAACCTAAAGTTTGATTAATTTTAAAAATAAAAAAACTGATTAAAAATGCTCCTAATAAAGTAAAAAGTTGTACAAAATTAACTAATCCCATTAATTTATCTTCAATAGTAATAAATTTTGGTACATAAAATTTTCTTGCCATTTTATTTATATTTTAAATTATAACTCAGATAAATCTAAAAGATTATCATTTTCTTTTTTAGTTTCTTCTTTTACTTTTTTAATTATTACCACACCTTCGGGTAAAATTTCTTCTTTTTCAATTTTTTCTTTTGATTTTAAATCAACAATTTTTTCTTCTATTTCTTTTTTTATTTCTTCTTTTGGTTGTATTTCGCTTTCAGTTTGTAATTTATAAGAAATAGTTTTATATTCTTTAGGTTTTATTTCTAATTTACTTTCTGATAATTCAATTATAGGTTTCATCATTTCAAAATATTTCTTTTCTTTTTCCTCAAAAGATTCAATTTTAGTCTCTTCTGTGATTTCTTCTTTTTCTTCTTTTAATTCAACTTCTTCTTTGCTTTCTTTTAATTCATAAAAATTTTTTAGATAGTTATTTTTTATAAAATTATAAACTTGATTGATTTGTTCTTCATTTAAAAAATCAAGCCAAAATTTAATTGAATCTTTTATTTTATTTTCACTTAAATCATCTAATATTAAAATTTCATCAATTAAATTAACAATTAATGACATTCTTTCATTATTCCAATTTATATTTAATAAATTTCCTATTTTCTCTATTATCTCAAAATAATTATCAGTTAATTTAAAATCAAGGATTTTAAATATATCCATTTTTATTTTTATGTTATATCAAGTTCTATTTTTTGTGATTGCTGACTTGTTTCTTGTTGTTCTTTTAAAGAAGCTTCTTTTTCTTTTTTTTCGACTTGTTTCATTATTTGTTCCCATAATATATCTGTATTTTTTTCTGACCTATTTAGTTTTTCTGCTTGCAAATTACTACTAATTAAAACTGAAATTTCAGGACTTAATTTACTTCGATCTATTTTATTCCAATCAATTGGAATTTTATTATATTTCAAACTATTTACAATAAATCTTTGACCTACTTTATCAACACTTGTTAATAAATCTTGTAAATGAGATTCATTAAACTCAAAATTTTTATAAATATTTGCGAAATATTTAAAATTTCTTGAATTTTTAAAGAAAGATTCAGATAAAGAAGCAAAACCTGTTAAGCTATTTTGTAATAAATTTGTTATTAATCCTTTTGAAATTTTATCTAATGTTTCTTTAATATCTTCTGGAATTTGATTGAAATTATTTTTATTAAAATTACTTATTAATTGAACAACCTTTTCTTCATTAAAATTTTTATCAATATTTGAAATTAAAGCTTTTTTCAAAATATCTGAACTTTTTTTATATTGACCTTGAATTAAATTAGTTAAAATATTGTTTACATCTTCAAAACCAAATTTAGAAATATTTTCTATTAAATTATCTTTAGCGTCTTCACTTAACTTATCTACTAAATCTTCTATTTTTTCTGGATCTTTAATAATTTCTTTAATTTTTCCTAAACTTTTTTTACCTATATTTGTACTTTCTAGTATAGAATTTATAACTTGATTTTTTAAATCTTTATCAGAAAACTCACTAATTGTTTCCAAAGCCTCAGCTAAACCAGTATCTTTTAATTGTTTTACTCTATCTAAAATAGCTTTTTTAGTTTTTTCATTTCTGAATAATTGACTTAAAATTTTAGGATCTTTTTTTAAAGCAAGAAAAGATTTATCATCTAAATTTTTAATATTTTCTGATAAATAAAATAATAAATTATTGTTCTTTAAATTAGTTATCAATTTGCCTATTTTATCTGTAGTCTCATCTCTTATTTTCAATAAATTCTCCTTTTTCTTTTCATCTGTTTCTCTTTTTAATTGTTCTTCTAATTCTGATTTTCTTAAAAGTAATTTATTAAAAGCTGCTTTACTTGCCTCAATATCACCTTTATAAGGTAATTCAGAATATTGTTTACCTATTTGTTTCATATTTGTACCTAATTTAAAAGCCATATTTCCAAAAAAACCAGGTCCGCCCATACTTACTAATTTATCTCCAGTATTTTCCAAAAATTTTCCCATTTTTGATATTGCAGGAGCAAATAATCTACTTGCACCAAGACCAATACCAGCGGCAGCCAAACCACCAATTCCTGCCAAAAAACCTGTTGCTGTAGCAGAAGCAACTGCTCCCACTCTACCACTTAATTGATTTGCTACAATTAAAGACATTATATACCAACCACTAAGTAAAGCTAAAACTATTACAAATTGAATTATGGTATTTAAAGACTGATTTATTTGGTCTAGTTGAATTTGTCCTAAAGTATTTTCTTTTAAGGTATTACCTAAAATAACTAAAATAACAAAAATAGGAATTACTAATAACCATCTAACAAATTCATTTAACCATGTATCAAAAAAATTAAAACGAGAAGCTATATTTCTTAAAGCTTCTATTTTCTCAAATCTCGGAAAAGCTAAACTTGCTACAGCTATAGAAGAAATTCCTACAAGAAAAATTATTATAATATATCTCATTACATATAAAACTGCTAAAACAAAAAGTATTATAAACATTACCATATCTGTTAAAACTATAAATATACTAGTAAAAACCTCACCAAGCCATTGATTAGGATCTAAATTATATGAATTGAGCATTATAGATCCTAATGTTCCTAATATCGCAAAGGGAGCTATTGAAGGAAATAATAAAGATACAGTTCCACCTAATAATATAGATACACTTATCTTTTTAAGTTTTTCAATCCAGTTTTCTCCCTGAGAAGGAAATATTTTTTTTAATTCACCATATAAATCAAATTGCCATAAGGAATTCATTACAAAAGTTCCTATGCCTATTTTTTTATCAGAATTTGAAACATCTTGAATAGATTTACCAACTAAACCATCTTCTATTTTTTTTACAATTTCAAAAGCTGCTTCTGCTAAAACATAAGTAAAATTAATAATTAAAGCCACAATAATTAAATTAAAAATTAATCTTTTAGCAGAAACATCATTTCCAAAAAGCCATTCATAAGCTGCTAATAAAGCTGAAAAAACTATTATAATATAAGAAAAATAAACTAAAACACTCCATATTGCTTTAACAGGTGGATTTTGATTATTTACTTTATAAAAAGGATCTAAATTTGAAACAATATCTACAATTACAGATAATAACCAATTTAAAAACCATAATATAGAATGAATAATTTTTAAAATAAAAGTAAAAAAACCAACTAAAGCTTCTGTAAATATTTTTTTTAAATCAAAAATATTACCAAAAACACCAAATAAACCTCCTAAAAATGCATTATTATCATCTGCAAATACATAAATTTTATTGAAATAAGGAAAAACAATCATAAACAATATAAAAATTAAAACTAATATTTTTTTATTTTTCATTTCTTATTTCAACTATTTTTGGACTAAATATTTTTGATAAAAATTTTGATAAAAATGAAATATCAAATTTAATATTTTTTTTATTATTTAATACAATTTTATTATCTTTTTGATTATTTTTAAAAGAATAAATTACTGGACCTTCATGAATAACCTCAATACAATCACCTTTTTCTATTGCTCTTTCATAGGCATCAAGTTTATCATTAAGAATCTCAAGTTCATAACGATCATTTAAAGCCAAAGAAGAAGTCAAACCACTATTTAAAAATGAAAAAGTATTTATATTAAATTGAGTTAAATGTTTTGCTAATTCATCTATAATTTTCGTAAGTTCACCTATAATTTTATCAACTATTTTTAAAATTTCTTGTTTAACTTCTTTTAATTTATTAAATACATCCTTAGCTAAATTTAAATTTAGATTTAAACCTAAAATACGATTAAGAAGATTTAAAATAGTATCTATTTGTTTTATAACTTCTTCAGGTTGTCTAAATATTTCTTCAATTAACCTAGCTATTTTACTTTTTATTTCCATAAGTTTACTTTTAACTTTATTTAATTCACTTAAAATCTTTGATAAAAATCTTTGAACTTCATTATAAAAAGGCAATTTATAATTCCAAAAATTTATTGATTCATTTAAATCTTTGGTTGCTTCAAAACAAATTGTTTCTGAAATTCTATTTTGAATATTTGATGCTCTTTCAATTGTTTCTTCTATTTGTTTTTGAGTTTCTTCATAGTATTTTCGAGTTTCTTCTATATCTTTTCTAATAGCATCATGTAAAATTGACATACTTCTTCTAAGCTCATCTAAACAAATAGCATAACTACCTGTTTTAGAATAAGATTTTTCACTTTCGCCTTCTTTTTTATAACGATCACAAATATCTTGAATAAATTCTTTCATTAAATTTTCTTCAGTTATAGTAGTTTGCTCTATAGTTGTAGTAGGAGTAAAAACATTACTAAATAAACATTCTAAACCATTAATCATATCTGATGATGTTGAAATTTGAAGATTTTCAGAAATACTTTTAGGATTGGCATAACATTTAGAAGAATTAATACTTTTAAGACTATTATTTAATGGATTATTAAGAGCTACTTGA
>Ga0272449_1002950_pt1 | contig 15189 bp, 17 predicted proteins | sample YNPCB0241_FD_198679 | JGI IMG/M metagenome (GOLD analysis project Ga0272449, IMG submission 198679) | Hot spring sediment microbial communities from Yellowstone National Park, WY, United States - YNP-CB-024-1 | ecosystem: Environmental > Aquatic > Thermal springs > Hot (42-90C) > Sediment...
CTTAGACAGGCGTTGCAGAGGCTGACAGCATCCACAAACAATATACGATCATCTCAGTTGACTGCGAGGATGGAAAAGGAAATACTTACAAAAATCTGGAGAATATACCGACAGGAAACCCAAGGGGGGCAGGCCATACCGGCACAGGGATAAAACCCGGAGACCGGTATGATGAAACCTATAACGCGCACCCTGCTGTCGGGTGCTGCGACAGAATATATAACGTCCGGCCTCCTTTTGGGTTTCCCAGATGCTGCTTGGTATGGCCAGCCAAACCCCTTCCCCTCTTTTCTCCGTTTCATAGTGTCCAAATAGGCATTTTTGCTCACCTCCCTGTCCTCGCGGCCTGATAGTATAGCGTGAATAGGCTTAGGAATAGCTTTAGGTTTCCAGTTAAACGGTGCATGATATGGCAATAACTAGAATCCACCACGCCGGCCTCACCGTCAAAAATATTGACAAGCATATTGAATTCTTCCAGAAAGTCCTCGGTGCCGAGCTGATATACGTTGGAGAGAGCCCGAACCCGGATGTAGGCATAGCCGAGGATGAATTCGAGAGAAATACTAAGGTGAAGGGGGCTAGGCTGAAATATGCATTCCTCAGGCTTGGCGATACGTTATTCGAGTTGATATGCTATATCGAACCTAGGGGGCGTGAGTATAACATCAATAATCACAATGATGTAGGCACGCCACACTACGCGTTCCAAGTGGATGATATGGATAAGACTGTAAGGGAGCTAGAGGCTAGGGGTGTCCAGCTTCATACCAGACCGTTTAACGTTGTCAAACAAATAGAAGCCTGGGGTGTAAAGGGCTTCAGATTCGTCTACTTCACAGGACCGGATGGGGGGCTGCACGAGGTCTTCCAAGAGCTGAAATAACTAGATGCTGGGCGTTGAGGGGGCCCAGCCTTTAATCTCTCTCCCGGCTACGTCGATGTAAACGCTCTCACTCATTAGGGGCTTACCCATAACCCTATCGTATAGAAAGTCAGACCAAATGTGGAGCCAGTAAACATTAGGAAGAGCGTGGATTTCACCCTCATATGTCATCATCTTCTTAGGCCCTGCGAGCTCCTCATAAAATGCATATGCGTCGGATATTGGTGCAAGCTCGTCATCCTCACCAGCTATTATCAGAAACGGCTTTGTGATCTTCTTACCCAACCCTCGAACACTAAGCTTGGATGAAAAAGCGTCGAACTCCTTCTCATCATATATGTCGGTCATGAACATGTAGCGCATCTTGAAGGAGGGAGAGGCTGAGTTGAGCAGGGTTTTATGCCCAGGCTCGAAGCATGGCATAGCTACAGCCGTAGCTTTTAGATACTCGTTGTTATAGGCTGCTATCTGGGCTGCCCAGAAAGAACCCATGCTCACTCCTGAGACACAGATATTATCCGGATCCACATCCTTCCTTGTTTTGAGGTATTCTATACAAGCTCCGCCAGCCCTCCCAAAGTTATCCACCGTCATGGGAACCTTACGTCTAGGATTGAGGGATTCACCAATTCCCGGCCCATCTATCGAGAGTACTCCAAATCCCCTCTCGAGAAACTTGTCACCATAGAGTGGATGCATCAGCTCCTTAAAGACATCCATCCCAGGAACAGATATGACCCATGGAAGCCTCTTACCCTCAGAGCCATTGGGTTTATGGGCTATGGCTGCTAGGCTCTTTCCCTCAAAGGGTATCTCCACCCGCTCCATCGGATGTGGCGCATACTGTATAACCTTGTCATAACATGCATTCTTCCTCTCGTGGCACATGACTAGGTTTGGATGATCGTTATCATGGATAGGCCATGTTGCGAAGGCGTAGAAGATTGACGCCCAGAAATAGTGTTCACGGGCGGTTACATAGTGGCCCTCATCCTCAGCTGCCCTAGCCAACTTCTCCTTACGGATAGCCACCTTCAGATACTCCCTATGTATATCACTCCATCTCCTAACACGAGAAGCCACTTGTCTCAGCTCAACCGTCCCATCAGCTGAGCCAGCTATACTAATTGAGTAGGCGATCCGACCCTGATCCCATTCAACCCCGACAACACGTATAATATTATCAAGAACCCATTTCTGGGCAAACCATCTCTCCATCCTCTCGGCGGATGTGACCATATGTCTTGGATTCGGGCGCAACGTATTTAAAGCTTTGGGCTGGCATGATGGGGCCTACTCAATCGCAACCTGCCAAAAAATATAAATCCCCTTAATCATACTTGGAGTCCATGTCATACTATAACTTGGGTGAACTCGGGTTCCCCGAAGATACGCCATTGGGGAGACTCGATTATGATAGGATGCTGCGGGATAAGATGGCCAGAGCCAGGGAGAAGATGCGTCAATATGGTTTGGGCTCTATAGTATGTATGACCGATATAAATGTTGGATACTGCACCAATATACCGCCGATATTTCCAGCAGCAGGAGCTATCGGGGGGAATAGATACGCCCTCTTTCCCATTGAAGGAGATCCTGTTGGCTTCGAGGAGTGTAATACAGCATTCGTCCTCAAGCAGGTCCTTCCAAATGTCCGTATAGAATATGCCATACCCGGATCAGGAGGACCTCATCTCGCAAGCGCTAGGGAGGCTCAGGAGTATCTTACTAGAGAATGGGCTGAGCAGATAGCCTCGATTCTACGGGAATACAAGCTTGACAAGGAGAAAGTCGGTATTGACGTCAACTCACCACCTCTTATCGAAGCTCTCAAGAAGGCCGGCCTAGATGTGACCCCTGATGGTGGAAAGGCCTTGCTTGAAGCTAGGATGATAAAAACCCCTGTGGAGCTACAGTGCATCAGGGCCTTGGCAGCGATCATAGATGGTGTATTCGCGACACTTGCCAAGACACTTAGGGCTGGCGTTACGGAGAAGGAGATATATGCCAAATGCATTTCATACGCCATAGAGCAGGGCATAACGCCATACGGCGGCTTCATAGTTTCGGGGCAGCATACATGGCCTAAGGATAACTCGCGTCCATTTAGCGGTAGGAGAATAAGGCCGGGCGAGGTGGTTTATGCAGATTTCTTCAACTTCAGCTTTAACGGCTACAAATCATGCTACTATAGGACGTTTGTCGTGGGCAAGGCATCCAAGGAGTTGAGGGAGACTAACGAGAGAGTATACAACTGGATTAAGGAGGCTGAGAAGAAGGTCAAGCCTGGAAACACCACCCGCGACGTTGTGGAGAGCTGGCCTGATGAGGACTATCTCTGGTCTGAGAAACCACCATATATAAGAACTGAGAAAGATAAATTGTCTACATTTTGGATGAATATGGGACATGCAATAGGTCTCGGCCTATATGAGCCTCCATTCTTCTGGCGTCCAGTAGCCTTGAAATGGCCTCAGAAGCTTGAGGCAAACATGGCGATCGCCCTTGAAACCCTTGACTGCACGCCAGATGCAAAAGCCGGAGTAAGGATTGAGGATATGATAATAGTCACCGAGTCCGGGCATGAGGTTATAAGCAAGTGGCCGGCTGAGGAGGTTACAGAGGTGCCCCTCTTCTAGACTACGGCGATAGCCTCAAGTTCTATCCTAGCATCTTTTACCACAAGCGACTTGACCTCAACAGTAGTGGTGGTTGGAAGATTGTCTCCGAATATCTCCCACATAACCTCGTTCACCTGATCCTGCTCCTCGATCCTCGTTAGATAACGTCTTAACGATACGATATTTTCAACCCCTCCACCAACCGCATCCAAGACCTTCTTGATATTGTCAAATGCTCTCCTAGTCTGCTCCTTAATATCATCAGGTATCCTAAGCTCTTCAGGGTCATGTGGGTGCTTATGGTATAGAGGCAGTGCTGTCATACCAGCTATGAAGAGCAGTCTTCCACCAGTGACTAGGACACCCGGAGAATACGGCGTCCTATGCTGAGGAGGTTGTGGATGTATAACCACCTTATACATGCCTGGTTCATGCGCTTCAGGAGGCAGATATAAATGATTTGGTCGGCAGAACACAACGGACAATGGTTGAACAGACCATCGCTGTAGTTGTTCAATGTTTTTATCATACCATGGTCTATAGTGGACATGATGAATAGTATAAAGGCCGATCCGCTATCTCCGAGACTAGGGAAAATAGTGGAGGAAACAAGACGTCTGCTGAAAGAGGCGGGCAACAATCCCGTGAAGATAGTTGTTTCATCGAGTCTGAGGATGATTGGCATCCAATCCGGCGAGGCTATTGTGGTCGGTAGGGTTGGAACAGCTGAAGTCTCATTCGTATTAAAATCGGATGAGCGAGAGTTTCGACAAACACCCCACGAGGTTCTAGGACCATATCCGCTCGAGTATTTCCTCTCATCACTTGGCTTCTGCGAACTCACACAGTATGGTAGGTATGCGTCCTACCTAGGGCTAAAGCTTGATGATGTAAGAATCAATGTTAAGGGCGTTTTTGATAAGAGGGGGCTTTACGGCCTAGATGATATAGATTCAGCTTTCACCGAAATATCTATTACAGCCAACATAATAGGTGATCTAACGCCAGACCAGGCCCGTGAGCTGGTCAAGTGGGTTAGGCGCTGTTGCGTAGTTTATAATACTCTGAAGAAGGCTGTCAAGATTGTGGAAAACATCAGCTTAAATGACAGTCATCTAGAGACCAATGTGAGCGAGCCATCACAGTACATCATTGCATCTAAACCATAAGTTACTCCACGTCAGGCTTTAGTACCCTGTTCTGAAGGTCGTCTCTCCACGGTATCAACACTTCGAAGAGGACAAGCCCCCTATCGTCGGAGAAGAGCCAATGCTCCTCGTTGGAGCCTATGTAGTACATGTCGCCCTCTGCCAGTGGAAATTCACCATTTTCAGCCACATACTTCCCGCCACCCCTCACTATTAGCCCGTACGTCACATGCGGGTGCCTATGTTTGGGGAAATTTGAGTTCGGTTTAAGTTCGACGAGAACAGCTGTAGCCTTGTCATCGGCTGAGACATATCTACCCTTAAGAGCCTCCGTGACCTGTTTCCATGCCTCAGGCTTTGGTCTCCAAATCTTCATATAATTGCAGGCTGTACATGGAGTTTATAAGCATTATCATTTACCACAACTTAACAGCTTATTAGATTGGTAGTGACGATTTAATGCCATGCCATTCCAGAGGGTGGGGTTCATAGGTCTTGGAAACATGGGATATCCAATATCATTAAATCTACTGCGGGCCGGCTACAGTTTAGCTGTCTATGACGTAGTGAGTGAGAAGATTGATAAGCTGGTCGGTGAGGGCGCCACTAGGGCGGGCTCACCTAGGGAAGTGGCCGAACTGTCCGACATTGTTATGACATCACTCCCAACCCCTGAGGCCCTGGAACAGGTGGTCACCGGACCCCTGGGAGTGTTGGAGGCAGGCCGTGAGGGACTTGTACTAGTAATGCTGGATACTATTCCACCTGCGACGGCTAGACAGATAGCATTGGAGGCTGGGCGGAAGGGTGTTAAGGTCTTGGATGCACCTGTAAGCGGCGGACCGTATCTAGCCAAGGAGGGAGCTCTAACTATAATGGTAGGAGGAGATACTGATGTCTTCGAGAAATGCAGGCCTTTGCTGGAGAAGATAGGCCAGCATATCTACTATGTTGGTGGAAGTGGAGCGGGCTCAGTGGCTAAGCTCGTCAACAACCTTCTCTCCCTCGGCAACGTGGCACTAATGTGTGAAGCTATAGTCTTGGGTATCAAAGCCGGAGTGGACGGAAAAACCCTCTACGAGATTGTATCAAAGAGCACTGGTAGGAGCTTCGCACTCGAATATAAACTTCCAAACATAATAGCAAAGAGGAGGTTCGGCTCCGGCTTCGCAATAGAATTGGCCTGCAAGGATTTGGGCATAATATCCAATCTCTCAAGGGAGTTGGGATATCCCCTCTTTATGGGCTCTCTCATTGAACAGCTTTACAAGCTCGCTAGAGCGATGGGGTTAGGACGTGAAGATCATACAGCTGTAGTAAAGCTTTTCGAGAACGTTGCAGGCGTAACTGTTGAGTTCTGAAAATAGAGTTTAAATACATTGACAATCCACAAACGATGATGACGACAAAGAGGGAGGTAGTGGATTATTTTAAAAAAGAACTTGGATGGGTGCCGGAGTTCGTTGAGCTCCTGGCAGATTATACACCATCAGCCCTTAATGGGATGCTGGAGTTCAGACGGGGATTTATGGCCGAGCCGCCAGTCGGAGCATTACCCAAGAAGATGAAGGAACTGATCTTTATAGTGCTTGACACTGTTGCCGGCAATGTTGAGGGGGGAAAGGCCCATGCGAGGGCTGCGGTACAGGCTGGCGCCACAATTGCGGAGATCGCTGAGGCCTTGGTCATCACAATGTATCTCATGGGAGTTCCGACGATGGAGGTTGCCGGTAAGGAGATTTTGAAGGCTGCAATAGAGAGAGCAGGTGGCAAGTGACGCAATCCACATAGAGCTATATGTGAAGTCCAGCCAACGTCATCATAAGGAGTGCGAGCCATAAGATAGCCGCATTAACCCTAAGCCCCATCCTGATTTTCCTAAAAATCTGGGCAAACTCCCGGCTCTTCACTAGGTCGGGATTATCAAGCATCATAGTGAACAGCTTCTTACCCTTTGGCTTGAAGTAGAGATTTGCGTTGAGAAGGGCTGCTATTGATAGTATTCCACCTATGAAGAGCATAGCACCATATCTCGTGCCTATAACAGTTAGTGAAAACAGGCCCATGTACATAACCAGACCTAAACCGCTTAAGACGGTAGCCAGCCCTATGTAGAGAAACCATCTAAAAATTTTCGGTAGAAGAACTAGTGCCAGATCGGATCTGCTTTTGAAGTTTATCCGTTCAAGCGAGGGGAGTAGAAATAAAACTATGAATGTATCGCCCCCGGCCCACATCACTGCGCCAATGACATGGATATATTTGAGGATGGCCAACTCCAGATAACCGGACATTAAACAAACCGTGTAGGTGCTTAGGTTTAAGCGTTTTTCCCAAAACAACAATATTCAATATAGCTTTCAGCATATATCTATCCCATCCTGTGGTTTGATATGCTCAAGAAGGTCCTGCAGGCATCAATAATTCTCATAGCCTACACGGTATATACTTGGAGCCGCGTCTTTCTACCTGTTGTACTTGTTGAGGTGATGCAGGAGTTTAGTCTAGATGTAGCTCTGGCTGGACTTCTCAGCACCCTTAATGGTCTCGGTCAAGGCCTCTTGAGCATACCAGCTGGATACATAACAGATAGGATGGGGTATATTCGAGGACTTCTCCTCGGCATCACGATAACAGCCGTAACAAGTTTAGTAATCTCTGTCTCAGCGACACCACTGGAGCTCTTCATAGCTGCTGCCGCATCAGGTGTTGGTATATCCTTCTGGACTGCCGCAAGCTATCCCTTGATGAGCGGTGTGATGGGAGGAAGACTTGGCTTAAGTTCTGGACTTATCGTAAGCTCCTTCGGCGTCGGCATATTCATTAGTCCATCACTGGCTACATATATCCTCCATACATACGGTGGCTGGCGCTACCCATTCCTCTTCCTCACCCTCGCAACGACTCTCCTGATACCATTCTCACTTTATTTGCTGAAGGGAGTGAAGCTACATAGTGCCGGTGAACGTACTATCTCCAGGTGGATCACAGATTTAAGACTTCTTAAATTCATCCCACAGATAACAGCGCTGGCCTTCATGCAGTTCGCATATCTGGCTTTATATGTCGCATACCTAAGATTAGCCCATGGTTTCGAGGCTGCAGAAGCCGCATTAGCCATATCACCCTATGGTCTGGGGATACTCGTCGGAGGGGTTCTGGGCGTCTATATCAGTACAAGGATGAGGGAGCGACAGATAGTAATCATGACATCTATGCTGGCAATGGCGGCTATGCTCTTCATCTTTAACACAGAGCCTACACTCATCTCAGCATCTTTAACCAGTTTTGGATTAGGTGTATTACTTGGAGGCGTCATGTTCCAGACACTTATAGTAGGCATCCAACATTCACTCCCAAGGAATCTCCTAGCTTCATCGACAGGTTTCTTCTACACTGTTCTCTCGTTCGCCTCAATACCCCCAGGATACATATTGGGCAGCATGGTGTCGTACATGGGCTGGAGCATGGCTGGCACAGTCTTCTACATATGCACAGGTATCCTATCACTATCAGGGATTGCCATAGAACATTTAACGAGGATGAGAGGACAGTTATAGTTGTAGGACTGGGTTAACTAGACTTCCTATCCTATCAAATGTGATTTTGACTATATCACCATCTCTGAGTGTAAAGTCATCAGGCGGGACTATACCGGTGCCGGTCATACATACCGTGCCTGCTTGGATTGGGTTATCCTTTATGAGATACTTTAGGAGCTCATATACGCTCCTCTTCATTTTAGAGGTGCTGGTCTCGCCCTGGTAAATCACTTGTCCTTCCCTTTGGATCTCCATTCTAATGCCCACATTGGATGGGTTGTCCATTTCATCAGAGGTTATGATGGCAGGACCTATTGAGCAGCTGCCCTTGAATATCTTGGCCTGTGGTAGGTATAGTGGATTTTCACCCTCAATATCTCTGGCGGAGACATCATTACCTCCGGTATATCCTATTATCTCGCCTTTGAATCCGACGATGAAGCAGAGTTCAGGCTCGGGTACAGTCCATCTTGAATCGCTTCTAATGCATATGGGCTGGCGTGGGCCGACACACCTACCCTTCGTAGCCTTGAGGAAAAGCTCAGGCCGCTCAGCCTGGTATACCATCGCATAGATGCCATGGGCTTTGGTCTCAAACTCCCTAGCATCACGGCTTATAGTGTATGTTACCCCAGCTCCCCAGACCTCAGGTGGGTCTATTGGGAGTACGAGATGTGGTCTGCTCCTTGATGGATTGGTGTCAAGTTCGCTGTAGGCGTAGCGTTTGATACGTCGTCTCCCAATTCTTCTCATGATATATCCTTCGACATTTGTACCATCCCTTTCTGCAGCCCTGAATAATTGGAGTATTGTTGATATCCGCCTACGGCCTATTTCGCTGACATCCACGATATCGCCGTCTTCAACAACGCCAACCCTAACACCTCTACCCGGAACATAGAATCTAACCAGCAGCATCGGATCGGGGTGATGAGGCTGATTTAAAAGATTTTATCGTTCCTATTCCTTATCTGTTAGATTTAAATTTAGGGCTATCCTAATTTAGGCCATGCCTAAAATCCTCAACCACATGGAGGCGAGATATCTGTCAGAAATCTACAGGATGCATGAGAGGCACGAGGAAGTAGCCACAGGTGTGCTGGCGGTAAGGTTCAAGGTTAGACCGGCCTCCACCGTTGATGTTCTCAAAAGACTGATGGCGAAGGGGTTGATCGCAAAGCCGGGATGGGGGAAGGTGGTTCTTACAGGGAGGGGGGAGGCGGCGGCCATGAAGATAATACATAATCATAGGGTTCTGGAACTCTATTTCAGGGATAGGCTCGGCCTGCCTATGGATGAGACGTGCAGGCAGGCCCTAAGGATCGACTATCTAATAGGAGACGTCGTTATAAGTAGGATGTGTGAGAAGCTGGGATATCCTGCCAACTGTGTCCACGGGCTGGAGGTGAAGCATGTCGGATGCAGAAGAGGCTAGTCCTATTGTTGATTGTAGCTATCGCCGTTTTCACGTCCTTCATGGCGATCTCTTCAGTCCCATCGTCAGGGCCGTCAGCGAAATCGGTGACCGTGACATGGGGGTTGCTGGGCGAGATCGTGTATAGACTTGGCGGTGGTGAGATAGAGGTGCATCAGCTTCTACCACAAGGTGCTGAAATACATGATTGGGAGCCTACTCCCGAGTCTGTAGATCAGGTTAGCAAATCCCGTCTCCTCATTTATACGGGTCTGGGGCTGGATGACTGGGCTGTCAAACTGGGTGAAGTCACTGGCGTTAGGATTTTTGAAGCTACACACGACCTCCCGATATTGATAACCCTTGATGGTGAGGAGCATGGGTATGGAACGGTGGATCCACATGTCTGGCTGAGTCCTCGCAACACAATTAAAATCGTTGAAAATGTAGCCGGTGAACTCGCTCGGGCATTCCCAGAATATAGTGGGCGAATATCGGATAACATGCGGTTATTGATTGAAGAGCTTGAGGAGCTTGATAGGGAGATAGAGGCGGGTCTCAAGCCTTATGTGGGCCAGGTTTTCATTACACAGCATGATGCATTCCAATATTTCGCCCGATCCTACAGCCTTAGGTCTGTGGGAATACTTGGGCCTGAGGAGGAAGAGCCTGCATCATCCAAATTAGCTAATATCTATGGTTTGATAAGAAGCGAGGGCATTAAAGTCGTTTATGCTGAGGATGACTTGATCAGCTCTATCCTAGAGTCTATCAAGAGAGATACAGGTGTTGAGATAAAGATGCTATATACGGGTGAAACGCTAACATTGCAGGATGTTAAACAAGGCAGAGGATACAAGGAGATGATGCTTAATAACTTCAAGGCGCTTGTGGAGGGGTTCAAACTTGAATGATTCTGCTGTAGAATTTGAGAATGTAACGGTTTCCTACATCCACGGCAGTCCGGTGCTGAGGAATCTAACATTCAAAATTCGGGAGGGTGAGTTATTATTTCTGATAGGGCCTAATGGTGGTGGGAAATCAACCATACTTAAGACGATAGTGGGAAGTTTGAGACCCGAGAGTGGAGTGGTGAGGCTGTTTGGGACAGAGATACAGAGGTTTAGGAGATGGTGGATGATAGGCTACCTACCCCAAAATGCTGTTGCTTACTTTGAGAAGATGCCTCTAAACGTATTGGAGCTTCTTTCATCAGCTAAGTCAGAGGGGCGATCCATGGATCCTGTTGAAGCACTCTCTCTAGTTGGGGTGGATGAGCCCAAGTCCGTTCTCAAGAGGCGGGTTATGGATCTGTCGGGTGGGACGCTTCAGAAGGTGATGCTCGCCCTATCCTTGATTAACCAGCCGAGGCTTCTTCTCCTAGACGAGCCTACCGTCTACATTGACCAGCATGGTGTGAGGGCTTTCATCCAGCTTATCCAGCAGCTTAACCGTGAGTGGGGCCTGACAGTTCTCATAGCGACACATGATGTGGCGGCCATCTCCATCTTCGCCTCTAGAGTATTATGCGTCAATAGGGAGGCACTCTTTGACGGCAATATTGAGGAGCTGACGTCCTCAGAGGCTCTCTGCAGCCTCTATGGATTCCATGTTTACACCCTGAAACACGGCCATCAATGGGCTGGGAAATGATTGAGGTTTTCCAACAGGCTTTTATGCTGAGGGCTTTGGCTGCCGCGGCGATCGCTGGACTAGCACTGCCACTGCTGGGGAATTTCATAGTCCCCAAGAAGCTTTCACTACTGGGCGACTCATCATCACACTTTACGTTCGCAGCATTGGCTTTGGGTGCACTCTTAGGCTTTTTCAACATCATCCTAGTCTATGTCATGGCGGTCCTAGCTGTTCTAGGCACTCTCAAGCTTGTTAGGAGCCTTAGGATAGCAGGAGATCAAGCTTTAGCAGTTTTTCTCTCCATTGGAGCGGTGACCGCATCCATCGCAATATCCATGGGTGCTAGGCTAAACCTCAACGCAATATTGTTCGGCAGCGTTCTGGTGGTCCAGCTGGAAGATCTAGTGGCAGGATCCGCCATATCCTTGTTTACCATCGCATTCGCTGCCAGCAGATTCGGGAAGATGATACTCTATACTGTCAATGAGGAGTTGGCGAGGGTTATGGGTGTACGTGTTCAATTTTACGAGGCCATGTTGGCGGTGATGGCTGGACTGGCCATAGTAAGCGGTGTCAAGATAGCCGGTGTACTACTCGTAACAGCCCTCCTAGTACTGCCTACGGCATCCACATCACTACTAGCCACATCAATGAAAAAGGCGATACTATTATCCATCCTGCTGGGCGAGGCAGCCCTCTTCACAGGCGTTTTATCCTCATTCTACCTCAACATAGCGCCTGGCGCTTCATCGGTATCCATACTCCTAGTGTTCTTCGGATTCTCACTCATACTGTCACGGCTCGGATTGAAGGTATAGTCCCGACAGCTTTATTCGAGCTTCAGCATCTTGGCAGCGTGGAAATATGGGAAGTTCAGGAGCTTCTTGGCGAGCCACTCACCCTTCTCCTCAGGCCCTATCAGAGTCAGCGTTCCAGACAGCTTCCGACCATCATCCACACTGTTGAAGCTCATCGTCTCTATGGAGAGACCACCTTGCTTCACTGTGAGCATCATCTTGGCCACCGCATCGGGGCTGTTTATAAGATCGACGTGAATGAGCATACGCATCTTCAGGCTACCTTCCAATACTGAGTATTCGCTCGCTAACCTCAAAGCCTGGAGGTAGCTTGACATCAGTAAGCCAACGGCCAGGCGGCACCATCGGGAAGACCAGTTCACCCCTGTCAACAGGCACATCAACAGTTATGGCCTGATTGTTTCTAACCGCCCTCTTAACATTGGCTAGGAGCTCCTCATAGGATTCAACCCTTACACCCTCTACGCCGAAGGCCTCGGAGAGCTTGACAAGATCCGTCCTATCTGTATATTCCACATCTTTATACCGCTTGTTATAGAACATGTCCTGCCACTGTCTCACCATCCCCAAAGCCCTGTTATCAAAGATAATTGTGACCACTGGGAGCTCATAGTCCGTTACACATGCAAGAGTCTGGCATGTCATGAGAAAGCTTCCATCACCATCCAAATCCACCACAGGCCTCTCAGGCGCAGCAACCTTTGCACCGAATGCTGCAGGGAGCCCGAAGCCCATTGTTCCAAGCCCTCCACTCGTTATCCAGCTTCCAGGGCTCTTCGCCTTCCAGAACAGCTGAGCCCACATCTGATGCTGGCCTACGCCGGTGGTGACTATTGTCTCAGGCGGTAGCTCTTGGCTTAGCAGGGAGACAACCTTCCAGCTGTGGAGACGGCTACCATCATCTAGTGATAGCATATATTCATCGTATGCGGCTCCAATATCCCTAAGCCTCTGGACAAGTGGTGATTCAGGCTTCCTTGCTGCTATATGCTTGAGGTACTCCACCAGCTCCCTTAGAACATGTTTCGCGTCGCCCGGCAGGGCTATTGTAGGTCTTGCATTTTTACCGAATTCGCTGGTATCTATGTCAACATGGATTATCTTACGATTTTTCTCAAACTCCTTCGCTGGGCCTACAGCCCTATCCGATAGCCTTGTGCCCACACATAATATCACATCTGATTCGGTGACGGCTAGGTCTGCCTCAACCCTCCCATGCATACCCACTACACCGAAGACCAGCGGATGGTTCTCAGGCACAGCTGATTTGCCCATGGTTGTAGTCACTATAGGACATGCTAGATGCTCTGCCAGCTCCAAAACTTCAGCTGATGCGCCGCTGTAGATTACACCGCCACCGCATAGGATTACTGGCTTCTCAGCCATGGCTAGCAGCTTGGCAGCCTCCATTATCGATCCCACATCAGGCTCAGGCGGGCTTCTACGGAAGTAGGGCTCAGGCTCTAGAAATGCGAAGTCATCATCCACCTCCTCCTGCATCACATCCCTGGGTATGTCTAGTAGGGCTGGGCCCGGCCTATTGGACATGGCTATGGAGTAGACATTTACAAACTCCTGAGATAGACGTCTTGCATCCTTGACTGTTACGGCGTATTTTATGTGGGGGAGGACAAGGCCAACTATGTCGGCCTCTTGGAATGCATCTGTACCCATGAACGCTCTGACCACCTGCCCCGTTATGGCTACAACAGGCACACTATCCATGGCGGCGTCAACAAGCCCTGTGATGAGGTTTGTTGCTCCAGGCCCTGATGTGCCACTGCAAACGCCGGGCCGGCCTTTAATCTTGGCATAACCCTCTGCAGCATGAGCCGCCTCCTGCTCATGCCTCACAAGTATGCTCCTTATGTCGGAGTTGAGTATAGCGTCATAGAAGGGCATATTAGCGCCTCCAGGTATGCCGAAGATAACCTCAACACCTGAGGCGGCCATCTGCCTGACTAGGTGGTCTGCACTCCTCATCTCAACCAGCCTTTATCGACTGCTGTGATGCGAGTATCTGGTGTACGGCACTAGTCACTGCTGCGGCCACAGCTTTCGCCGGATCTATGTCAAGTCCACGTCCCACGGCCTGCATCCCCTTGATTGAAAGCTCTACTTCAGCTTCTGCTGGATGATCCTCAATAAAGGTTGCGTATACCTTGATATCGTGGAGTCTTACTTCAGCTAGGTTGCTTACCGCGTCCAACGCTGCTGCGAGTGCTGCCGAAGTGATTGTCCTGCCCACTCCTCTTCCCTTTAAAGGCTCTCCTGCGACCGTGACCTCACATAGGGCTTCATACTCACCATCAACAGTGTTGATCTGAAGCTTCGTAACATAGGACCGTGCAAATGTCTCCTTACCATAGACCTCGCCGGCTATCGCTACAACAGCCTCCTCGGAGACCCTGCCACCCATATCGCCTATCTCCTTTATCCTTTGTAGGACTTGGAGGAGCTTCTCCTTCTCAGCGCTGAACCCATACTCCTTTAGGAGTGCTTCTACACCATGGATGCCAGAGTGCTTACCGTAGACTATACGTCTTCTCCTACCGAAGTTTTCTGGCATAACAGGTTCATAGGTTGTGGGGCTGCCTAAAACCCCGTGTACATGTATGCCGCTCTCGTGGGCGAATGAGTTTTCCCCCACTATGGCTTTGTTCTTCGGCACCGTGATACCTGTCAACTTCTCCACAAGCCTTGATGTCTGGTATATCTTCTCAAACCTTATACCAGTCTCCACACCATAGAGGAATTTGAGGGCTGCAACAATCTCCTCAAGGCTTGCATTTCCAGCCCTCTCACCTATTCCGTTCACTGTGGCATGGACTATCTCGGCCCCAGCCTCAACACCTGCGAGAGAATTGGCCACAGCTAGCCCGAAGTCGTCATGACAGTGGACTGCGACAGGTATCCTGACAGCCTTCTTCACATTGGAGACGATATGACGCATGACATATGGCAGGCTTGTTCCAACCGTGTCTGGTATGTCGAGGCTGTCGGCGCCAGCCTTCTCAACCTCTTGGAAGACCTTTACTAGGAATGGGAGCTCCGTCCTTGTAGCGTCCTCCGCTGAGAAATGCACCGTGAAGCCATGCGCCTTAGCATATTCAACCATTGTGACA
>Ga0272449_1002953_pt1 | contig 15177 bp, 14 predicted proteins | sample YNPCB0241_FD_198679 | JGI IMG/M metagenome (GOLD analysis project Ga0272449, IMG submission 198679) | Hot spring sediment microbial communities from Yellowstone National Park, WY, United States - YNP-CB-024-1 | ecosystem: Environmental > Aquatic > Thermal springs > Hot (42-90C) > Sediment...
GAGAGTGTAATAATTAATTCTGGCAATGTAAATGATTTATACTGCCTTTTATGGAGCATATTAGAGTATTATAACATAGACGCGGATGAACGCGGATTTAATAACACGCGGATAAACGCGGATAAAAAGTTCGCATTAGTTCGTGTTAAATTAAAAAATTAACGAATTGCGAATTTAAGAATTAACAAGTTTCCAACTCGTTAACTCGCTAAACTCGTTAATCAAATAATTTTTTTAATTTATATTGTCTGAAAAATTCTGAATCACTTTTGCCTTTTGCCTTTTGACTTTTGACTTATTATTTCAGTTTGTTTTTTAAGATCTTAATTCTACTTGCAATTTTGATATTTCTTTTTTTATTTCTTCAAAAACTTTATCAACTTCTTCTTCTTTTAAAGTTCTTTCTTTTGATCTAAAAACTATTCTTAATGTATAACTAATTTTGCCATCTTTTATAAAATAATCTAAAAATTCAACATTCTCTACTATTTTACCACCAACATCATAAATTAATTTTTCTATAGTCTCATAATTAATATTTGAAAGAATATAAAAAGATATATCTCTAAATGTTGCCGGGAATTTTGGAATTTCAACAAATTTAATTTCTTTTTCTTTTTCAAAATTCTCTAAAATATCATTTAAATCAATTTCAAAATAAAAAACACTCCCATTTGAAATTAAATTATCATCTACAAAAATAAATCCTGCATTTTTATTATTTAAATAAATTAAATTATCTTTAATCTCAAAATCTAATCCTATTTTTTCAAAAAATGAATCTATTTTTCCTTTAAACAAAACAAGATCTTCTTTTGTTCTTGAACTTTGCATTGCTCCAAATTTTATTTTTTGAATTATTTTACCATTTTCAATATAAGCAACTCTTCCAATTTCAAAGATATTAACTTTGTTAAAATAACCCAAGTTTAAATCGCTTGATCTTAAAAGTCCTATAAATAAGGTTGGTCTAAAAAATTTAAATTCTGGCCTTGTTGGATTTAAAATTTCAACACACTCTCCATTAAATATTTTTTTATTTTTTAATAAATCCAAATCTTTATCGCCAATAAAAGAATAAGTTATAACCTCATCAAATCCTAAAAACAAAGCTGTTTCTCTTATTAAATTTTCAACATCATAAATTGGATCATTTTTTACTTTAAAATTTGGATCTATAGGCTTTGATTTAATTTTTTTATAACCATAAATTCTCACGATTTCATCTAAAATATCTTCGCTTATCTCAATATCTTGTCTATCAGGATCTTTTTTAATCAAAAAAACATCTTTTTTAAATTCATTAATTTCAAACTTTAATTTTTTCATTATTTTCTTAAAATCATCTTTTTTAATTTTTATTCCTAAATATTCTATATCTTTAAAGTTAAAAACGATTTCTTTTGGTTCTTCTACTTTTTTATTAACAAAAAGTGGGCCAATATCAAAATTTTTAAGAAAATTACAAATCCTATTTGCAGCTAAAATAACTCTTGATTGAGGAACAGTTCTTTCAAATCTAAAACCTGCTTCAGTAAATAGCTTTAATTTTCTTTGAGTTCTGTATATTAAATCTTGAGGAAAAGATGCTATTTCAATTGCAATATTTTTTGTATTTAAATCAACCCTTGCCCTATCACCACCCAAAATACCAGCAAGAGCAATTGGTCCTAAAGAATCTGCAATAACTAAATCTTCTGAAGATAATATATATTCTTTTTGATCAAGCCCTATAAATTTTTCACCTTTTTTAGCAAATCTAATTTGTATTGGAGGCTTAATTTTATCAAAATCAAAAATATGAACAGGGGTTCCAAGTTCTAACATAATAAAATTACTTAAATCAACTAAAAAATTTATTGATTTTTGATCATAAAGTCTTAACACATCAGTTAACCAATCTCTTGAATTTGAATTTTTAACATTTCTAACTAACCTTAAAGTATAAAAAGAATTAACTTTAACATTTACATTTATTTTTTCTTTAATTTTTTCTTTAAAATCAATTTCCAATTTTTTTAATTTTAAATTTAAAAGATTGGAAACTTCTTTTGAAAAGCCCCAAAAGTTAGCTGCATCAGGGAATCTATTTGGCAAAATATCAACCTCTATAAAATCTTTATTAAAATTTTCAACTTCAAAAGATTTTTCTTCAATTTCTTTCTTTAACTTTATAATATCTATTTTCCCATCTATATAATTTTTTAAAATCTTAAAATAAAATTTCATTTTAGATTGATTTTATAAATCTTAAATCTCCACTCAAAAAATATCTAATATCTGGAATATTATATTTTATCATCAATATCCGTTCTAATCCGCAACCAAAAGCAAATCCATTGTAAAATCTTGGATCTAATTTTGCTTGCTTTAGAACATAAGGATGAACTTTTCCAGCTCCAGCTATTTCTATAAATCCTGTATTAGAACAAATATTACATCCTTTTTTACAAATACATTTTAAATCAACTTCAAAACCAGGCTCTACAAAAGGAAAATAACTTGGTCTTAATCTAACATTTGCTTTTCTTTCAAAAAATCTACTAAAAAAATATTCAAAAACCCATTTAAGTTGAGATATAGTAACTTTGTTTTCTTTATCAATATAAAGACCTTCTATTTGATTAAATTGAATTTCATGTCTTCTGTCTGTTGCCTCATATCTATAAACTTTTCCTATAAAAATTGCTCTTATTGGCGGTAAATTTTTCAAAAGATAAGGAACCTGAAAAGCACTAGTATGGGTTCGTAAAAGTATATTTTTTTTTGTTGTCCATAGAGTACTCCAAAGATCTCTTGCTGGATGATATTTTGGAATCCTTAAAGAATCAAAATTTTCATATTCATTTACAATTTCAGGAGAGTCTATTGCTGAAAACCCTATTTCATTGAAAATTTTTATTATTTCTTTTTTTGCTCTATTTAAAATATGAATTGAACCTATATATTGCTTTTTACCTGGCCAAGAAAGAATTAAATTATAAAATTTTTTACTATCTAAAGTTTCTTTAAAACTTTCATTTAGTCTTTTAATTTCTTTTTCAATATAATTTTTAAGTTCATTAAATTTAATGCCAAAAATCTTTTTTTCTTCATCTTTTAATAAATTAAAATAATTTTTAAGTTGAGCAAGTTTTCCTTTTCTTTTTAAAAATTCTAAAACAACATTATCAAGCTCTTCTTTTGTTTTTATTTTTCTTAATTTTTCTTCAAATTCAATTTTTAATTTTTTTATATCTTCTTCCCAATTCATTTTATATTAACTTTTATTTTATTTATATCCGATGGAATTTTTTTAACCCAAAATGGCCAAACAATTATCTTTGCTTCCTTTATTCCTTCTTTTGTTTTTAAAACATCATAAACTTGGTTTATATCTTTTGATGCTAATGATTTTTTAAATTCTGTTTCATTAAATATTGGTTTTACATAAATAGTACCCTCTACTGAAATTTTTCCCTTACCAGAAGAAAGATTTATTTCTTTTAATTCTTTTTTTGCAATCTCTACATTGTCTATTTGATAACCTTCTTTTATCATTTTAACTTCTAAATCTTTTATCATATTTAAAAGATCATTTTCTCTATAACCTAATGCTATTATTTTAGCATTGCCATAAATTTTAAGCTCATCCAAAGATGTTGTTATATTTTTGATATCTTGTGGTTCTATTTTTTCAATAGTTATTGAAATTATTTTTGCTTCATCTGGAAAAGTTACATCTTTAAAGTTATTCTTTATGTAATTTTCTATATAATTTCTAGAATCTTTATCAAATTCTCTTTGGGCTTCGTTATATTCTTCTAATGTTGGAATTTTTACTAAATTTTTTCCACCACCAGTAAAAGAATTTTCTGAAAATACCTCTATTTTTTTCTCTATCTCACTGCCTGCAAGTCCTGGAATTTTAAATTTACTTGGACCTATATTATATTCTGAACCAGGTTCTTGAGCAAAAACTTCAACCTCTACCACTGTTGGTTTTTCCTCTGTTCCTGCTAGAATTTTAACTTTATCTTTTGTTCTAAAAACTTTACCATCTTCTGAAATAAATCTTGTATTTGGTATTAATGTAAATTCATTGCCTCTATTTACAATCTTTACTTTCCCATAAGCTTTTGTTTCCATTTCTGTTGTATTTTTAATGGGATAAGAGTTAACAACGGGCTTTATTTCATTTAAAAATATTCCTTTAAGTGTCATTGTGTCTGAAGAACTTTTGTTAATATCGCTTTCAATGTAAAAATCATAATTAAAATTTTTCTTACCTCTTTCAAGAAAAACATTAATTTCAGCTTTATTTACAACAAAAATTCCTAAAAAATAAATAATTCCAACAATTAAAATTAAAACAACAAAAACCCAAATAAAATTTAGATTTTTCTTTTCTAAAGTTATTTTATGTTCTTTTTTATGTTTTTCTTTTACTTCTTTTTTAGGAGAATAAAATATTTCTTTTACATAACTTTCTATTCTTTCGCTTCTACTTTTTGTCTCAAATTCATACTTTTTTGCAAGTTCTATTATTTTAAGATTGTTTGAGGATATTATAAATTTTTTATCTTTTTCTTTTTCATAAAGTTTTAAAATCTGATATGTAATTTCTTTTTCAAACTGCTTATGCTCTATTGGTACAGCTAAAATTATTTCTTTATCTTTAAAATCATCTATTTTCTCCAAAATATCAATAATGTCTGTGTCTTTTTGAAGATATACTGTTTTCATAATTTAAATTAAAATTATAAGACTTTTGGAACTTTTAAATATCTTCCTTCTTTATCTGGAAAATTTTCTATAATCTTTTCTACTATCTCTTGGTCTAGAAAAACCTCATCTTCTCTAAAATCATTCATCCAAAGTCCGCTTGAAATTAATGGCTCTACATCTAAATCCAAAGATTGAATCTTTTCTACATAACTTAGAATTTTATTAAGATCATTAGAAAATTTTTCTTTTTCTTCTTCTGTTAGCTCTAATCTTGCTAATTTAATTAAATTTTCTATTTTTTCTTTATCAAACTCCATAAATAAAATTTTAACATAAATTACAAAATTTTGCCCTTTAAGTTAAATTTAGAATTTATCTTAGATATTAAATCTTTAATCCTTTCAATATCACCTTTAAGAACTAATTTTAGAAAGCTTACATCTCCTTTATCTTTGAAATTACTTTCATAAATATAAATGTTTTCATCAGAAATTTTTTGAATTATCTTAGGATAAAGCAGTTTAGAATTTTCTTTATTTTCAAATTCAAAAATAACTTCAGTAAGTTCTTTACTAATATTTCTTTTAATAAAATTTTTTATATGTTTTCTTGCTTGATAAGTCTTTACAAAATAAAGCCAATCTTGCGATGGATATTTATTTTTATTAACTATTATTTCAACAACATCTCCTGTTTTAAGTTCAGTATTTAATGGGACAATTTTATTATTAACTTTTGCCCCAACACAATGATTGCCTATCTCTGTATGAATTTTATAAGCAAAATCTACGGGTGTTGATCCTATTGGAAGTTCAACTATATCTCCTTTTGGAGTGAAAACTAATATTTTATCTTGGAAAAATTCTTCTTTTAAAATTTTTAAAAATTCTTTTGGATTTTCTATTTCTTGCCATTTTCTTAATTTCTCTACAATTTTCATTTCTTTGTCACTTATTAAAAATGTACCACCTTTTCTGTATTCTTTTGTGTTTTTAAATTCTGCATAAGCAAAATAGGCAGCAGCTCCAATTTCGTTATAAATATGCATCTTTTCTGTTCTTATTTGAATTTCAATTATTTCTCCATTTTCATCAAATAATGTAGTATGTAATGATTGATAGCCATTTGGTTTTGGAAATGCTATATAATCATCAAATTCTTCAAAAATAGGATTAAACATTTGATGCAATATACCTAAAACAAGATAACATTCTTCTATGCTCTTTACTATTATTCTTATAGCTAAAATATCATAAACATGATCTATATTTGAATTTTTCTTTAAAAATTTTTTCCAAATACTTGATATTCTTTTTACTCGATACTCTATATTTACAGGATTTATTTTATTTTCAATTAATTTTTTTGAAATTCTATCTATTAAATTTCTTAAATAATCTTCTCCTTTTTTAAGTTTTTCCTCTACAAGACTTTTAATAAAATCATAATTTTCTGGTTCTAAATATTTAAAGCAAAGTTCATCGAACTCTCCTGCCCAAGAAAAAATTCCAAGCTTTTGAGAAAGAGGTAAATATATTTCTTTTGTTTCTTGTGCAACTTTTTTTCTTTTTTCTTCATCTAAAAAATTTAATGTTCTCATATTATCTAACCTATCAGCAAGTTTTATAAAAACAACCCTAATATCATCTAAAAAGTAAATAATAAATCTTGAAAGTTTTTGAAGTTCGGCTATGCTTTTATTCTGATATTTAATTGAAGTTATTTTTGTAACCCCATCTACTAAAAATGCTATATTTTCTCCAAAGATATCTTTAAGCTCTTCATAGCTTACATTTGTATCTTCTAAAATATCATGTAAAATAGCACCAGAGATTGTTTCATAGTCTAAATTAAGATCTAAAATATTTAAAGCTGTTCTTAGAGGATGATTTATATAATTTTCTCCACTTAACCTTTTTTGCCCTAAATGTTTTTCATAAGCAAATTCATAAGATTTTTCAACAACCTTAAAATCTTTACTATTTGGATCCATTCTTTTAATTAACTTTTTAAAGAATTCTCTTTCTAAAAATTCTGTATTAAAATATTCTTCTTTTAATTCCATTTTACTTTTTTTATCTTATAACTTGGAAATTTTTCTTTCTTATTGCTTAATTTTAGTGACAATGCATAAAAAAGACTTGAAAGCCTATTTATATAACTTAAAAATTCTTCTTTTTCTTTTTTATTTTTAATTAAATCAACTAAATTCTCCTCTATTATTCTTATTTTTGCTCTTAAAAGATGGCAAATTGCAGATTCTTTATTTGTTGCAGGGATTATAAATTTTTGAGGAACTTTCAAATTCAAATTATCTATAAATTCTTCCCAATTTTTTAATGCATCTTTTAAATCAGGCAAATTTTTTGGATTTTTTTTAAGTAAAAATATTGAAGCTAGTTTTGCTTGTAAAATAAATATTTCTTCTTGGATTTCCTCTAAAACATTTTTAAGATTTTTATTTTTAACTAAATGTTTTAAAAATCCGATGTAACAAATAAATTCATCAGTCTGCCCTAAAATTTTAAATATTAAGCTTGATTTTAAAATATACTTTCCATTAATAAAACTTTTACCCTTATCTCCTTTTTTTGTGTAGATCAAACTCATTTAATATTATTTTAAATCTAAAAATTTATTTGTCAAAATATATGTTATAATTATTTTATGGTAGTACCAGCAAAAAGAAATTCAAAATCGAAAGTTAGAAGAAGAAGGTTGCATCAAAAATTAAAAGAAATAAATCTTGTATCCTGTAAAAAATGCAATAATAAAATTTTGCCTCATCGAGCTTGCAATTTTTGTGGATATTTTTATAAAGAGTAGAAGTGAGGGGTGAGAGGTGGGAGGTGGGAAATTTATAATTTGTATTTTACGTGCTTAGTTTACAAAAAGTAAGAGGTGAGGGGTGAGAGGTGGGAAATTTATAATTTTATATTACTTTTGCATTTTGAATTTTGAATTTTAACTTTTTAGTCTACTTAATTAGCTATTAACGTATTCAAAAATTTTATCAAAAAGGTCTTTATGTTCTATTGCTATTTGAGATAAAATCTTTCTATTTATTTTTATATTTTTCTCTTTAAGTTTGTGCATAAAAACACTATATTTTGAACCCTTTTCTCTTAATGCTGCATTAAGTCTTATTTGCCATAACCTTCTTTGGGCTCTTTTTTTCTCTTTTCTACCACGATAGCTATGAACCATTGCATGCCAAAAAGCTTCTCTTGCCATTTTCTTTTTAGATTTTCTACCCCAACGATAACCCTTTACAGCTTTTAAAAGCCTTCTTCTTTTTTTATTTTTAATTTTTCCTCTTTTAACTCTAACCATGTTTTACTTTAATATATCTTTAATTTTACCATAATCTAAAAATCCAATGTAGGTTTTGCCATCAAACCAAAAAGAAGGTGTTCCATAAATTTTAAGACTTTTACCTAAATTAAAATCTTTCTCTACTTCTTTTTTTGAATTTTCATCTTTTAAACAAGATTTAAAATTATCTATATTAAGATTTAACAAACTTGCAAATTTTATTAAATTTTCTTCTTTAAATCTACCTAAATTTTCTCCAAATTGATTTTCAAAAAGTATTTCTCTATACTCCCAAAATTTGCCTTGTTTTCCAGCGCAATTTGCAGCAATAGCAGCATCCCAAGATTCTTTACCTAAAATAGGATAAAATTTTACAATAATTTTTATTTTATTATTTTTAACATATTCTTGATGAATTTTTGGCTCAATTTCTAAAGCAAACTTTTTACAAACAGGACATTGATAATCTTCAAAAATAACAAATGGTTTTGCGTTAACTTCTCCGATAAAATAACCAGAATTAATTTCAGATTTTTGGGAATCTTCAATAACTTGCTTAACATTAACTGGCCTAAAAACCATTAAGATAGCCCCAACTATTAAAATTAAAAAAGCAATTAAAATATATTTTTTCATAATAAAATTATATAGCAGATGCTGACTAGGCTGATTTTACACAGACCTTAAAAAATAAACTAGTTCAAATAATAATAATTATAAAAATTTCCCACTTCTCACTTCCCACTTCTCATTACTCCACTACTTCTACATACCATTCTCCACTTCCTAAAACAGTAGCTCTTCTTTCAAAATTTCCATAAGCTTCAACATCAGTATTTGAAAGATAAGTCCCAAAACTTTTAGCTGAAGTATTTATAGGAATATCTGCTTTTATTTCTATTATTTTTGTTTTTCCAGCCGGAACTTTTAATAAAGGATAACCAATAAAAGGAGTATATGGAATACTTACACTACTCCAAAGACCTAAAGCAATCATTTCTCCTGTCTCACTATCAAATATACTAATATTCCCTAAATCTCCTGGTTGTAAAGTAGTAGATGTTACTCCCGGTTCTAGAACATTTTTCATAACTCTAAACTTTATGCTTCTAATATAAATATCTTCAGTTCCAGGAGCTGCTGTAAAATAAAATTTAGCTAATGTAGTAAATTCACTTCCTTTTCTAACTTGAGGCGGAGTTTGTGGTCTTGGAGAAGTTATTCCTAAAATTGGTGTTGTGGTTGATATTGAGGTTGGCGAAGATTCTACAATACTAAAGAAATCATCGCTATAGTCTGAGACAGGATTTGGTACTCCTTCATCTATTTGTCTTATTTTAATTCTATAAAAGGAACCTGGTTTAATTTTAAAAACTTCATCAGATACTGTCCAAGACCAACTACCTAATGTAGCATTAATATTTTTACCAATCAAATAAACTATAGCACCTCCTCCAGGCGAACTCCAATCTTCTAAAAAGATATTTATTCTATTTACATTATTAGAATTCCATCTAATTGTATAAGTTTTACCAAATTCCCATTTTTCAAATCCATTAGGATAAACAACTTGAAGAGACGGAGTACCAGGAGTAGTTATAGGAGAAGATTCAACAATACTAAAGAAATTGTCGCTTGAATCTGAAATAGGATTTGGGCTTTCTTCTCTACTTTGTTCTATTTTAATTTTATAAAGATTTCCTGGAGTAATTTTAGGAATAATATCTTGAGATAGTCTCCAAACAAATAAACCCTGGTGTACTATCGGGTCCAAAGCATCAACATTTTGAGCAATTAACCAAGTTAAAGGACCACCTGCTCCAGCATTGCCCCAATTTTCTAAATAAATATTTACTTTATTTACATTATTAGAAGTCCATTCAATTGCATAAGTTTTGCCAATTTCTAATCTTTCTCCTCCATTTGGAAATAATACTTTAATTGATGGAGATTGTAGTGTTGGTGGAACTGATGTTGGTGAAATTGGTATTGGTGGAGTTGGAATTGGTGGAGGAACAGGAACTGGTGGAATTGGAACTGGAATTGGTGGAAGAGGTTTTGGTGTACTTACTATTTTTCTTACAATCAAAGCATCAATACTGTAGTTATCTTTATCCATAAAACCATAAACATTTATTTTATCTCCAACATTAAAATCCTCTATTTTTGCTTTTTTCCTATTTTTCAAAAGTAAATTTGTATCATTTGATATTTGAATAGCTAATTCTTTTTCTAATATTGGTTTTAATAAATATTGAGGGCAAGCTAAAGATATGGGGCTTTCTTCTGTTTCCCAAAACATACATTTCCAATCAACGTCTCTTACAGCAAAAAATACAGCTTTAACATCGTTTATACCTGGATTTAATATTATTCTTGTAATTTTTAAATTATTAACCTGAACTATAGCATCGTTTTCTCTAGTTTCATCTGGTAATATTGGTTTTATTACTTCTGGAATAAATGGTTTTGTTTTATCAATTTCAGGAATAGCTGGTTTAACTTCTTTTGGCAAATCTAATTTTTCAGGATGGATTAATTTTGTTTCTGAAGGAACAACCTGTAATGGAACTTTAGGTGATTCTTGCATTGGAACAGCAGGAGCTTGGGGCAATTGAATCTGTTTTTGTTGAATTAATTTTTGTAAGATATCCACAAGCTGCTGTAAAAGATTAACATCTAATGGTGCTGTTTGAGCTAGAGCAAAATTTAAATTAAAAGTTATAAAAATTAAAGAAATAATAAGGATTTTTTTCATAATATTTTAAAAAATATTAATTTTGACCCCATTTATATTATATACTAAATTTAAGAATTTGCAAGCTTAAAACTAAAAGTAGAAGGAGGTGGGAAATTAGATTTTGGAGTTTTTGTATTGTTAAAGGGCAAAAGTTAAAAGTCAAAAGTTAGAAGTTTAATTTCATCTATTAATCTATTTTTTATTTAATCTCTTCAATTTCTATTGCGCCAACTTGATTAACCTTAATTTTTTTACCAACATTAGGCATTTTTTTAATTCTTATTTCAACTTCAAAAGAAGTAGCATTTTTCAAATTTCCTGTTAATTCTTCAAATAAAATTACTGAAGTAGTGCCAGAGGTTGGGATATTAAAAAAAAGAGCATTATCTAAATTTTTTTTACCCTCTGATTTTGTTTCTAAATAACTATCTCCATAGAAAATAGAATAAAATGGCTTAAATTCTCTTAAATTAGAAAAATAAACTCCCCAATTTGAGTCCTTTTCTTTTATTAAAGATCTATATCTTGCGCTTCTTAGAGTTGTTTCAATTCTATAAGCTTCGTCTTTTAAAACAATATCTAAGTTTGGACCGCCAAAAAATAAAATTGAAGAGCTTAAAATTAAAAACAAAATTCCCATTGTAATTAAAACCTCAACAATTGTAAAACTTTTAATTTTCATAATAAAATTATAATTTGGTTTATAATTTTTAATCTATTAGAACTGGGCTGAATTTTTCTTAAATGCTAAAATTTTGCTTAAATAAAATTGAGTTTTTTAATTAAAAATTAAAAATTTTTTGGTTTATAATTAGTTATGAGCGGGTGTAGTTTAGTGGCAAAACGCCAGCTTCCCAAGCTGGAAATGGGGGTTCGATTCCCCTCACCCGCTCCAAAAATTTGACTGAAACAAAAAATATTAAAATTCAAAAAATAGATCCTAAAACAACCTTACCAAAAGAAGTTGTTGATGTATTTTTAAAGCTTAAATTAGCTAATTTTGAGGTTTTTTTAATTGGAGGTTGTGTTAGAGATTTAATTTTAAAAAGAAAACCAAAAGACTGGGACCTAACTACTAATGCAAAACCAGAACAAATACTTGAAATTTTTAAAGAAAATAGTTTTTATGAAAATAAATTCGGAACTGTGAGTGTAAAAACAGAAAGTAATGATCCTACTTTAAAAATAATAGAAATTACTCCTTATAGAGTTGAATCAAAATATTCTGATTTTAGGCATCCGGATGAAGTTATTTTTGTTTCTTCATTAAAAGAAGACGTAAAAAGAAGAGATTTTACAATAAATGCCTTAGCTTTGGATATTGAAGGAAATATTTATGATTATGTTGGAGGATTAGATGATCTTAAAAATAGAATAATAAAAGCAGTTGGAGATCCTTATGAAAGATTTAAAGAAGATCCGCTTAGAATGATAAGAGCTGTTAGATTTGCTACTGAACTTCAATTTGAAATAGAAAAAAATACAAAAGAAGCAATTAAAGATTTAGCAAATTTTTTAGAAAAAATATCAAAAGAAAGGATAAGAGATGAACTTATTAAAATAATTGAACTTCCTGACGGCGCAAGAGGAATAAGAATGTTAAGCGCAATTGGGCTAAATAAATATATAATTCCAGAACTTGATGAAGGAATAGGAGTTAGTCAAAATAAGCACCATATTTATGATGTATACGAGCATAATGTTAAATCATTAGAGTATGCTATAGAAAAAAATTTTCCTTTACATTTAAGATTTGCAGCTCTTTTACATGATATAGGAAAACCTAGAACAAAAAAAGGAGAAGGTCCTGATTGTACTTTTTACGGGCATCAAGTTGTTGGTGCTAAAATGGCAAAGGAAATTCTTGAAAGATTAAAATTCCCTAAAAATTTCATTCAAAAAGTAACAAAACTTATTTATTATCATATGTTTTATTACAATGTGGGAGAGGTTACTGAAAAAGGGGTAAGAAGATTTATAAATAAAGTTGGTATAGAAAATATTGACGATCTTTTAAAGTTAAGAGAAGCAGATAGAATTGGATCTGGTGTTAAAAAAGCATTCCCATATAGACTAAGACATTTAAAGTATATGATTGAAAAAGTTATGCAAGAACCTATAACACCAAAAATGCTAAAAATAAATGGGAATGATTTAATAGAAAAATTTAATTTAAAACCAGGACCAAAAATAGGAATGATTTTAAAAATATTGTTAGAAAAAGTTTTAGATGACCCAAGTTTAAACGAAAAAGAAAAATTATTAAAAGAGGCTGAAAAATTAGTAAAATTAGATGATGAAAAACTAAAAGAAATTGTTAAAAGCTCAGAAGAGAAAATAGAAGAGTTTGAAAAATCAAAAGAAGCAGAATTAAAAAGAAAATTTAATATATAACTTCTCTTGCCTCAAGAACTCTAAAAATAGAATCGCCAAAAATTCCATATCCATGAATTATTGTTTGATTATCTATTGTTGATGTTTCAAATCTAAATTTTATTTTTTCCATAAAAATGCAACCATCTGTACCTGAGGCGCAGGAATTTTCACATTTCCCTTCACCTCCAAAACTTTGAGTACTAATTTCGCCTGCCTCTATAAAAAAATAACAATCTAAAGCTTGATCTGCTGCTACAATAGCTTTTGTTCCGCCAGAAATATCAAAAGCAATCGAAAGTTGATTTGTTGAAAGAAGTCCTAAGGTTAACATAATAACAAAAACTGCAGTCATTAAAACAACAGCTATAATAATTATTTGTCCTTTCATTGCTTGCATGAAATTTTTTTGGTTTTTAATTTATTACATTTAAAAAGTGGGCCGGCTTTTAAATAAATTTTAAAATTTCTTTTAATTTTTTTAATTTTTTAAAAATTATAATAATTATTTGTCCTTTCATTACTTGCATGAAATTGTTTTTGGTGTCACAGCTGTTAAAATTTCTACTGTTTTTGTTGCATTAGTTAAATTTATATCAGCTTTTAAATAAATCTCTATTCTTCTAGGCCCAATCAGTCCATTTCCAAAATCTTCGCATCCAATATTTCTAAAATAAAATTCTTTAATTTTAACATAATCTAAATTTAACTTGCTAAAATTTAGAAAATTCTCTCTTTCATCTTCACAAGGAATAGTTGTGCTGCTAGTTGTAGAGTAAAAATATATGTTATTATCGGTATTATTAAAATATACACTTACGCATTTTCCATCACCTCTTACAAAAACTATATCGCTACTTACATAATTATCATTTTGGAAGGGTTTAAAATCGCATTGATTAGTAGCACTGTTTAACATACAATATTTAAACCCATAACCAACTTTAACTGATCTAAAAATAAGATCTAAAATAACTCTTAAATTATCATAAGCTGAAACTAAAGTATTTAATTTTTTTTGAGAGCTTTGAAAAGTAATAAATGTTCCAATTGTAACTGACATTACAATTCCAATCATTAAAACTGCAAAAACAGTTTCTATAAGAGTAAAACTTTTAAATTTTTTCTTAAAAATTAAAAACATTTTACTGGATGCCAACAATAAACTTCTTGAATTAATTTTAAAAGGGGCTCATTTTTACCCTCTATATAAACTGATGATGTAATTGTTGCTGTTCTTGTTGCAGCAGAACTAGTTTCAATTTCCAAAGTTGTCCTAAAGTTTGTATAACCTAAAAAACTGCCACCAGGATTAGTGTTGATATTTTTCAACCACCAAAAATCTGTATCTGTGGTACCTGTAGTAAAATTATAATAAATTTGGTATTTTGCTTCTTCTAATCTTTTTAAAGCTAAAAAATTTGCTGAAAGTAAAATATCAGAATTATAAGAAATAAAAAATGAATTACTTACAAGACTCAAAACTGCAGCGCTTGATACTCCAAAAATAGCAAGGGTAAGTAATGCCTCAAGATAACTAAATCCTTTTTTATTCAACCTTAACTGCTCCAAAATTTCCAATTTTAATTTTTTTCTCATTTCCATTTTTATTAATAATAATTATTGTATCTGTAGTAAATGTTGTATCAAGATATGGTGACTTATATAAAACATAAAATGAAGATGGCGAAAAACTATTATCTGGTTTAAGTTGATATTTAATTAGTTCTATATCTAAGCCTAAGGTGCAAGGATCACCTGTATTAGTTGATGTTGCTTTTTTAAAAAGAAGATAATCTTTTGTTGATGTAATTTTAATTCCAAAACCACAAATATTTTCTCCATAAGGTCTTGGAGAGAGTGCCAAACTTTGTGCTTTTTTAATTGCTTGAAAAAAAGAAACAGCATCAGCTTGTAATCTTAAATTTGGCAAAAATTCTGGCGAAAAAAGACCAATAGCTATAAAAATACTTGATATTGCTAAAACAATAGAAGCTTCTAAAATACTAAATCCTTTAATCTTATATTTTAAAAATAATTTT
>Ga0272449_1002957_pt1 | contig 15150 bp, 12 predicted proteins | sample YNPCB0241_FD_198679 | JGI IMG/M metagenome (GOLD analysis project Ga0272449, IMG submission 198679) | Hot spring sediment microbial communities from Yellowstone National Park, WY, United States - YNP-CB-024-1 | ecosystem: Environmental > Aquatic > Thermal springs > Hot (42-90C) > Sediment...
GCAGCGATTTACAGGAATGGAATTTACATATATTTTGAGAATTATGACCCTAAAGATAGTGATGTATCCTATGGACATCTCAAGATATATGATTTGGCAACTGGTGTTAGGAGGTCAATACCAGATAGTGACAATAAATTCCCTCAGGATTTCGATGGAAGGAGACTGCTTTATACGACAAATATATATTCCAGTGTAATACCTATTTATTTAATGGATCTTGAGAAGCTTGGTGTTGTAAAGGATGGGCATGTGGTGAAGGAATAATAAATCAGTTTTGAACTGTGAGTTTTGAATTTTGAATGATTGCAAATAGAGAATTAACACCCCATCTGTCTTTGGCAGACACCCCTCTATGAGAGGGGAATTTTACTTACCAACTTTTCACCTAATTACATATCCATTGCCCATGACGAAAATACCACTGATAAATAAATCTTTACAACAGTTGTGTGTTTTCTCTTGTTTTCGATTCTGAATTTGTGTTATCTGGTTTTAAGTAGAGGTGATTATGAGATTTTTGATTATTTTCACAGGTATCTTAGTTATTTACGGTTGTCCTTCGAACGAGGTCGTATATAACTTTGCTGATACTGAGGATGTATCTACTGATAGTATAATCGCCGAAGATATCGTCTCTGATGTAGTATCGGGACCTCATTCTGATTGTGATTCGAAGGAGAACGGAATCGTCTGTGTTGGTGTCGCGAGCAGGAAGATTACTCCTCAGAAGTACGAACTCGTAAAGCGAGAATTCTTGATAAGGCAGGACTACTGCCCCGAATTCGATGGACCCGGGAATTGCGGAAGTATGGATATGGAAAAATGGAAGCAACTGTCAAAGAAGTGGAAGACGGATTTCTTCTACGATTGTGGGACAGACAGGATATGTCCGGGTGATGAGAATTATCCCGGACCCGACAGTGATGGCTCTGAAGGTGATGGAGTATTTCAGGGCTTCTGGATTGCCGGATATTCGGGTTCAACCCCTATGCTCGGTGTTCACGATGATATTTGGGCAAGGGCAATGGTGTTGAGGCACAACAGTAAGACTGTGGCACTTGTCACTCTCGACCTCATAGGGTTCTTCAAGAGTGATGTGGATAGAGTGAGGACATTGCTCAAGGCAAGGGCTCCGGGCTTGAATATAGATGATATTATTGTTATGAGCTCTCACACTCACGCAAGTATAGATACAGTGGGGATGTGGGGACCGCAGGACCCATTCAGCGAGGTGCTTTATGAATCCGGTGCAAATGACGCATATATTCGCAGTATTATTCAGAACATTGTAGATGCAGTGATTGAGGCAGGTGTATCGATGCAAAAGGGGAGGGTCAGGGCTATTACTGAAAGAGTGGGTATAGATGGGCTCGCAACAGATTTGCGGGATCCGTTTATAATTGATGACCATATGTCGGTTCTGATTTTCGAGGACCAGAAGCAGAACAGAATCGCAACACTCGTCAACTGGGGGAGTCATCCTGAGGGACTCGCCGGGGATACGAATGCGATTAGTTGTGACTATGTGCATTATATGAGAGAGGCGATCGAGAGTGGAATCAATGAGGGCAAGAGGCAGATCCCTCCATCTGGTGGAATGGCATTCTTTATTCAGGGACCTCAGGGGGGTATGATAACATCACTTCATATGGATGTATATGATGATGATGGAAATAAGATAGAGCATTTGAACTCCTTTGAGGCAGTAAAACAGGTTGGATACAACATCGCAAGAAAGGCATACGAACTATCCGAAAGGGCGGAATATATAGACAACCTTAATGTATCGATAAAAAGGGTAGAGTATAAGATTCCTCTCGAGAATAAGTTCTTCTGGATGATGTTCGACCTTGGGTGGTTGAGGGATAGGCCAAAGTGGAAGATAGACCCCAATAAGGAGGTATGGATAGACAATGTTGAGATAATGACTGAGATTGTGCGATTGAGTATAGGGGATATAGAGATTCTGACGATACCCGGGGAGTTGTTCCCTGAGCTCGCTGTTGGTGGATATAAAGAGCCATACGAATATTCATTCGGTCATCCAATTATAAGTCCTGATAACAAATATCCACCTGATCTCTCAAAGGCCCCGCCACCCCCTTATATAAGAGATAAGATGACTGGGAAGGTGAATATACTGGCTATTCTCGGAAATGATTTTTTGGGGTACATACTCCCCGAATACGATTTTAAGCTCTCGGAGGACTATCCATACTATACCTCTGCACCGGGTGATCACTACGAAGAGACGAGGAGTGTGGGTGTAAAGGCGACGAAGAAGATGCTTGAAGTGATAGATAGTCTGTATTAAACCCAAATAATGCATTTGAAGAGGTCAGTCTCTGAAATGTAGATTTTTCAAGCCCCCATCCACCTGTTCACCGCAAACATATTATTTAAGCCATTTCTACATCACCTCCATTCTCCTCTCCCCCACACCCTATCCAAATGCATTGCAGTTGATTTCCCAAAGCGGGTTATATCGCTCTATTCCCAGATTTTAGACACAAAAATCTTGACAGGTCTCTTCCTGATTTGCAAGTTATAACTAAAAAGGAGTGATTAAAACTGTACACAATCAATATTTCCATCGGCAAACGAATCTCCACTATACTATCTAAACTCTTTTCTGAACTGTCGTGTATGTTTTGATTGTTAGACAGTGAAATTAAGTTTGACAAAGTGGATATAGATTTTATATGAATTTGCAGATGAGTGTTACTTTAGAGGAGGTTTTATGGTAATGAGATTATTGATTCTGAGTGCCATTTTATTTGTCTCTGCTTATGCATCTGCTGATGAGGGGATGTTCACATTTGACAACCCCCCTGTCAGTCAAATTGAGAAGAATTACGGTGTAAAACTGGATGAAAAGTGGTTTGAATATGCAATGCGGGCATCCGTACGATTCAACAATGGTGGCTCCGGCTCCTTTGTCTCACCAGAGGGACTTGTACTGACAAACCATCACATAGGTTTTGACTGCATTCAGAAACTCTCTACACCCGAGAAAGACTATGTCAAATATGGCTTCTATGCAATGAGTATGTCGGAGGAGGCAAAATGCCCGGATCTGGAGGTGAATATGCTATACTCCCTTCAGGATGTCACCGAGAGGGTCATATCTGCAGAGAAGGGGGGAAAGAGCGACAGGGAGCGTGGTGTTCTGAGAAAGAAGGAGATGGCAAAGATCGAAAAGGAGTGCAATGAGAGCACAGGCCTGAAGTGTGATGTGGTGACTCTCTACGGTGGGGGGCAGTATGTCCTTTACAGATACAAAAGGTTTACTGATGTAAGACTTGTGTTCGCCCCCGAGCAGCAGATAGCATTTTTCGGGGGTGACCCGGACAACTTCACATATCCCAGATATGACCTGGATATGGCCATATTCAGGATATATGTGGACAACAAGCCATACAACCCTGAGTACTATTTCAGGTTCAGTCCGAATGGCCCATCAGAGAATGATCTCGTATTTGTCATAGGCAACCCTGGAACCACCAAGCGGTTATATACCCTCTCCCAGTTGAAGTTTCAGAGGGATGTCTTCTATCCCACGAGGGTGAGAAAGGCGAAAATATTCATAGATGCCCTAAAAACTTATGCGGCAAAATCGGAGGAGAATCAGAGACAGACAAAGGAATTGATATTTATGTTTGAAAACTCTTACAAGGCTCACAAGGGGATGCTCGATGCACTCAATAATGACGAACTCTTCAAGAAGAAGGAGAGGGAGGAGAGGGAACTTCTGGAGTTTGCAAAGAAGAACCCTCAGGATCTGAAAGAGTTGAGGGAGGCACTTAAGAAGATAGAGGATGCAGAAAATGAATACAAGAAGTTGTTCCCCACCGGTTTTGTGATAAGGACGGTGGTGAACTACTCTGAGCTCTTCTCGAGGGCATTCACGATTGTGCAGATGGCTACGGAGAAGAAGAAACCAAATGAGGAGAGATTTGAGGAGTACAGGGATACGGCACTCCCATCCCTCGAACTGCAGCTTTATTCTACTGCGCCCATATATAAAGGTGTGGAGAAGGTCCTGCTCAAGACGGCCATCGAGGATGCCATAAAGGAGGTGGGCAGAGAGAATGAATTCTTAAAGAACCTCCTTGCAAATACCGATCCTGAGAGACTCGTGGAAGAGGCAGTGGAGAAGACCCGACTCTACGATGTGGAGTATAGAAAGGAGATGGTAAAGAAGGGTGATTCGATGAAGTTTGATGAGTTTGCAGAGATTATCAAAAAGGGTGATGACCCCCTTCTAAAGATTGCCCTTGCCATAGAGCCCATAGTACGAAAGAACAGAAAACTGTACGAGGATAAGGTCGAGAGTGTAGAGAGGACTGCACACCACACCATTCAAAAGATTAGATTCAAGATATTCGAGAAGACAATCCCACCCGATGCCACCTTCACACCGAGGATAGCCTTTGGTTCTGTAAAGGGGTATAATGCAGAGGGGACCATAGTCCCGTTCAAGACGAGTTTTTATGGTCTCTTCGCAAGGAGCTCTGAGTTCGATGGCAAACCCCCGTTCGATCTGCCTGAGAGGTATATTAAGAGAGAGAAATCTATCAACCTAAAGACCCCTCTGAACTTCGTCTGTACAGCCGATATAGTCGGGGGTAATTCCGGGAGCCCGGTCATAAACAAATCCCACGAACTGGTAGGGCTGATATTTGACTCTAACATCGAGGGGCTGGCCGGAACTTTTGTGTACTCCGAAGAGAAGGCAAGGGCGGTGGCTGTCCACTCAGCCGGTATGCTGGAGGCATTAAAAAGCATCTACGATATGAACTACCTCGTCGAGGAACTCACCGGGGTCAAAAAGTAATTTGACACAATGTGTCAAAAATTACTTGACTTAACGATTCTGGTTTTATAAGTATACCCTACGGGTGTTTAGTTTGAAAAACCACATTCAGGAGGAATGATATGGCATCGAATTTTTCGATTGACAGAAGGGATATATTCTTCACCCTCTTCGACCTCTTTGAGGTAGATAGGGTCTACAAGGATATACCCGCCTACAAAGATCAGAGTCGAGAGGATTTTGAGATGATACTGACCGAGGCTGCAAACTTTGCAACTGAGACGATTGCACCCATTAATCAGGTGGGTGATAAGAATCCTGTCAGATTCGAGAATGGGAAGGTGATAGTCCCTAAGGAGTATGTGGAGGCATATAAGAAATTCTGTGAGAATGGCTGGGTAGCTACATCGGGGGACCCTGAATTTGGCGGACAGGGGCTACCAAATGGTATTCACAGTGCCGCATCCGAGATCTTCTTTGCTGCCTCCATAGCTTTTTATATGTATCCAGGCCTCACGATGGCGGCTGCCAGACTTATAAAGGCATATGGCACTGAGGAGATGAAGAGAAAGTATGTCCCCAGGTTGTATTCGGGTGAATGGCAGGGCACGATGTGTCTGACTGAGCCATCCGCAGGCTCTGCCGTGGGAGACCTGAAGTCCTCTGCAAAGAGGGCGGGAGACCACTATCTCATAACCGGTCAGAAGATATTCATCTCTGCAGGTGAGCACGATATGACCTCAAATCACATCCACCTCGTACTTGCAAGAGTAGAGGGTGCACCGAAGGGGATAAAGGGAGTCTCCCTCTTTCTGGTACCCAAGTACCTCGTCAATGACGATGGCACCCTCGGGGAGCGAAATGATGTTCAGTGTATCGGTGTAGAGCACAAGATGGGTATAAAGGCATCAGCCACCTGCACTCTCTCATTTGGTGAAAACGGGAAGTGCATTGGATACCTCATCGGAGAGGAGAACAAGGGTATTCAATATATGTTTATGATGATGAATGAGGCCCGTATGGGCGTTGGACTTCAGGGTCTCGCCTGTGCCTCAGCTGCATACCTCGAGGCACTGAAGTACGCTCAGGAGCGTATTCAGGGCACATCCATTGAGGACTTCAAAAACCCCGATGCCCCGAGAGTCCCGATTATCAAACACCCGGATGTAAAGAAGATGCTTGCCACGATGAAGGCATATACAGAGGGTATGAGAATGCTCTGCTATCAGGCGGCACTGTTTGGAGATTTCGCAGAACACGGGCAGTCACAGGAGATAAAGGATAAGTATCAGGGTCTATTGGACCTCTACACCCCTATTGTAAAGGCATACTGCTCTGATATGGGATTCAAGGTAACAGAACTTGCCGTTCAGACCTTTGGTGGATACGGTTATTGCTCGGAGTATCCCGTTGAGCAGTACCTGAGGGATTGTAAGATTGCCTCAATATACGAGGGTACAAACGGGATTCAGGCAATGGACCTTCTGGGCAGAAAGATATCTATGAAGGGCGGGCTCCTCCTTATGACCTTCCTCAACGAATTGAATGTATGGTGTGAGGAGAATGGAAATCACCCTAAATTCGGTGATATGGTAAAGCAGGTTGAGGCCACGAAGAATAGACTGGCAGAGATATCTATGAAGTTTGCAGAGCTCTCAATGGGCGGAGATATGGCTTATCCCGCCTTCTGCGCCACCAACTACCTGTATATGTTCGGTGACACCATACTCGGCTGGCTCTGGGTAAAGGCGGCAATGGTAGCAGAGAAGAAACTCAACGAGATATTCGAAAAGAAGGGGATAACCACCGAGGAGGCAAAAGAAAAGGAGGTAAAGGAGAATCCCGAGGCCGCCTTCTACGACGCGAAGATTAAGACTGCAAGGTTCTACCTCAATCACCTGATGACCAGGACAGAGTGGCTTGCCCAGTCTATACTCTCTGTTGACAGAAGCGGGCTTGATATAAACTACCTTTCATAGAATACCCGGGGTGCTCTGAGAGAGATCTTTGTTTCGGGATTGAGTGCCTGGTAACCCATATTGGCGAGTGAGATACCCTTATATTAAACGACACCTCTTGATGACTGATAAAATCCTTCATCTGCTGAGAGCCGAAGAGAGGAGGTATTTAGTTTTAAATTTGACAAATGGCATTGTGGCATTATAATTACATATGATTTTTGGAGAAGCTATGCCACTTATAGACAATGTAGAACAGGCAATAAGACTTGCTAAGGCAATCTGCTCGGATATAGCAATCTACCACGAGAGCAAGATAATTGAAGGCATTGTGAAGGATAATCTCTTCGAGACTATGGCACCCATATTCGAAGAGGGGCGAAAACTCTACAGACAGAGAGTAAAACCTGAAATAGACCCAAACGCCAACCTGTTTGACAGGGCAATCGTGGATGTAATCCTGAAGTCAAAAGGGCATATCCGCTCCAAAATCTGGTAGATGCCCGAAAAAATAATCCTACAGGTAGATAGCACAGGAGACAGGATAGACAGGTTTATTGCATCCAGGACTGATAGACTGAGCAGGCAAAAAATAATTGAGTTAATAAAGGGCAGCAAGATACTCCTGAATGGAGCTCCCACAGAGCCATCAAAGCGGATAAAGACAGGGGATGTGATCTCCATTGAGATACCAGATCCAGAGAGAATAGAGATAGTCCCCCAGGAGATACCATTTAATATCCTGTACGAGGATGAGGACCTCATAATTATTGACAAGCCCGCAAATCTGGTGGTTCATCCCGCCTGTGGACACAGGGATAATACCCTTGTAAATGCCCTGCTCTTCAGGGTAAAGAACCTCTCCACTCTCGGAGGTGATATAAAACCAGGAATTGTCCACAGACTCGACAAGGGTACAAGCGGGCTTATGATTGTTGCAAAGAATGACAGTATTCACTACAAACTCGCAAAGATGTTCGAGAGGCACACCATAAAAAAATTTTACAGATTGATTACATTCTCAGTTCCCAGACCACTATCAGCCACAATTGAGACCCTCTACGGGAGAGACCCCGAAAACAGAAAGAGGTTTACATCAAAGGTGAAGGAGGGGAAGAAGGCAATCACGATATACAATACCCTTGAGACCTTTGGTGACCGCGCCTCATATGTAGAGGCTCAGATTGTAACAGGCAGGACTCACCAGATAAGGGTGCATTTTTCAGAGATGGGTTGCCCTATAATAGGAGATGATTTTTATGGCAATAAGAGGAGAATCAGGGTGTTTGAATATGAGGATGTGAGAGAGAGGATAGAGAGCCTGACGAGGCCAATGCTTCATTCTTTCAGACTGGAGTTTACCCACCCGATTAAACAGAGGTGGATGGTTATCGAGGCTGACTTACCCTCTGATTTTCTGGGGGTATTGAATATATTGAGGGAGAGATATGGGAAAAAATAGGGCGATCATTTCAGAGAAGGGTAAAAAGAGAATTGTGGGGGGACACAGGTGGGTCTTCAAATCGGACATTACAAATTACAGTGAGATAGAGTCAGATCTGGTATATGTCTTTGATAGCAAGAACAGGTTTGTCGGCACAGCACTCTTTTCGAAGGACTCCCAGATAGCATTAAGGTTCATCAGTTTTGAGGAGATAACTGATCTGGAGCATTACATAGAGAGTGCCATCGTTGAGGCGCAGAATTTCAGGGATGGGCTAGAACTCTCAGGCGACTGTTACAGGATCGTCCACTCCGAATCAGATGGTCTCCCCGGACTGATTGTAGACAGATACTCGGATACTATCGTCTTCCAGACACTCACCCGCCCGATGGAGAACTTAAAGGATGTGATAATAAAGAAAATAAGGGATGTCTTAAACCCAATCCAGATATTTGAGAAGAACGATACAAAGACGAGAAATGTCGAGGGGCTACCCCTTCTATCCCGAACTGTATATGGCACCGATAGAAGGGGACTCTTCTGTACCGAGAATCACCATATATTTTATGTGGACCTTGTGGAATCCCAGAAGACAGGGGAGTTTCTGGATCAGAAGATAAACAGGGCCATTGTTAACAGGTATTCTAAAGGAAGGGTGCTCGACCTTTTCTGCTATCACGGCTGGTTTGGCTGCAATATAAAGGACTATGAGGAGATTATCTCAGTTGACACCTCCGAGCCCGCCCTGAGGATTGCTGATCGAAACTTCGTACTCAATAACAGGAGCCGATACAAACTACTACCTGAGAATGTCTTTGATTTTTTGAGGACGATGGAGAGCAGAGGGGAGCTCTTTGACACCATTATCCTTGATCCGCCAGGGTTTATAAAGAGCAAAAGTCAGTTCAAACAGGGGTACGGGGGTTATAAGGAGATAAACCTCAGGGCGATGAAGATTCTCCGAAAGGGGGGAATACTCGCTACATTCTCCTGCTCCTATTATATGAATGATGAGGAATTCAAAAAGATGGTGATGGATGCCGCTATTGACACTAAAAGTGAGTTTGTCATACTTGAATACCTGAGACAATCACCCGACCACAGGGAACTCCTCCTCTTCCCCGAGTCTCACTATCTCAAGGGACTATTGCTGAGGAAGGTATAGTCCGTCATTTCCATCTATAGTCTATCCCTATGGATACTATTGGTCCGGCAAACCCTTCACTATTCCAATCCTTCTCGTATTCAAGCCTTTTTGTATCAGGATTGCACACGAGCAACGATGTGGCCTTGCTCTTATAGTCCACCACCGCGGCCCCGCCAATACTTACAGGAATTATTATGGTCCCATCCCCGCCATTACCCCTTATGAAGTTTTTTATACCTATCTCGCCTGTAAACCATCCCGCCTGTGAGTATGCCCAGTGAATAAACAGATTTACACTCTTTGAGACAGGAGCAGATGCCTCTATATCAAACCCGTTCCACGCAAATTCATATTCACGCTCTTTATTCGGGGTACAGGGATCCCCCACTTTCTTTACCTCTGAACCACTCTCCGAGCCAGCGATGTCAAAAGAGAACCAGGAGCTGTGTTTTTCCTGATATATGAACGAGTTCCACATAGTGAAACTGGTTCCATCAACGGCTCCGAGTCTCACCTTCTGCAAAAATGTAAAGTTTCGTTTAAATTTGTGTCCTGAATAGCTGTATCCCCCTCCCAGACCTACCTCGAAAAGGTCGGTGTTGTAAGAAGGTATTATGTCCAGTTGAAATGGACTTGTATTGCTCTTCGAAAAGAGTATGCCCGCATTTCTGAGACCGCCCTCTATCTTCAATGGGATGCTGAAGGTGTAGTCATACATCAGCGAGAAAAGACTCCCGATGGTGAGGGTCTCAATACCTACAAAGGGGGCTATCCTCCCGTATATCCTGTGGAGGTTCTTCTCATAGGAGGGTGCATAGAGTGACTCTGAGAGGGGCTTTTCTGTGAGGAGGGCTATATCCCCCACAGCCACCCTGTTCCCTCTACCGATTTGTATCATACACCTGTCCTCCGATACCTGCACCACAGGTGAGACAGCCGTGCTCTCCATAGAGGGCATCATCTCGTATGTTCGGGTCTTTATGTTGTATATCTTCTTTGGCTCCATCGAGAGTATCTCAATCCTCATATTCTTTTCAATCCCGTCCTTTGAACCGAGGTCTATGATGGCATATCCAGGGGTGACCTCAATCACCTTCCCCTCTACCCTCTTTGCCTCAAGTGTTGACTTTTGTTGCCCTGCCATTCTGTTTGTTGCACCCGCTACTACACCTACCTTCTGACCGAAAACTTCCTTTGCAACCGATGCGGTTGAAAAACTCCCATCAGCATTCTTATTTATCAGGACATAAGAGAAGGATGCAGTTATAACCGATATATTGTCTCCATCCATTTTGAAACCTATCGCCTCATTCGGGAGAGCCAGATTGGATAGCCTCTCTACCTTCTTATCAGAGGTAATCTTATAGACATCCACCCCTGAAACACCCCTTGCCACAAAGATATTCTCCCCTGCAATCATACAACTGATGGCATCCTTAGTCTCAATCTTAGATATCACAGACTCACCCGATTTTATTAGTGCTGAATCCTTATCAATCTCGCAGGTAAACCCCTCCGAGTATACATTGAACGGGATTGACAGAATACAGAAAATAAATAATAGACTCACTCTGGACATATAAATCCTCCTTGAAAGTGATTAGATAAATTTATGAAAGCCTTTAATCACAAGCCGTTTTAATCACAAAAATTACCCAAAGTAAAGTCTAACAATAAAGATTCAGTAAAGATTTAATTACAAGTACTGACTCCTGATGTAATTTCTCAACAGCAGGCATATTCTCTCCGCTTTTTGGCACTCTCAATCCATTACCCACCAGGATTACCCTGCCATTTACCTGAAGAAGTAGTGATATCTGTCTTAGAACTATGGATTTCCATATATGAGTTAGTTTATCCAGATTAAGTGATGGGGAGTGAAAGAAGTCGAGTAATCGGTCATAGTATGAGTTTTTCAGTCCCAGGGCACGGATAATACTGGTGATACCGAGGATATCCGATCTGATGGTAATACCGGCGATACAGGTGAGAAGCCATAAGAAGGTTCTGAGTCTGCTGCAGGCAGGTCTCAGTTGGGATACGATATTTAACCATTCTAACCAGAGTTTCATAAGGTACCTCCTTTGTAGGATTTTACTTGACATAATAGCATATCTATGCTATTGCATATTATTAACACAAAGGAGGTTAAAATGCAAGACAAGAGATTAGAAAAAATTCAGAAGGAGATAGAAGAGATCAAACAGGAGTTACAGGGTATAGGGGAGATGAGACCCGGATGTCTTAGCAAACAGATCTACTATCGAAATGATAAGAAATACCCCTATTATCAGATAAGTTATACCTACAAGATAAAAAGTCACACAGAGTATGTAAGGGATGAGTTTGTAGCTGAAGTAAGAGAGCAAATAAAGAATTACAGAAGATTTAAGAGACTAACTAACAGATGGGTAGACCTTGCTATAAAACACGCAAAACTTAAAATGAAAATCGAAGTAAAAAAGTCTGATAAATAGCCGAGAACTCGGTACTCTCAAGTAAATCAATAAACTACTTTTTGTCAAATGAACTATCATATTATTCGTTTCAGCCGCGTAGGTCTGAGGAATCTATCATCCTTATCGGGGTAGTCTATTGTGTAGTGCAGGCCCCGGCTCTCCTTTCTTCTCAAAGCAGACTTAATTACCAGTTCGGCAACAAGGGCGATATTCCTGAGTTCAAGCAGGTCCTTGGTGATCTTGAAGTTCCAGTAATACTCGTTAATCTCGTGCTTCAAGAGATTTATCCTCCTCATAGCCCTCTTGAGCCTCTTTTCCGATCTCACAATCCCCACATAGTTCCACATAAATCTCCTTATCTCATCCCAATTCTGACTGACGACGACCGCCTCATCAGGTTCAACGGCATCTCCATAGTCCCAATCGGGGATATTATTTATCGTACTCCTTGCAGGTGGATTCCTGTTCAAAAATTCCGCCACCTGATTTCCAAATACGAGCCCCTCAAGGAGGGAGTTGGATGCGAGTCTATTTGCACCGTGCAACCCCGTAGACGCAACCTCCCCTATGGCAAAGAGGGAGTCTATATCCGTTCTGCCGTGTATATCCACCTTTACACCGCCACAGAAGTAGTGAGCAGCAGGCACTACAGGTATGGGCCTCGTTGCCATATCAAAACCAAAGTCCAGACATCTCTGGTATATAGTCGGGAATCTCTTCCTCAAAAAACTCGCACTTAAGTGAGTCATATCCAGAAGGACATAGTCAAATCCATTCTTCTTCATCTCAAAATCGATGGAACGGGCAACGATATCCCTCGGTGCCAACTCCTTCTTAGAGTGATATAGATGCATAAATGGAGTTCCATCGGGCCTCAAGAGTCTCCCGCCCTCTCCTCTCAGTGCCTCTGATATGAGAAATGATTTTGCCTCGGGGTGATAGAGGCAGGTGGGGTGGAACTGGACGAACTCGAGATTCTCTATGGTGGCACCCGCCCTGTAAGCCATAGCAATACCATCACCCGTGGAGATATCGGGATTGGAGGTATATAGATATGTCTTACCTGCCCCCCCGGTTGCAAGCACGACTGAACCAGCAAAGAATGTCTCTACCAGATTGGTATCCAGATTCAATACATAGGCCCCAACTATCCGGTTCCTCGTGGATATATTCAGCCTCTTTGTAGATATCAGGTCAATGGCGAAATGCCTCTCAAATACCTGAATATTCTCCCTCTTTCGCACCTCCTGAGATAGAACCCTTATGACCTCCTGACCGGAGATATCTCGGGCGTGGACAATCCTCCTGTGGGAGTGCCCGCCTTCAAGCCCGAGGTCGAGTTCGTTTGAGTTCTCCTTCCTCGTAAACTCCGCCCCCAATGATTCGAGCCATTTTATGAGATCAGGTCCCCTCTCGATGGTCAACCTCACCACCTCAGGATTGGATAGACCCTCGCCGGTCTTCAATGTGTCCTTTATATGATCCTCAAAGGAATCCTCCTTGTCAAAGACAGCGGCAATACCACCCTGTGCTATATTCGAGGCAGAATCCTGAATGGACCCCTTACAGAGGATGGCTATCTTGAATTTATCCTCAAGCCTCAATGCGAGTGTCAACCCCGACACTCCCCCGCCTATTATAAGTATATCAAAAACGAATGGCATAATCCTATTTTGTCTTCTCCACCTCTATACTGTAAAGAGCGGGATGATTACTGAACTTAAATCCCACAAACCCCTCATTCTCCTTGAGATAATACTCATTTGATGCCTTTCCCTCACTGCCTATTATCCTCTTGACCTCTCCAAAGTCATTCTTGAATGTCTTATACTGATAATCACTCACAATGTATGTGTATGTCTCCCCATCTGTCTCTGTCTTGAGATTCTGACCATCCCTTAACGGATTCTTGCCAAATAGGACAGGATTCTTAAAGACTATCCGCTTCTCCTGAGAATTCTCAATATACTCCTGAGCAATCCTGTAGACCGAATCACCATCCACTCTGTACCATTCCTGAAGGGGTATCCCGATAGAGGACCTCCAGGTAACCTTAAAGGTCTTAAACGAGAAGGTCTGATTATCCACCTCTATTGTAACCTCAAAACTTACCGGGGCTGATTTATTATCTATTGTTTGAGTACCCTCATAGGTTGTTGTCTTTTTGTCCACAAATCCGAAATACCTCTCCGTATCCTCAGTGGTTATGCCTGCATCTTTTGAGTTATTAGCCGAATCACTACAGGCATAAAGTAACGGTACAATAGCCACAAATAAAAGCGAACCTGCCTTCTTCATTCTATCACCTCCGGTGTAGAAATCACGGATAACATCTTATTTCTTTAATCATTTTTGGCAATAAAAAAAGTAAGATGGTGGATGCAACAAGAAGACGGGGTGTTACATATATACAATTTTTATATACAATCCTTTTTAAGCGTGGATTTTTGAGAGATTATTTTATCAAACCCATAATTCTGAATATAAACTCAAGGGCGTTCTGATTTAAGAAAAGGATAGTAAAAAAGAGAATAACAAACATAATTGTAAACTTGCGATCTATCCTCAATATCTCCTTCTCAACTTCTAATTTATTCCTCTCCACAATCCCCAATATCTCTGCCTTATCTTTTTGCATTATTCCAAGAATCTCTGCCTTATCCTTCTCAGTCTTCTCATATAGGGCATCTATCTTACCCAGAAGTTCTGCCTTGTCCTGTCTCATTATTCCCAGAAGTTCCGCTTTATCCTGTCTCATTATTCCCAGAAGTTCCGCTTTATCCTGTCTTATTATTCCCAGAAGTTCCGCCTTGTCCTGCTTCATTATTCCCAGAAGTTCTGTCTTGTCCTGTTTCATTATGCCAATCAGTTCTTCCCTTAATGCATTTAACCTCTCCTCAAAGAAATCCTTAGTGACAAACTCCTTCCTCATTATATCCAGAAGTTCATCTCTGCTCGTCCTCAACTTGTACTCTGTAAATTCAGATATAGTATTCTCAATGGACTTTATTACTGCCTTAGCCCCTTCCTTCCCGACAGTCCTTTCTAAGGTTTCGTATATTTCTATGGGTAATGTCACAGGCATCTGCTCCTCCATCTACCTATTATGATACAACAAATTTACTATTTGTCAATGAAAGAGCTACTCAGGGAGTAAAGATTTAGTTATCAATGGTATATTCAGCAGGTGCAATGGATATGTTATTAAGTGAAAAGTTGGTAAGTAAAATTCCCCTCTCATAGAGGGATGGCTACCAGAGGCAGATGGGGTGTTATAATTCACCCCTCGTAGAGGGGTGTCTGTCGAAGACAGACGGGGTGTT
>Ga0272449_1002958_pt1 | contig 15149 bp, 8 predicted proteins | sample YNPCB0241_FD_198679 | JGI IMG/M metagenome (GOLD analysis project Ga0272449, IMG submission 198679) | Hot spring sediment microbial communities from Yellowstone National Park, WY, United States - YNP-CB-024-1 | ecosystem: Environmental > Aquatic > Thermal springs > Hot (42-90C) > Sediment...
ACGGCTCGGCTCTTGTTAGATGCGAAGATACAATTGTTTTGGTTACTGCTGTTTGTAGTGAAGACGAAAAAGAGGAATTTGACTTTTTCCCTTTAACCTGTGATTATAGAGAACAAACTTCTGCTGCTGGGAAAATTCCTGGTGGCTTTTTTAAAAGAGAAGGCAAACCATCTGAAAGAGAAGTTCTTATAAGTAGATTGATAGATAGGTCAATAAGACCTGCCTTCCCACATTCATTTAAAAAAGAAGTTCAGATAATTTCTCTCGTTCTTTCAGCAGACCAAGAAAATGAACCTGATATACTTTCTGTAATAGGTGCTACTTCTTCTTTGCTCTCTTCTTCAATACCTTTTTATCTACCTGTTGGATGTGTAAGAGTTTTAAAAAAAAATGGTGAATTTTTAATTAATCCCCCAATTTCTCAATTTAATGATAGTGAAATGAACTTAGTAATTGCTGGGACAGAAGATTCAATTTTAATGCTTGAAGGAATGGCAAATGAGATATCTGAAAATGATTTTTTAAATGCAATTGAAATTGGATGGAATGAAATCAAAAAGATGGCAAAAATTCTTAAGGATATTACAAATCCAGAAAAAGAAAAAGTTGAATTTATCATAAAAGAGGAATACGAAAAACAAATCTTTAATTATGTTGAAGAAAATTTGAAGGAGGTATGGAAATATCCAGAAAAGCAAAAAAGAAAGGAATTTTATAAAAACTTAAAAGAAAAATTTATTTCTCAGTTTGAAGAAGAAAAGAGAAAAGAAATAGAGAAAGTATATGAATATGTTTTTGAAAATAAGATAAGGAATTTAATCTTGAATTCAAGTAAACGACTTGATGGAAGACACTATAAAGAAATAAGAAATATTGAATGTAAAGTTGGCCTACTCCCAAGAACTCATGGATCTGCGTTATTCACGAGAGGACAAACACAGTGTCTTGCTTCTGTCACACTTGGAACTACAATGGACCAACAGATTATTGATGGTCTTTATGAAGAAATAACAAAAAGGTTTATGGTTCATTATAATTTCCCACCTTTTTCTGTTGGAGAGGTGTCTCCTTTGAAAGCACCTACAAGGAGAGAAATAGGGCATGGAAATCTGGCTGAAAGATCATTATTACCTCTTATACCATCTGAAAAAGTATTTCCATATACAATAAGAATTGTGGCAAATATCCTTGAATCAAATGGTTCTTCTTCAATGGCAACCGTGTGTGCTGGCAGTTTATCATTGATGGATGCGGGAGTTGCAATTGAAAAACATATAGGAGGTGTTTCTATTGGATTGATTAAAGAAGGTGAAAAATATGTTATTCTTACAGATATTGCAGGAGAAGAAGACCATTATGGAGATATGGATTTAAAAATTGCTGGAACGAAAGATGGGATTACTGGATTTCAAATGGATGTAAAAATAACCGACCTTTCATTAGAAATTTTAAGTAAAGCAGTATATCAATCAAAAGAAGCCAGAGAAATAATACTTGATAAAATGTATCAAACAATTTCATCTCCAAGACCTCATATTTCACCTTATGCACCTAAAATTTTAACAATAAATATAAATCCTGATAAGGTTGGCCTTGTTATTGGTACAGGTGGGAAAACAATAAAGAGAATTATAGAAAATACAGGAGTAAAAATTGACATTCTTGAAGAGGGTGAAATAAGAATATATTCAGATAATATTGATTCATGCAAAAAGGCAGCAGAAGAAATAAAAAAGATTACAGAAGAACCAGAAATTGGACAAACTTATGAGGGAGTTGTTACTAAAATATTTCCTTTTGGCGCTGTCGTCAGATTTCTCCCATCCCAAGAAGGGCTCGTACATATATCTGAATTAGCTCCTTTTAAGGTGAAAAGAGTTGAAGATATTGTAAAAATTGGTTCTACCATAAAGGTTAAAGTTATAGGTATTGATGAGCAAGGAAAGGTAATTTTAAGTAGAAAGCAGGCAATTGAAAATGATAAAAAGGATAAAAAATGGCAAGACCAGTAAAAATAACAAAAGAGATCACTTCATATAATAGAAATCCAGTTATTGGAGTATTTGCACCATGTGATCCGAGAATAGATAAACAGTCAAGAGAAAGGGCTAAAAATATAATTGAGATGGCAGCAAATATAATAGCAGAAAAAGTTAAATTACCAGATGGCTCACACTGTAAAGTTGTCTATAGCGAGGTATTAATTGATGGAGAAAAGCAAGCAGATATAGTAGCAAGGCAATTTGAAGAAGAAAAGGTCAATATACTTGTTGGGGTCCCTGATACATGGGCTTTCCCACAACTAACATTAATTTCTTTTTTGCAGCAATTTCCATCTGATGTCCCAATAAATTTAACATGTGGAAATAGTGGTCCAAAACCAGGTGTTGTTTATACTCATGCCTGTAGTGGTGCAATTTCTCAATATGGTAAGTTAATCCATATAATTGTAGGAAATTGGCCTGACACTGGAATTAATCCTGTTATGAGTGAAAATACAGCAAAACAATTAATTGACTGGTGTTATGCTGCAATCACTTATATGGCACTTAAAGGAAGAAGGGTTGTAATTTTTGGTCATGATTCTATGGGAATGGAAACTGCACTTGCACATGTAATTCCGACAAGGAAAATTTTTGGCATAGAAATCACACGACTTGATATGAAACTTGTAGCAGATATGTTGAATAAAAAAGCATATGATGTAAATGAACTTAAAGAATTAAGAACATTCCTTGAAAAAAACTCTGGTGGAATTGAAATAAGAAATGAAGAAGACAGTGAGAGATTTGATAAAGAACTTGCAATGTATTTAATAGTAAGAGATATTATAAAGGAATTGAATGGTGTTGGGGCCGGATTTATGAGTCAACTTGAATGGGGTTCTGATAAAAGAGGGATACCTTTACCAGTTGCTGATATAATGGAATCTTTATTTAATTCCACATTTGACCATCAAGGGAAAAAGACACCCTTACCATTTGCAACAGAAGCAGATGTTCAAGGACTTTTAACAATGTTATTTTTTACTTATCTTTCGGGAGGAGCACCACCATTATTTATGGATTTTAGGAAGGTATGGGAAGCATGGGAAATTAGAAAACTTGCAGAAAAGATTGGAGTAAAAATAAAAGGTGATGAAATATGGGCAATTAAAGGATTTGTTGATGGAGATAATTCTGGAAGTGCTTCTTTTGATTGGGCTGGCTATCCGGGAGAAGAAATTGAAAAAATTATGAAAAGGATAAAATTCCCTCTTGCTGATGAATTTTACTTCCCGGGACTCGGTAATTCAGTAAATTTCGTTTCTCCGGGCGGAATTAAAGGAATTGCAGGCCGGCTTGCATATAGTTCTTTAAATAATATTTTCTCACTTGTGTGGGATGAAGCAGAAACAGTAGAATTACCTGAAAAACTTACTGAAGCAGTATGCAAAACATCTACATATACTTGGCCTCATACATTTGTTATTCCTAAATATGCAACTATGAATGAATATAAACAATATGCTCCTGCAAATCATTTCCATATGATCTGGGATTTACCTGTGGCAAGACTTGAATACTGGATGGATATGGCAAATGTTCTTTCAGTTACTCCATGGCAGAATAGACCAAAATTTATTGAAGGAGTGGATAGACCTTTGCCTTTACTTTATCTTATAAATGGAGGGGAAAAAGAGACAAAACTTAAAATTGCTTCAAAATTTTAGAAAAACTTAATTAGTCAATCCTTATAAAAATTTATTGATAAAAACTCAGAAATGGAAAAAGATTTTGATATTATTGTTGTGGGGGCTGGAATTATAGGTCTTTCAATATCTTATGAATTATCAAAGAAATACTCTGTTGGTTTAATTGAAAAAAATAGAAAATACGGACTTGAAACAAGTTCAAGAAATAGTGAAGTAATACACTCAGGAATACACTATCCGGCAGGTTCATTAAAGGCAAAGTTATGTGTGGAAGGGAATGAATTACTCTATAGTTTTCTAGAAAGGAATCGTTTATTTTATAAAAAAACAGGAAAACTTACAATAGCAACGGATTCAAATGAAGAAAAAATACTTGAGAAAATATATACCCAGGGGGAGGAAAATGGAGTTTTGGTTGAAATATGGGAAAAAGATAGAATTAAAAAAATTATTCCTGAAATTGAATGTAAAATTGCTTTATATACCCCTTCAACCGGAATCTTAAATGTCCATTATCTTATGGATTTTTTATATGAGAAGTTTATTGAAAATGGTGGAATCTGTGGTTTTAATGAAAAAGTTATAAATATTGAAAAGAAAAATGGTTTGTTTTTAGTTGAAACAGAAAAAGATAAATACTATTCAGAAATTGTTATAAATTCTACAGGTCTTTATGCAGACCAAATTTCAAAAAAACTTGGTTTCAATTATGAAATTTATTGGGCAAAAGGTGATTATTTTATAATATCAAAAAAATTCAATATCCCATTACTTATATATCCTGTCCCAACAAATGAAGGTCTTGGAATACATTTAACATTAAGAGAAGATGGTTCCCTTAAAGCAGGTCCTGATGTAGAATATGTTGAAAAAAAATATCCACCATATTCAGTGGATAAAGAGATTTCAAAATATAAGGTCAATGAAGATAAAAAAGAATATTTTTATAAAAATGTTAAAAAATACTTACCCAAAGTTGAAATAGAGGATTTTTACCCTGAAAGTTATGGAATAAGACCAAAATTACAAAAAAAAGGAGATAGTTTTAAGGATTTTGTAATTAAAAAGGAGATGGATGGTTTTATAAATCTTATTGGTATTGACTCTCCCGGGTTAACATGTTGTCTTTCAATTGCCAAATATATAAAATCTTTTCTCTCATAGTTTCAAATCCCTTGTCTATCAACAATTCCCAGAGCCCACCTACGAGGTGGGTTAAGGGTATTGTGAATATTAGAGTTAAAAACCAGATGGAAAATAAATAAGGGAATTGAGAAAAAAAATAAACTTATAAAAATTATTTTTTTTAATATTTTATGCGCTTGCCGGGAGTTGAACCCGGATTCTCTGGCTCCGGAGGCCAGCGCTTTATCCAATTAAGCCACAAGCGCCTTTATCTTTTCTGCCACTTTTTCAGGGTCAAGTCCTTGTATTTTAAATAATTCATCAGGTGTTCCAGACGCTCCATAAAATTTTACCCCAAATCTCAAAAACTTGACATTATAATTTTTTTCTGCAAGATATAAAGATATTGTAGAAGCAATCCCTGTATCAATATGATGGTCTTCATATGTTATTAAAAATCCTGTATTTATCGCAATTTTTATTTTTTCTTCGTCTATTGTATTTGGACAACTATAATTCATAACTCCAATATTTATTCCTTCCTTTTTCAGTATCTCATGTATCCTTATTGCTCTATATACCATACACCCATAGGTAAGAATATATCCATCCTCCCCCTCCCTTATAATATCAACTTTTCCATACTCAAATTCATAGTTTTCATCAAAAAATATATCTCCATTTTCTTTTAAAATAACCGGTAATTTACTTCTTCCCATACCAACAAACCAATTCCCTTCTTTATCTGCAATATATCTTATAACTCTATCTGTTTGGTTTGGATCTGCAGGAATGACAATTTTAAATCCATATAAATTTCTTAAAACACCTATATAGTCAATACATTGATGAGTTTTACCATCTTCTCCAACATCAAGTCCAAGGTGTGTGCATACAAGTTTTAAATTTGTAAAATTCTGGTCATTGAGTCGCTGTTGATTAAATGTTTCATCCACTCCAAATACTCCAAAATCAGAAAAAAAACTAATAAAATTACAGGTTGAAATTACACCACTTATTGTTGCTGCATTATGTTCTTGAATACCAACTTGAAAGAATCTATCTGGGAATTCCTTTTCAAAAAGATCTGTCTTTACACTTGTTGCCAAATCACAATCAAAAACAACTATTGGATAATCTTTATTATATTTATTCAATTTCGCAATATCTAAAAGTGCTCTACCATAAGCAGTCCTATTGTCTATCTTTTCTTCCTTCCCATAAATTATTGGTCTCCCTTTTTCAATTTTAGGATTAAAATAGAATTTTCTTTCAGGATAATTCCATTTCTTCTGTCTTAATTCTCTATATTTTTCAAGAACAGGTTCAAGCCCTATGACTTCCATTGCTTTTCTATATTCTCCTTCACTTAATGGTTTCCCATGATATCTATAATCATTTTCTATAAAGCATATTCCTTTGCACATTACTGTATGGGCTATGATACAGACAGGTTTTTCTACTGAGATTGCCCTTTTTATTGAGTCATAAATTTGAGAAAAATTATGCCCATCACATTCTATTACTTCCCATCCATCTGCCAAATAATTCTCTTTAATTTTGCATGGCATTACCTTTTCAATGTTTCCACTTATCTGAACTTTATTATAATCAATTATAACCTTCAAATTATTCAAACCATATTTAATTGCAAACCTTCTTGCCTCTCCAACCTGCCCTTTTGTCTGCTCTCCATCACTCATTAAAACAAAAGTATAAGCATCTATTTTCCTTAATTTATCAGCCAAAGCAAATCCACAACCTGCTGAAAGTCCTTGTCCAAGATTTCCAGTCCCCCATTCAATCCCAGGAACCTTTCTTACAATATGCCCATCAAAAATACTCCCTGCCTTCCTAAAAGTCGCAATTGCCATATCTATATCAAAAAAACCAAGTCTTCCCAAAACTGAATAGACCCCTGCAGAAGTATGGCCATGACTTATAACAATTTTATCTCTCTCCAAAGCATCTATTTTTTCCGGTGAAATATTTGCATAAGAAAAAACGACAAGATATATATCAAGAGAAGAGATCGCTCCTCCCGGGTGACCTGAATTTGCAAGAGTAGTCATTGTTAAAATATCCCTTATACATTCTTTCCTCAAATTTTCAAGTTTTTCTATATCTTCCCCACTCAATCTTTCTTTTTCAAATCTCATATCCCCTCCTTTTTATTCTGCATAAATTATTATCTTCCCTGATTTAAGTCCTTCGGATTTGCCTATAATCTCTATTTTTCCTTTTTTACCAATTGACTTTACAACCACAAGACATTTTCCAAGATATACCTTTCTTTTATTCCCTCTATAATCTTCCTCACTTAAAGGATTTGAATTTCCAACTGCTTCAATAACTCCTTCCCCTTTTACAGTAAACTCTATAATATTTTCTGCTTCTGGATTTATAATTCCTTCTTTATCAACAACTTCACATACTATATAACAAAGGTCCCCTTTTTTAGAACTTATCCTTTCTCTATCAGGTCTTAATATTATCTTGTATGGGGAGCCTGCAGTAAACAAATTATATTCACAAACAATTTTATTATTCTTATATCCAACTGCTTTCAAGTTTCCTTTTTTATAAGGCACTCTATATGTAGCAATAAATTTTGTTTCTTTTGATATTTCTTTAATTCCTAACGAATTACTATTTAAAAAGAGTTCAACATAATCACAATTTGAATAAATATCTACAAAAAGTTCTCTACCTTCAAAGCCATTCCATGTCCAACTCTGAAAAACACTATACCATCCCCATCCACTTATATCCTTATACTTTCCATTTGATAATGGATGGTGAACAAAAATGTATACCTGTGGTTCTTCTCTCAATAAAATATCCCTGTAAAATGATTGAGGTCTTTTAAATCCACATATATCTATATCTCCACAGTTTGCTTGATGCCATGGATATGAATAATTTTCAGGTAGATTATCTCCTTCAAATCTTGCATATCCAATGCCTGCCTCTCCAAGATAATCAATGCCTGTCCAGACAAAATCTCCTATAACATAAGGTAGTTCCAAAACATCAAGCCAGTAATCAAAAGCAAATAATGGGAATGATTCTGTTGCAACAATAATTCTTTCAGGTTTTCTTTCATGGTCTTTTCTGTAATTATCTCTCTGGTAATTATAACCACAAATATCAAGTTCTTCAAACAAACCATCTGCTTCAGACCAATCTCCTTTAAATCCACATACAGCACATGTAATAGGCCTTGTATTATCTATTTTTTTAACTGTGGAAATAAGATTTTTTGCAATCTCAACCCCTTCAGGTAAATTTCTTTCAACAACTTCATTCCCTATACTCCAAATTATAATTGAAGGATGATTCCTATCTCTGTAAATCATATCTTCAAGGTCTCTCTGCCACCATTTTTCAAAATAATTTGAATAATCAAAAGGTAACTTTGGCTTTTCCCAGACATCAAATGCTTCATCAATAACATAAAGTCCAACTCTATCACAGGCATCAAGAAAAGAAGGAGAAGGTGGATTATGGGCGGTTCTTACAGCATTAAATCCATTTCTCTTTAAAATTTCAACTTTCCTTTCTTCTGCCCTGTCATAGGAAGCTGCACCTAAAATACCATTATCATGATGAACACAGGCACCTTTTAATTTAATGACCTTTCCATTTATTTTTAATCCATCTCTTGAAAATTCAATTGAACGGATACCAAAATTTGTCTCTCTCCTCTCAAGAATTTTTTTATCTGAACCTATCTCTATTATATTTTTATAAATGTAAGGGGTTTCAGCACTCCAGAGATAAGGTTTTTCAATAATAAATGATTCTGAAATCTCAATTTTTTCATTTTCATTAATTTCCAGATTTCCATTTTTTTCATAAACTTCATTTCCATAAGGGTCAATAATTTTTAAGTTCATCCATACAGAAAAATTCTTTTTTTCTTCATTTTCAATCAGTATTTTTATAAGAATTTCGGCTTTTTCTTTGGAAACAGAAGGAGTTGTTATATAAATTCCCCAATACCCAATATGCAATTTTTCAATTATTGATAACCATACATGCCTGTAAATTCCAGAACCTGAATACCATCTTGAATTTGGCTGTTTTGAATTATCAACCCTTACAGCAATTACATTTTCACTTTCAAACTTTAAATATTCAGTTATATCATAGTAAAAACTTATATAGCCATTTGGTCTTTCTCCAACAAAAAAACCATTTACCCACACTTGAGAATTCATATAAATTCCCTCAAACTCTATTATTACCTTTTTCTCTCTATATTCTTCAGGAACAAAAAATCTTTTTCTATACCATCCTATCCCTGTCTGGAAATATCCCCCATCTCTTTTACTTGGTGCATCAGGTCTTCTTGGAAGTTCAATACTAAAATCATGTGGTAGATCCACAATTCTCCACAAAGTATCATCAAAATCAGGTAAAAATCCCTTTTCTAAATCACCATAAAAAAATTTCCAGTTTTCATCAAAATTTATCTTTTCCATTTAAATTCCCTTATTTTATAAATTGCCTCATTTAAAACAAATATTGAAAGGATAATTAAAATTAAAGAGATATTGCCAAGTAAGAAATTTCTTGTTTTATAGAAATCAATCATCTGTAATCCCAAAGCAACTGTTGTTGCTATAAACATTATTGCTGCCGGGATTAAATTTGAAATTGCCTTTTTCTTTTTGTTAATTAAATAACAACCAGTTAAAAGAAGAACAATCCCTGCGACAAGTTGATTTGAAGCACCGAATACAGGCCATATTTTCTGCCAGTTCCCAAAAGCAAGGTATCCTGCAAAAATTATTATAAAAAAAGTTGCAACATATCTATTTTTTAAAACTTTTATTCTAAATGTCTCACCAAATAATTCCTGTGTTATATATCTTGCTATCCTTGTTGCTGTATCAAGTGTTGTCAAAACAAAACTGTTTATCATTACAATTGCAAAAATTTTACCTGTATTTGAACCAAGAATCTTTCTAACTATTTCTCCATAACCAGCACCAAAAGTTCCTATCCAGTCACCCTTTTTCATCATCTCATTATAATTTAACCATAAAAGTCCAGCAGAAACAGATAATAGTGCAAGAACTGAAAGAAAGCCCTCTGTGAGCATTCCTCCATATCCAATTTTTTTTACATCTAACTCATTTGCTATCTGTTTTGAAGTTGTTCCACTTGCTACCAGAGAATGGAATCCACTTATTGCTCCACATGCAATTATTACACACATCATAGGCCATAAAGACCCTTTCTCTGTATAAAAAGAAACGTAAAATGGAGCATTTATATCTGGATGGGTTGTTAAAAGTCCTGAATATCCAATAAATATACCTGCAAATAGTATATAGGCAGATAGATAATCTCTTGGTTGAAGGAGAATATTTACAGGTAAAATACTTGCAAAGAAAGAATAAATTAAGAGAATTACAATCCATGTTTTTAATGGAGAAAATTTAATAATAATAGGGATTTCTTTCCCTAAAACGAAAAAAACTATTAATAAAAAGAGGCATATAATTGTTGAATAGAAAACTGAGAAATTCTTTTTATAAACAAGAAAACCAAAAATAACTGCATCAATTATAATGAAAAATGTTGGTAAAACAATGGCCGGCGCTTCAATAAATGTTTTTGCAGTTATAGCAGAAAAAACAGCAATTACAAGAATTAAAGAAAACCACAGGAATAATGAAAATATTATCTTACTTTTTTCTCCAAATATTATCTTTGTTATATCTCCAACACTTCTGCCTCCATTTCTAACACTTAAAATTAAAGAGGAAAAATCATGAACTCCTCCAAGAAATATTGAACCAAGAATAATCCATGCTAAAGCTGGTCCCCATCCCCATAAACATACAGCAATAACAGGACCTAAAATTGGGCCTGCACCTGCAATTGAAGCAAAGTGATGCCCAAATAGAATTAACCAGTTTTTAGCAGGAATATAGTCAACTCCATCCTGTTTTGTAAAAGCAGGAGTGAGATTTTCTTTGTTAACTTCCCATAGTTTTTCAAGGTATCTACCATAAAAAATAAAAGAAGAAACAAATAAAATAAGTGCAATTACCACAACTATTAAAGAATTCACTTTTGCCTCCTTTCTATATGATGTATAAGTATATAATAGATTTCACTCAGTTTCAAATATTCTCCACAAATTTTTGACATAAAAATGAGAAGATGTAAAATAATAGAAAAAAAGGAGGCCAAAATGAAGATAAAAACTATTAAAAATAGAAATTATAAAGGGAAAAGGGTCTTCTTAAGAGTAGATTATAATGTGCCAATTGAAAAAGGAATTATCATAGATGACACAAGGATCATAGAAACTCTTCCTACAATAAATTATTTACTTTCTCAAGGTGCTTCATTGATTGTTGCTTCTCATCTTGGAAGGCCTAAAGGTAAATTTACTCCAGAATTGAGTTTAAAACCTGTTGGTGAAAGATTATCACAAATATTGAATAAAGAAGTGAAGTTTGTTTCTGATTGCATTGGAGATAAAGTAAAAAATATGGTTGATAGTTTAAAAGAAGGAGAAATTTTATTACTTGAGAATTTGAGATTTCATCCAGAAGAGGAAGAAGGAGATGAAAATTTTGCCAAAGAACTTGCCTCACTTTGCGATTCTTATGTAAATGATGCCTTTGGTACATGCCATAGAGAACATGCTTCTGTTTATACAATTGTAAAATTTGTAAAGGATGCTGCTTGTGGTTTTTTAATTGAAAAAGAGGTGAATGTTTTATCAAAATTACTAACAAGTCCAGAAAAACCATTCTTGCTTATTCTCGGTGGTGCTAAAGTTGCTGATAAAATAAATATAGTTAAAAATCTTCTTGACAAAGTAGATACAATTATTACAGGTGGAGTTATGGCCTATACATTTATTAAAGCAAAAAATTGGGAAGTGGGTAATTCAAAAGTAGAAGAAGAGGCAATTGGACTTGCGAAAGAAATAATTAAAGAAATAAACAAAAGACATATTGAGTTTCATACCCCACTTGACCATGTAATAGTTCAGAAAATTTCAGAAGATGCAATACCAATAATAACTGAAAGGGGAACAGTCCCTCCTGGCTGGATAGGAGTTGATATAGGCCCACAAGCAATAGAAGAATATACAGATTGTATAAATAGAGCAAAAACAATATTCTGGAATGGTCCAATGGGAATTTATGAAATAGAAAAGTTTGCAAAGGGAACAATAGAAATAGCAAAGGCAATAGCAAATTCAAAAGCATATTCAGTTATTGGAGGAGGGGATTCAATAGCAGTGGTCAATAAAGCAGGAGTTAGTGACAAAATTTCCCATATATGTACAGGTGGAGGAGCATCTTTAGAATTTCTTGAAAAAGGGACACTTCCTGGAATTGAAATTTTAAAAGAAGAATAATTTTTGATAAATGAGAAAGATGAAAAAAACACTTATTGCTGGTAATTGGAAAATGTATAAGAGCCCATCCGAATCAATAAACTTTGTAAATCAACTTATTGAAAATTTAAAAAATTATGAAGATAGAGAAGTTCTTATATGCCCTCCTTTTACTTCTCTTTATCCGATTTCTCAAATTATAAAAAAATCTTCAATCAAACTTGGTGCTCAGAATGTTTATTTTGAAAAAGAAGGTGCATATACAGGAGAAATTTCCCCAATTATGCTTAAAGACATAGGTGTTGAGTATGTAATATGTGGCCATTCTGAAAGAAGAAATATCTTTGGCGAAACAGACGAAATTATAAATAAAAAAGTAAAAATAATATCTGAAACTGGGATGAGACCAATCTTATGCGTTGGTGAAAAACTTGAAGAAAGAGAAAAAGGGGAAACATTTAAAGTTATTGAAAATCAAATAAGAAAAGGGCTTAATGATTTTAAAGATATTGATAGATTGGTTATTGCTTATGAACCTGTTTGGGCTATTGGAACAGGAAGAACTGCATTACCATCTCAAGCAGAAGAAGTCCATATTTTTATTAGAGAAATTATTAGCGAGATTTATAATAAGGAAGTAGCTGAAAATTTAATAATTCTTTATGGGGGAAGTGTAAAACCAGAAAATATAGATCAACTTATGAAAGAAAAAAATATAGATGGAGTCCTTGTAGGTGGTGCCTGTCTTAAAATTGATTCTTTTCTAAGGATTATTGATTATAAATGAAAATTTTATGATTTCAAAAATAAATTCATTTACAATATGGGGGATTGATGCATATCCAATTGATATTGAAGTTGATATTTCAAAAGGATTACCTTCCATTTCAATTGTTGGTCTTCCAGATCAGGCAGTTAAAGAAAGTAGAGATAGATTAAAACCAGCAATTAAAAATTCAGGATTTGAATTCCCTTCTGGTAAAATTGTTATTAATCTTGCTCCTGCTGATTTAAAAAAAGAAGGAAGTTATTTTGATTTACCAATTGCAATTGGGATATTAACTTCTTTAAATATACTCAAACAATCAGTAATTGATGAATTTTATTTCGTTGGTGAATTAGCATTAAATGGAAATGTTAGGAAAGTAAATGGAATTTTACCCATGGTATTGAAATTGAAAGAAATCAAAAAGAAAAAATTTATTATCCCTTTTGAAAACTATTTTGAAGGGGGTATCATAAAAGATGTGAATGTTTATCCTGTAAATAGTTTAACTGAATGTGTTGAATTTCTAACTGGAAGAAAAGATATAAAACCAGTTAAATTAAATATTGACGAAATATTTAAGAATAAAGAAAGATATGATGTTGATTTTAAAGAAGTTAAAGGCCTAAAATATGTTAAGAGAGCAATTGAAGTAGCAGTAAGTGGTTCGCACAATATCTTAATGATTGGTTCACCAGGAAGTGGGAAAACAATGATTGCAAGAAGAATACCTACAATTTTACCATCTTTGACACTTGAAGAAGCCCTTGAAATAACAAAAATCCATTCAGTAAGTGGACTTTTAAATGGACCAATTGTTTTTGAAAGGCCTTTTAGAAGCCCACACCATACAATTTCAGATATTGCCTTAATTGGTGGAGGACACGTCCCAAAGCCAGGAGAAGTAAGTTTGGCACATAATGGAGTTTTATTTCTTGATGAATTCAGTGAATTTCACAGGGATGTTATTGAAAGTTTAAGACAACCGCTTGAAGATGGGAAAGTAAGTATTTCAAGAGCAAAAGGTAGAATAGAATTTCCTTCAAGATTTTTACTTGTAGCAGCAACAAATCCATGTCCATGTGGATGGTATGGAGACAGTCAAAGAGAATGCCATTGCACACTTTCACAAATTTTAAAATACAGGAAAAAATTATCCGGTCCAATTCTTGATAGAATAGATATACATATTGAAATTACAAGTTTATCTAGTAAATTTTTAATTGAGGAAAAGGAAGAGGAAAGTTCAGAAGAAATAAAGAAGAGAGTAGAGAAAGCAAGAGAAATACAAAAGGAGAGATTTAAAAATGAAGGGATTTATTTCAATGCACATATGAATACATCACTGATAAAAAAATACTGTATTATGACAGATGAAAGTAAAAAATTATTACAGGATGCTCTTGAAAACTTAAAAATTTCTGCCCGTGCATATGATAAGATAAGAAAGGTAGCAAGAACAATAGCAGATTTAGACAATTCAGAAAAAATTTTACCACATCACATTTCAGAAGCAATCCAGTATAGATGCCTTGACAGAGAATTTGTTTAACTTTTGAAACTAAAATAAAAAATTGACCTACCAACTTAGCCATTTCATCAAGGTTCACAATTACTTTTTCTACCTTAAATACTATGTGTTAACCCGAAAGAGATAAAAATTTGACAAGTCAAATTCGCCACTCTAATTTTTTCTAAATTTTCTTTTTCTATGTTATTCCTTCTTTTCCATATTTTTTTATCTATTTTTATAGTGAAATGATTTTTATATTTGACTTTTTATTTTTTGTATTAATAATATAGTGAAATTAAAAGGATGGGAATATGTTTTTAAGAGAGATAAAAGTGAGGAGGAAAAGTGGGAAGGTATATAGATGGTGGGTAGTAATAAAGACATATTGGGATAAAGAGAAAAAGAAGGTCAGACATAGAGTAATACACAATTTAGGTAGATTAACAGAGAAGGAAGTAAATATATTAAAGACACTGATTTCATTAAAGGATATATCAGAAGATAGTTTTATAACGAGTTTAGGAGAGATAAAAATAAAAGGCAGTTATGAATATTTAATAGTGGTGATATTAGATAAACTTTGGTATTTATGGGGGCTGGATAAGATTACAGATTTTAAGAATACAGGCAAATTGAGTTATTCATTTATATCAAAAGTGCTTGTTTTAAATCGTGC
>Ga0272449_1002963_pt1 | contig 15132 bp, 15 predicted proteins | sample YNPCB0241_FD_198679 | JGI IMG/M metagenome (GOLD analysis project Ga0272449, IMG submission 198679) | Hot spring sediment microbial communities from Yellowstone National Park, WY, United States - YNP-CB-024-1 | ecosystem: Environmental > Aquatic > Thermal springs > Hot (42-90C) > Sediment...
TTGGCGTTCGAGGTATGTGAGCAGCTCGGTTGGCATGCGCCAGATCACGTTATAGTCCCAGTTGCCTCCGGGGCCCTTTTGCATGCCATTTGGCGCGGTTTCGGAGAGCTCGAGGAGGTAGGCCTTATAAAGGGGTGGAGCACGAGGATCTCGGCGGCACAGCCGAAGGGATGTGCTCCAATCGTGGAAGCAATACTGAAGGGATCTGATGAGATAATTCCCATCGAAATCCCAAACACCATATGTAAGTCGCTTGCGATAGGCGATCCTGCCGACGGGTACTACGCTCTCCAGGCGGTCCGCGCAACCGGGGGCACGGGTAGAGCACCGAGCGACGACGAAATACTTGAAGGCATCAAGTTGCTCGCCAAATTAGAAGGTGTATACACCGAGCCCGCGGGAGGGGTGGTGGTGGCGGCTTTGAAGCAACTTGTGGAGGAGGGAGAAATCGACCGCGACGAGCGAGTAGTGCTCTACATCACCGGCAATGGCTTGAAGACCCAAGAAGCCATCTCAAGCGAGCTCTGGGGATCCTTGGAGATCAAGCCGACGATCGAGGAGTTTAGAAAGCTGACGGAGAAGTTACGCACGCCGGGCGTAGAATGGCTTGTGGGTGGTTAAATGGTAAGGATAAACGTGAAATTCTCCGCGATGATTAAAGAGGCAACTAATACGGATGAAGAAACGATCGAAATCGACGGAGAAAAGGTGGGTGAGCTTTTAGCGGCTCTCGTCCAGAGGTATGGGGTCCAATTCCGGAAACGGATAATAGACGAGGCAACTGGCAAACCACGCAGGTTCATCAATATATTTGTCAACGGGCGGGATATTCGCAACCTGCAGGGCTTGGACACGAGATTAACGGAGGGAGATGAGGTGAGACTGATTCCCACCGTCGCGGGGGGTATAGTTTTATGGACGTATCGTCTTCGAGGACTCCGCTAGGGGATGCCCCTTCGTAGTTAAAGAAAAAACTTTCTCCCACCCAAACGGGGCTTTGTCTACCGAATAGCCTAACGACATGAGTCCCTCCCGAAGTTCTTCTATTATCCTTGTTGCTACCTCTGGAGCACTTATTTGGTCGGATAAGTGGACAAACGGGTATATGACCAAGTTCCTCACGCCTAGATGTCTGGCGTGGGCCGTGATTTCCTCGATGCCTTTTTTGATCACCTTATCGGGATCGTTTGCATCGCATCCCTCCGTAGTCACAAAAATGACTAAGGCATCCTTAATGGCACAGCTCTTGCATCCGCCGGAAATTTCTTCGGCTATCTTAGTTGGTTTGGTCGTAAGGTAGGAAAAGTAATCGCAGTGGATGAGCAGCATCTTCACGTTTATCCCTACAAAAAATAAACCACAAGCTTTATAAATATAACGCTGTTATATAACAAGGGATGTTGATGAGCGAAAAAGCTGTTCAGGAAACGTTTGAGGCATTATTCGCTTTAACGGATCTAAGGCAAATTTTCCGAGAAACAAAACCGACATACGAGCTCAACGATGAGCAGAAGAAAAAGATAAAGGAAGTCATCGAAAGCGTGAGGCGAAGCCTGGATGTCATTGAGCAGGAGTTGATAAAATGAGGAACATTATCGATGGAATCGAAATCAGGGCAAGGGAAGAGTTGTTCATAAATATCCATCCCATCCAACCGGGCGGGCGACTCACACCTGAGGCAATGAAGGCCATGATATCTTACGGCGACGGATATTCGACCTGCGATTGGTGTAGGAAACCTTTTAGGCTGGATAAGATCAGAAGGCCGCCGATCGAGGAATTTCATGCCGAATTGGCTGAGTTCCTCGGGATGGATCAAGCAAGGGTTGTCCCAGGTGCGAGGAGAGGCTTTCAGGCCGTGGTGTCAACGCTCGTTGAAAAAGGAGATTCGGTAATCGTTTCATCGCTCGCGCATTACACAGAATTCTTGGCGGTAGAGGACGCGGGAGGGGTTGTCAAGGAAGTTCCTTTGAACGAAGCGAATATCGTCACGGCCGAAGCGACGGCCCGAAAAATAGAGGAAGTCAGAAAGGAAACTGGAAAGCTGCCGAAATTGATAATGATTGATTACTTTGATTACATGTTCGGAAATGAGCACGATGTTCGCGGGATTGCAAAGGTCGCAAAGGAGTACGAAATACCATTTCTATGCAACGGAGCATACGCGATAGGCGTTTTACCGGTCAATGGAAAGGAGATCGGCGCGGATTTCTTAGTCGGCTCCGGTCATAAGTCGTTTGCATCTCCAGCTCCATCGGGGATTGTGGCGACGACGAACGAGTGGGCGGAGAAAGTATTTAGAACAACTCAGATGGTCGGCGATGTAACGAAGAGGAAATTTGGCATCAAGGAAGTTGAGATGCTTGGCTGTACTCTGATGGGCGCTAACCTCATTGCCATGATGGCCTCCTTCCCTGCTGTCAAGGAAAGGGTGAAACATTGGGGCGATGAAATCGAAAAGATAAACTATTTCGTGAATGAGTTTCTGAAGATCGAGGGAAACAAGGTGCTGAGCGAGATGCCCAGAAAGCACACCCTGACGAAGGTAGATACCAGTGGTAGCTTTGACAGGGTCGCCCAAACGCATAAGAGAAGAGGATTTTTCCTCAGCGATGAGTTAAGGGACAGGAAAATCATAGGAGAATTTGCCGGGGCAACGAGGACTTGGAAATTGAATACGTATGGTTTGACCTGGGGACAAATCAAATACCTCGCGCAGGCATTCAAGGATATCGCAAAGAAATACGGGATAAAGGTTCTAGAATAGCGGAAAACCGTAATAAAAGGTGAGCGATGAAAAAAATCTTATTCGTTTGCACGGAAAATGCATGCAGGAGCCAAATGGCGGAAGCATTTTTCAACGAGCTATCCAACGCCGCTAGGGCGGGCAGCGCCGGTACTAACCCATCGAAGGTGGTGGATCCAAAAGCTGTTGAGGTGATGAAGGAGGTCGGGATCGACATAAGTGGTGCAAAGCCTAAATCGCTAACCCTCGAGATGCTCAGGGAAGCGGATAAGGTGATAATCATGGGCTGTAGCATAGGCGGGACGTGTCCCGGAGCGATAGTCGAAGCTGAGAACTGGGACATCGAGGATCCCGCGGGAAAATCCATTGAAAAATATCGAGAAGTGAGGGACTATATCATGGAAAAAGTTAAAGAGTTGATAAAAAGGTTAGGGCACGGGAAGGGAGGCAAAATAAAATGGTGAGAAGGGTTAAAAAAGGCTGGGGGAAAAGTGAGTGAATTGTTCGGAAAAAGGGAAGATAAAAAGGAGGCCTTGAAGGCCTTAATAAGAAAGTTACATGAAGGTGCGGACCCTTCCGAGATCAAGGGAAGATTCAAAGAGGTAATAAAAGGCGTTACACCGGCCGAGATAGCGTGGATCGAAGAAGAGCTCATCAAAGAGGGATTACCCAGGGAAGAAGTTTCGAGACTTTGTGATGTTCATCTCGCGGTTTTCCGGGAATCGCTTGAAAAGGAGAAGACCTTAGCCCCCGCCGGGCACCCAATTCACATCCTCCTAGAAGAACATAAAATGCTCCTAAGGTTTGTCGATGAATTGAAGGCCATTGCAGTGGAAGTCGCCAAGGCCGGAGACCATTCATCTGCCGCGCAGAAAGTGGGACAGTTAAATACTATCGCAGACCACCTCCGAGATTCCGAAAGTCACTATTTGAGGGAGGAGAATGTACTTTTTCCATATCTTGAGAAACATGGGATCACACAACCCCCTGCTATCATGTGGATGGAACACGATCAAATAAGGGCGATAAAGAAAAATCTCTATCAAATCATAGGCACAAGGGAAGGCATGCCTTTTCAGGACTTTGCCGACCGATTGGAGGAGATAGCTAAGTCGCTGGCGGAAGCGCTGTCTAATCATATCTACAAGGAGAACAACATCCTTTTCCCGACCGCCTTGGAGGTCGTAGACGAGGACGAGTGGAAGGATATAAGAAAACAATTCGATGAGCTCGGTTATTGTTGTTTTACCCCTGAATTCGCGAGGGTACCCTTCATGGAGGCGCTAGCGGTGCCCCCGAAATCTGAGGTAAGTGAAATTACCTTTGAGACGGGTTACCTATCCAAAGAGGAAATAGAGGCGATTTTGAATACCTTGCCGGTGGATATTACCTTTGTCGATAAAGATGACACAGTTAAATACTTCAACCAATCTGAGAGGAGGATCTTCGTCCGGACGAAGGCGGTGATCGGGAGAAAGGTTCAACGGTGCCATCCCCCAAAGAGCATCCACGTTGTCAATCAAATCCTCGACGATTTCAAAAGCGGACGGAGGGACGTGGCAGAGTTTTGGATAAATCGAGATGGTAAGTTGGTTTACATCAGGTATTTTCCGGTTCGCAATAAGAACGGGACTTACTTGGGCTGCATCGAAGTAAGCCAAGATATCACGGATATCAAAAAGATAGAAGGGGAAAAGCGGCTCTTATGAATCAATAGCATATCTATTTATAACAGTGTTATTTATCATTGTTGGGAAATATATGCCGCTTGATGAAAGGGAGAAGCAAAGGTATTCTAGGCAGATCGCATTTCCTAAAATCGGAGAGGAGGGGCAGGAAAAACTGAAACAAGCTAGGGTAGCGATACTTGGTTTAGGCGCAATCGGAAGCCCCGCGGCAGTTTACCTAGCCTCAGCCGGTGTCGGTTACATAAGGTTGATAGATAGGGATTATGCGGAGTTGAGTAATATCCAGCGACAGATTCTGTATAACGAGGAGGACGCAGGAGAATATAAACCCAAGGCGGTCGCTGCCAAGGAAAAGCTCGAGAAAATTAACTCAGACATAGTCTTGGAAGCAGCATTTGAGGATTTTAATCCAAGCACGGCCGAAGGGCTCGTGGGCGATGTTGATATCGTTCTCGACGGGACGGATAACATGGAGGCAAGGTTTCTGCTCAACGAGGTTTGTATAAAGGATGACATACCTTTCATCTACGGCGCGGCGATCGGGGACTACGGGGTGGTCAGCTTTATCGTTCCAGGAGAAACTCCTTGTTTAAAATGCATAATCCCCGAGATGCCAGAACCTGGGGCCTTGCCCACCTGCGAGGTAGCGGGGGTTCTGGGTCCGGCGCCAGGGATAGTAGGCATGCTTGAGGCGGTGGAGGTCATCAAATACTTTGCTGGCTTTGGCAACAACCTGCGCTCGAAACTTCTGTATTTTGATCTTTCCTCCTTACACTTCGATACCGTCGATGTGAAGAGGGATCTTAATTGTTCCGCGTGCGTGCGCAGAGAATTCCCCCTTTTAACTCGGGAAACTAGACAGTCCACGATAAGCACCCTATGCGGAAGAAACGCTGTTCAGATATCCCCGAAAGTTGACCTGAGATTGGATCTTCAGGCGCTGGCGGAGGATTTGAGAAAAAATCCGGAATTTCGGATAAAAAAATTGACGGAGTACCTTTTGATCGTCGATTACGATAGATATTCCATCGCTATAGCCCCCTCGGGTAGGGCTATCGTGCACAATACGGATTCCGAAAAAAGGGCAAAGAGCATCTTGAACAAGATCATAAGTTATTAAATTTGAGGGGAGCCCATGAGAGTTTATCTCGATAATGGCACCACAACTCAAGTGGCCCAAGAAGTTCTAGACGAGATGCTTCCTTATTTTATCGAAAAATTCGGGCATCCAATCTTCGTTTACTCGCTCGGGCGGGAGGCCGCTGACGCGGTTGAGAGGGCCCAAGAGGTTATAGCGAAGTCCATAAACGCAGAACGCGAAGAAATAATCTTCACCTCCGGGGCTACGGAGGCAAACGATCTTGCCATCCGAGGAATAGCTTATGCTAACAGGAAAAGGGGCAGTCACATCATCACGACCAAGATCGAGAATCCCTCCGTTTTACGGGTGTGCGAGAAGCTGGAGGGTGAAGGATTTAAGGTCGACTACTTGGATGTTGACTCCCAAGGATTTGTGAACTTGGACCAACTGGAAGATGCTATAGATGAGAAAACCATCCTCGTCAGCGTGATGCACGTCAACGACGAGATCGGCACGATAGAGCCTATAGAGGAAATAGGGAAAATACTCCGTGAGCAGAAGCATAAGGTTTACTTTCACGTGAACGCCGCCGCTTCTTACGCTAGGGTCCCCATCGACGTGGAGCGGATGAACATCGATGCCTTGAGCATAAGTGCCCACAAGATCCATGGGCCCAAGGGTGTCGGGGCCCTCTACCTACGAGAGGGTACACCGGTAGAACCGATATCGCACGGCTACATCTCCCTCTTTCCCTTACGGCCAGGCACCGAGAACGTTCCCGCGATCGTCGGTTTCGCGAAGGCGGCCGAGCTGGCTTTTGATGCCTTTGAGAGGCACGTCGAACACATGAGAAAGTTGAGGGACAAGCTGATGGAGGGCATCGAGAAGATCCCGCACGTGGTGCTGCACGGGCCAAGGGGTGAAAAGAGAAGCCCGGCGAACGTGAATTACTCCTTTAAGTACGTGGAGGGAGAGTCGGTACTGCTGCATCTCGACTTAAACGGCATCTCGGTGGCTACTGGCTCCGCCTGCTCGACGCGCAAGCTCGAGCCAAGCCACGTCCTTACCGCGATAGGGGTAAGGCCCGAGGTTGCCCACGGTGCCATAAGGTTCACGCTGAGCAGGTACAATACCAGCGAAGAGATAGACTACGTGTTGGGGGTGCTTCCGAGGGTGATCGAGAACTTGAGGAAGATAAGTCCGATAAAGCCGGGCCAATTTTAGGTGATGGGAATGCCGACCGAATATACCGAGAGAAGCCTCCTGAGATATTCCCAGCGGATAATGGAGCTGTTCAGGAACCCCAAGAACGTGGGCGAGATGGAAAATCCGACGGTGACCGCCATTGAAGGAGATCCTACTTGCGGCGACATGATGCAGATGTCGTTGAAGATAGAGGGGGATAGGATCGTCGACGCAAAGTTCCTCTCGTTCGGCTGTGCCGCGAACATCGCCACGGGCTCAGCGGTGACGGAGATGGTGAAGGGGAAAACTCTTGATGAGGCGGAGAAGCTCTCCATAAAGGAGATCTCTGAGTCGCTGGGGGGCCTGCCGATGCTTAAGATGCACTGCGCGGTCCTCGCTTACAAGACGTTGAAGAAGGCGATAGGGGAGTACAGGCAAAGGGCGGGCGGGTATGAGTAGGTCAAGGGTAAGGGCATGATCGAAAGGTCTGCTCAATTGATCCTACCGAAGTTCAGGGAGAATTGCTCCATGAGCGTGGGAATCGAGGTCAGGGACCTCTTAAAAGTCAGGAGGGAGGCCGTGCTCTACGTCCAGCCGTGCGTCTCCGAGAGGGGAAAGCTGATGGCCGACGTGGAGCTTAGTAGGGAGGGGGACAGGCAGCAGCTTATAGATCCAGCGATGCTTTGCTCGATGCTGGAGATTCACAAGAGGCGGTTTGCGGAGCTGAGGTGTAGTTGGAGTTTAGGGGTGGCCAAGCTTAAGTTCAAGGGAAGGGAGATAAGCATCTTCAAGAACGGCAAGCTGAAGATACAGCGGGCCTTGGATAAGGAAGAAATATTGAGGACGGCAAACTCCATCGCCCGCCTCGTCTGGGGAGCGATCATTTGCGACATCTGCGGGCGTCCGACCATCGACTGCGCTTCCGGCAAGTGCGGGAAGTGCATCTCCGAGCAGAGGGCCGTGCGGATATCGCTTGCGGAGATCCCCAACGCGGCGCTCTTGGAGGCTGGCTACTTGAACTTGCGAAGGGCTGAGGAGCTGAAGTTGGAAGGTCGCTACCGAGAATTCGAGAGGGCCTTAAATGCTGCTAGGTACTTGGCACTCTTCTTCACCGTGGAGGCCGCGGATAAAGAAACGGCAAGGCTAGGACTGATCCTGCTGGGCGAGGCTGAACAACTTAAGTAGCAACCCTGCCCATCCCCAAGTGTTTTATTTTAATGATAACAATGTTATTTTGATGAAGATGAAGCCACCCTGCGAGGAGATATTCAAAGACGTCCTTCCCACGATAAGGGCTATCCTCGTCAAGGACCTTGTCGAGAGGCACAACCTAAACCAGGTCGAGGTTGCTCGAAGGTTGGGCATCACCCAGCCAGCGGTCAGTCAGTACTTGAGGTCCCTGAGGGGAGCGAGCCATGCGAAAGCGCTCCTCAAGAAGGGCAATTTTATGAGATCCCTCAGGGAGCTGTCCGACCTCATCGCGAAGGGGGAGGTAAAGGGGAGCAGGGTGGCTGAGATGTACTGCAACCTTTGCGAGATGTTGAGGAAGGAACGATCCCCTTAACCCGAGGCCTCCTTCGCCTTATTCGGTATTGACCTAGATAAAACGGCAAGCGGGTGGCCTTTGGTTCTAAACTCGAAAACCTTGTACCAACCGAAGGGTGCCCTTAAAACTGAATAGCCATCTCCCTGTAGCCTGTTTTCTAGGTCGGATAGCACTTTGATCGCAAACATCGGCGGCGCTAAGTCTCGAGAGAGGTGGGCGAAGGGGAAGAGGGCGATGTTCTTAGACCCCAACTTCTCCGCGACTTCTTGGATTTCCCTCTTCGCCTCTTCAACTATATCGCCGAGGCGCTCGTCGGCAACTTCCACGCAGGTGAAGGCGATGAGAGGATCGGTCATCGCTCCTATCTTGCGGCCATCCTCTACATCTTCGGCGAATCTCGTCCTTTCCTTCGCCCTATATTTAAGGTAATCTGCATGTACGAATAATATCTTCACGCGCTCACCTGGAGCCGGGGGCAGGAATTGAACCTGCGTGGGCGGGTCTGCAGCCCGCTGCCCAACCACTAGGCCACCCCGGCACAGGTTGATATAAATATAACATTGTTATATAAAGTTTGTGGTGGGGACGGTGGCGAAGGGGAAGATAGTGCTTGAAATAGAGGGCATGCACTGCGCTCACTGTGCCGCATCGATCGAGAGGTCCATCTCAAAGCTCGAGGGCGTCATCGACGTCAACGTGAATTTCGCGACCGAAAGGGCGATCGTGGAGTACGACCCCGAGAGAATAACTCGGAGGGCAATTGAGCTCGCCGTTGAGGAGGCCGGCTATAGGATCAAGAAGGAGTCCCCCGAGACGAAGCGAATAAAGGGTCGCGTGCCCCTCATCGCCCTCGGTTTGGCCCTCACCATATCCATAGTTGTGATAGAACTATTCCTCGTCCTCCCGGAAAAGAAGTTCTTGCTTTTCGCGCTGTCGACTCCGGTCCAGTTCGTCGTGGGGCAGCGCTTCTATAGGGGAGCTTATCATTCCTTAAAAAATAGATTCGCAAACGTCGACGTCCTCGTGGCTCTGAGCACCTCCGCGGCATACTTTTACAGTTTAGCCTCGACCTTCTTTGTCGAAGGACCCACTTTCTACGAGGCCTCGGCCACCATCATCACCACAATCTCGATCGGGATGCTTTTGGAGGATTTGGCGAGGGGAAAAACTAGTGAGGCCATCAAAAAGTTGATCACGTTACAGCCCGACTTCGCGACGGTTCTGAAGGGAGAGAAGCAGGTCAAAGTTCCCGTGAGCCATCTGAGGATCGACGATGTGGTGGTCGTCAAGCCAGGGGAGAGGATACCCGTCGACGGGGTGGTGGTGGCTGGATACTCCTCCGTGGACGAATCGATCGTGACCGGGGAATCGATCCCAGTGGAGAAGAAAAATGGCGATGAGGTGATAGGGGGGTGCATTAACAAAACGGGAACGTTGAGGATAAGGGCGACGAGGGTGGGCAGGGACACCGTGTTGTCTCAGATGATAAGGTTGGTCGAACAAGCCCAAGCGTCCAAGGCCCGCATCCAAAGGATCGCCGACGTCGTCGTGAACTACTTCGTGCCGGCCGTTCTCATGACGGCGATCGTGAGCTTCTTAGTTTGGTACCTCGTGTTTCGTTCCACGTTCCCCTTCGCTCTAACGGTGTTCGTATCGGTCCTCGTGGTGGCATGTCCCTGCGCCTTGGGCATAGCGACACCCACGGCAATCATGGTCGGCTTGGGCAAGGGGGCTGAGCACGGGATATTGATAAAGAGCGGCGCGGCGCTAGAGCGAGCGCAGGCGATCACCACGGTGCTGTTCGACAAAACCCGTACGCTGACGGCAGGAGAGGCCAGGGTGACCGATGTCATCGCGCTTGGTAGAATGGGAGGAAAGGAGATCCTGTGGTACGCCGCCATCGCCGAGAAGGGCTCGGAGCACCCCCTCGCGGAGGCCATAGTTGCAGGGGCGGCGAGGGGGGTGAAAGACATCCCCGACGCCGACCGCTTCGAGGCGATCCCTGGAGAGGGCGTGAGGGCAAGGTACAAGGATGTCGAGATCCTGCTCGGAAACGAGAAGCTGATGTCTGCCAACGGAATCGACATCTCGAGCCTTCGCGGGCAAATCGAGAAATTGGAGGGGGAGGGAAAGACGGCGATGGTCTTGGCGTTGGACAGGCGGGCCGTGGGTATAATCGCCGTTTCCGACGTCCTGAGGAAGAACTCCAAGAAGGCAGTAGATGAGCTGCGCGGGGCCGGATTGGAAGTGATGATGCTCACCGGCGATAAAAAGGGGACAGCGGAGGCCATAGCCAAGAGGGTCGGGATAGACCTCGTCCTGGCAGAGGTCCAACCGCAGGACAAGGCCGAGGAGGTGAAAAGGCTCCAGGGCGAGGGGAAAGTGGTCGCGATGGTCGGTGATGGGATAAATGATGCCCCCGCCCTGAGCCAGGCCGACGTAGGGGTAGCGATAGGTGCGGGGACGGACATCGCATTGGAGGCGGGAGATGTTGTGTTGGTCAAGGATGACCCGATAGACGTCGCTTGCTTCATAAAACTGAGCAGGAAGACGATGAGCAAGATCAAACAGAACCTATTCTTCGCGTTTTTCTACAACGTCTTGGCTATACCGATAGCCGCTGGGGCGCTCTACCCCGTCTTTCACACGATCCTAATCCCACCCACGATGGCGGCGATCGCGATGGTGGCGAGCGATATCATCGTGGTCATTAATTCGTTGACGCTGATGAGGTTCAAGTTCGAGCATTAAGGGAATAAGGGAATAATTTCTTAACGATGTCGCGATAAAAGCCAATCGATGCCATGGCCGGGACGATCCTCGTGCGCTACGGCGAGCTGGCGCTCAAGAGCGAGCGCGTGCGCAGGGGGTTCGAGCGGCGGTTGATCGGGAACATCAGGGCCGCGCTCGAGGGCATCGCTCACGGGCTCAAGAGGGAGCGCGGCAGGATATTCGTCGAGACCAGCTCCACGGAGGCGGCGATCGAGCGCTTGGTGAGGGTGCCCGGCGTGGTCTCAGTTAGTCCTGCGCTGAGGACGAGCGCCACGCTAGAGGCGATGACCTCGACCGCCCTTCGCGTCGCGAGGGAGGTGCTCAAGCCCGGGATGAGCTTCGCCGTCCGCACCCGAAGGACGGGCGAGCACGAGTTCACGAGCAGGGACGTCGACGTCGCCGTGGGCTCGGCCATCCTCGAGGAGATCCCCGGCGTAAAGGTAGACCTCTCCTCCCCCAGCAAGGAGATATCCATAGAGGTTCGAGGAAAGGACGCGTACGTCTACACCGAGGTCCTCCGAGGCCCGGGGGGTCTGCCCTTGAGCACCCAGGGCACGGTCGTGGCGCTGCTCTCGGGGGGCATGGACAGCCCGGTCGCCGCCTGGCTGATGATGAAGCGTGGCTGCAGGGTGGTCCTCGTCCACCTCGACGCCAAACCCTACTCCGACGCCAAGGCGCTGGCGATCGAAGCCGCCAGGTCGCTTAGCGGGTGGGCCGCAGGCGTGGGCATGGTCCTGTACGTCGTCCCCTACGGCGAGGTATTGCGGGCGATCGTCGAGCGCGCGCCCAGGCGACTCGTATGCGTGCTCTGCAAGCGAGGCATGTACAAGGCCGCGGAGATGGTCGCCGCTCGGGAAGGGGCGCTTGGCCTGGTGACCGGCGAGGTGCTGGGGCAGGTGGCCTCGCAGACCCTCGCGAACCTCCGCGTGCTGGACGCGGCCGTGAGCTTGCCCGTCTTCCGTCCGCTGCTGGGCTTGGACAAGGTGGAGGTGGAGGGGATCGCGAGGAGGTTGGGGACTTACGAGATCTCCACCAAGCTGGCGGCCCCCTGCAGGGCTGCCCCCAAGCGACCCGAAACCCGTGCGGATCTCAATCGGGTGCTCGAGGCCGAGCGTAAGCTGGGCTTGGAGCCCCTGCTGGAAGGGGCCCTGCGAAGGGCCGAGAGGATTTCCTTTTGAGCTCACCCAGCAATTATCAAGGGGTGACGGGGCGAGGCCATGGACCTGATCGTCAGACCAACCGCCGGGCTCTCCGGCGAGCTCGTGCCGCCGCCCTCCAAGCTCCACACGCAGCTGGCCGCGTCGCTGGCGCTTCTCGCGGAGGGAAAGAGCACCATAGCCAACCCCCTCCGCGCCAAGGATACGTCGGCGCTGCTGCAGGCGGTGGAGGGGATGGGCGCGACCGTGAAGCGAACTCAGGAGAGGTGGTCGATCTGGGGGGTGGGCGGGTCGCCCAGGCCCTCCAGCAGCGTGGTCGACGCCAAGAACTCCGCCACGTCGTTGGCGCTGATGACTTCGGTTGCCGCGCTAGTGCCTCGCATCACCGTGCTGACGGGCGACGCCCAGCTTAGGCAGCGCCGGATGGGCGGCCTCCTCAAAGCTCTGGGCAGGCTAGGGGTGAGCGCGTGCTCGACGAAGCCCGATGGCAGCCCCCCGTTCGTGGTCTTCGGGGGCGAGCTCAGGGGGGGCAGGGCATGCTTGGGAAGATCCGTGAGCCCCAGCTACCTCCCCGCGCTCCTCCTGCCTTCGCCCTTCGCGAGGAGGAAGGTGGAGCTCAGGTTCGCCCGCAGGCCGGACTCGCCGCAGCTCGAGGCGGCGAGGGAGCTGATGGCTGGGGCGGGCGTCGAGGTCCGCTCGGCCGGCGATGGGCTGGAGGTCCCGAGCTCCCCCTACCGCGCCTTCGAGGTGGAGGTGCCGGGGGAGCTCTCCGCCGCGGCGCCTTTCGTGGCGGCGGCCCTGCTGACCAAATCCGAGCTCAGGTTGCCCTCAAGGGGCAGGGCTAAGGGAAGGGACGAGGTGTTCTTGAGGGCACTATCTGCGCTGGGCGCGAGGCTGCACGCGACTAGGAAGGGCTTCGTCGTCCATGGACCGCAGAGGCTGAGGGGAGGGAGGATAGACCTCTCGAGGGCGCCGGAGCTGTTGCCCACCGTCGCGGTGCTCGCCTGCAAGGCTAGGGGGAGAACCCAAATCTCCGGCGCCGCCGAGGCGAGGGCGATGAAGTCCGACCGCATCTCCTCGACGGCTAAGGAGCTCAGGCGGATGGGGGCCAAGGTGCTCGAGCGCCGAGATGGCTTGGTCATCGAGGGCCCATCGAAGCTCTCGGGGCGGGAGGTGGACGCGCATGCGGACTACGCCGTCGCCGCCGCGCTGGTCGTAGCCGGCCTCGTGGCGGAGGGGGGGACCAGGGTGAGGGGGGCGGAGGCGCTCCAGACGTCCTACTCCCGCTTCGTCTCGACCTTCCAAGACCTCGGCGCCGACGTGAGCTATGCCTTGGCCTAGCCACCCCTTCGACCCTCGATTTTGATATTTTGCCAATATACGGCGAGATTTGAAGGCAAATCGGCAAGTTAAAAAGCTCCCAACCCCAAATAAAAATTGGGGACCCCCTAGGAGGCAGTGAGTGAAGGCCGAGGCGCTCGGAGCGTTGCTGCTCGCGTTTATACTCCTCTCGCTAGCCCCTCAGATCACCGGCTCGCCGGGCGACCCCAGCAGCGTGATCTCGCTCCCGCCGACCGACGACGCGGAGGTGCGGGAGCTCTCGCCCCACAGCAACCACGGCTCTAGCGGGATGCTGTGGGTCAGGAGCTCGCCCCACGCGAACCGCCGGGCGTTCTTGAAGTTCGACCTCTCGGGGATCCCCCCGAACGCGACCGTCCTCGAGGCGAGGCTCTACCTATATTGCCAGGCGGCGGGGGGCGCCGACCTTGTGATCCAAGCTAGGGCGGTGCGGGACGACGGCTGGGACGAGCGGACGATAACTTGGAGCGATCAGCCCCCGCACGGTGAGGTCTTGGACGCTGTTGTGGTGGCGAAGTGCCGCCGAAGGTGGTGCTCTTGGGACGTCACCGATTTCGTCAAGGCGGAGCTCTCGGGCGACGGCGTCGTGAGCTTATGCCTGAGGGCTGAACGAGAGGACGCCAGGGGAAGCGTCAGGTTCAGGTCTAAGGAGCACGGCGTCGCCTCCACCAGGCCTTACCTCGAGGTGAGGTACGTCCTGCCCTCATACGCGGCGGCGGTTTCGATCTCCCCCAGCTCGCAGGCCGCCCCGCCGGGCTCGACCTTGAGCTACGCCGTGACCGTCAGCAACTTGGGCAACGTCGAGGATACCTACCGCTTGGAGGTCAGCGACAACGCCGGCTGGGTGACCACGCTTTCCGAGAACTACCTCACCATACCCGCCGGCGGGGAAGCGGCGGTCACGCTGAGCGTCCGCATCAGCGACGATGCCGCCGCGGGGGAGGAGGACAACATCACCGTGCTCGCGCTGGGCACGGGTGCTAGCGCCTCGGCCAGTTGCATCGCCCGCGCCCTCGAGGTTAGGTCGGTCGAGCTCTCGATCTCGCCCCAGCAGGCGAGCGGTTCGCCGGGCGAGACCCTGAGCTTCACCGTGGGCGTCAAAAACACGGGCAACGTGGACGATGCCTACGCGCTCGAGGCGTCCGATGCTCTCGGCTGGCCTCTTGCCCTGGACGACTCGACGCTCGAGGTCCCGCGGGGTGAGGCTGGGGTCACGATGCTGCGGGTCACCATCCCCGAGGGCGCGGCGGCTGGCGCCGTCGACAATATCGAGGTCAGGGCCACCTCGCTCGAGAACGCTGAGGTGGGCTCGAGGGCGACCTGCTCGGTGATCGTGGGCGTCTTGAGGGGAGTTAAAGTCGTCGTCGAACCAAGCTACCAAAGCGGCCCGCCCGGGGCTACGCTGAGCTACACCGTTGTTTTGACGAACCTCGGCAACGCCTCTGACACCTTCGACCTCACCGCGAGCGACGACGCGGGCTGGAGCTTGGAGGTCTCGCCCTCGTCGCTGACGCTTGCCCCCGGAGAAACGGGCGAGGCCACGCTGACCGTCGAGCTGGCCGCCGACGCGCTAGGCTGCACGAGGGACAACATAATCG
>Ga0272449_1002964_pt1 | contig 15127 bp, 10 predicted proteins | sample YNPCB0241_FD_198679 | JGI IMG/M metagenome (GOLD analysis project Ga0272449, IMG submission 198679) | Hot spring sediment microbial communities from Yellowstone National Park, WY, United States - YNP-CB-024-1 | ecosystem: Environmental > Aquatic > Thermal springs > Hot (42-90C) > Sediment...
GCCGCCTGACGGTGGGGCTGGGCCTGCCCGTCACCCTGGCCTACCACCTGGGCCGCCTCCTGGGGGGCCTCTTCTTCCTCTGGAGCGCGCACCGGTTCCTGGGGCGGTTCGCCCCCACGCCCACCGTCCACCGGCTGGCCTGGGCCCTGGTCGCGGTCTCGTCCGGGCTTGGGTGGGCCGCGCTCCCCTTCGGCCACATCGCCCCTGACCTGTGGGTCCCGGAGGCGAACTCCTTCTACTCCCTCTTCGCCAACGTCCACTTCCCCCTGGCCACGGGGCTCGTGCTCTGGCTCTACCTTCTCTGCGTGGACCCCGGCGGGCCCGTCTCCGGCCGCCTGGAGGGGCGGCGGATGCTCCTCGCCGCCCTGTGCAGCGGGGGCATGGCCCTGGCCCTCCCCTTCGCGGCGTTGAGCATCTACCCCATCATGGCCGTCGGCCTGGCGTGGAAGGGGCTCCGCACGCGCCGGTTCCCCTGGGAAGGGGCCTTGACCGCAGCGGCCTCCGCCGTGCCGGTGGCCCTCGTGGGCGCGTACGACCTGGCCGTGGTGGCTTCCGACCCCCTGGCCCGCGTCTGGACCGAGCAGGACATCAACCCCTCCCCACCCCTCTGGGATGTGGGGCTGGGGTACGGCCTGGTGGGCATCCTCGCCCTGTGGGGGGCCTGGCGGGCGGTGAGGGCCCGCGAGGAGCGGTCCCCCTACCTGGTGCTCTGGGCTTCCGTCAACCTCGCCCTCCTCTACGCGCCGACGGCGCTCCAGCGGCGGCTCATCATGGGGCTGCACGTCCCCCTGTGCGGCCTGGCCGCGCTGGGCCTTGTGGACCTCCTGGGCCGCGTGAGGGTGGCGGCCCGCCGTCGCTGGCTTTCGGCCTGCTTCGTGGGCTTCTCTGCCCTCTCCAACCTGGTCGTCATCGCCATCGCCCTCAGCGGGGCCCTCGCCCACGACCGCCACTACGACTTCACCCGGGCCGAAGGGGAGGCCATGGCCTGGCTTTCGGAGCACGCGCCACCCCGCTCCGTGGTCTTGGCCGCGCCCTCCACCAGCCTCTTCATCCCGACCTGGGCGGGGCTGCAGGTGGTCTACGGCCACCCCCTGGAGACGGCCTACGCCCGCGAGCGCAAGGAGGAGGTGGAGCGGTTCTTCGCCGGGGCCATGTCGCCCCAGGAGGAGAGGGACTGGCTTGCCGCGAGGCGCGTCGGCTACCTCCTCTGGGGCCCCGCGGAAAGGGACCTCGCCCGCTTCCGCCCGGAGGAGAAGCCGTACCTCACGCCCCTGTTCCAGGCTGGCTCGGTGCAGGTGTTCGGGGTGGACCTCGCCCGCAGCAGCCCGAGGGAGGGTGGATGACATGTCTGGCCAGCTCTCCACCCCCAGACCGCCCTGGCCAGGCAGCCTCTTCGTCTCCCAGAGGGAGTACGGATGGGTGCTGGGGTGGTCCCTCCTCGTGCTGGGGCTGACCTTCGCCCCCTACGCCTGGTGTGCGCTCCAGGCCACGCCGGAGCACCCCTTCAGCGGCCTGGTGTACGACGTGGAGGACGTGCGGACCTACCTGGCGGAGATGCGCCAGGGGGCTGAGGGGGCCTGGCTCCTGCACCTGCCGTACACCTCCGAGGACCACCCGCGGGCCTTCGTGCACGGCCTCTACCTCCTCCTGGGGAAACTGCTGCCCCTATCGGGGGGGGACGTCCTGGCTCTCTTCCACGGGGCGCGGGCCATCCTGGGGGTGGCAGCCCTGGTGAGCGTCTACCGTTTCCACGCCGCCTTCTCCGGCCTCGTGGCCGTGCGGAAGGTGGCGTGGCTCCTCACGGCCCTCTCCAGCGGGATGGGCTGGCTCCTCGTCCTCCTGGGGCGGAGCCAGTGGCTGGGCGACATGCCCATAGACTTCTGGGTGCCGGAGGCCTTCACCCTGCCCATCGTCTACGCCTTCCCCCACATCTCCCTCTCCTTGGTGCTCCTGCTGGAGGCGCTGCTGGCCTACCTGCGCGCCGCCGAAGGGGGAGGGCGGAGGCACGCCCTCCGCGGGGGCGCGTTGGCGCTGGCGCTGGCCTTCGTGGTCCCCTTTGACCTCGGCGTCGTCTACGGGGCCATCGGGGCGCACCTCCTGGCCCTGGCGCTCCTGCGGCGGGCCCACCTGCGGGAGGCGTTCCCCGCCGCGCTGGCCCTCGGGGCGGTCTCGCTGCCGGGCCTGGCCTACAACGGTTGGGTCTTCACCTTCAACGAGGCCTTCCGCGAGTGGTCCCGCCAGAACCTGGGCTTCTCGCCCCACCCGGCCCACTTCCTCGTGGCCTACCTGTTCCTGGCCCTGCTGGCCGTGCCGGGGCTGGCGAGGATGCTGAAGCAGCGCCACCTGCGGGACCTCTTCCTCGTGGGGTGGATCGGGGCCGTGGCCCTGCTCCTGTACCTGCCCTTCAACCTGCAGCGGCGCCTCATCATCGGGACGCACCCGGTCCTGTGTTTCCTGGCCGCGGTGGGGCTCCTGCAGGGCGTCATCCCGTGGGCCAGCCGGAGCCGTCCCTGGCGCTGGCTCCTGGCGAGGGGGCGCGGGCGGTACACCCCTCGGGGCCTCCGGCGCTTGGGGGTCTATGCCGTCCTCTGCCTGAGCCTTCCTTCTAACCTGCTCCTCCTGGCCGGCCCCCTGGTGCAGGCCCAGGGGCACATCCCGCCCCTCTACCTCACGCGGGAGCAGGCCGAGGCGGCCCAGTGGCTGGCGGAGCACGCGCAGAGCGGGAGCGTGGTCCTCTCGTCGCCGGCGGTGGGCAACATCCTGCCCACGGTGGCCCCGGTGTGGGTCTTCCTGGGGCACGGCGCCATCACGGCGCAGTTTGACCGCAAGGTGGCCGAGGCCGCCTGGTTCTACGCCCACGCGGCAGAGGAGCCAGAGGCCGCCCGCGCCTGGCTGGAGGCGCAGGGGATAGACTACGTCTACCTGGGGCCGGACGAGCGGGCCCTGGCCGGCGGGCAGGGGGCGGACCTGCAGGCCCTGCCCTACCTGGAGCCAGCCTTCCGAAGCGGGAACACGTGGCTCTTCGCCTTCCGCCCCTAGGGGGCGATCCCGTGGCACGGATTTTGGAGAGACCATGGACGAGCCTCTAGCACCATCCGGACAACCGAGAGGGACGAAAGCGATGATCGTGACGATCCTCCTTGCCGTGGTGGCCATCCTCCTCCTGGTGGCCGGGCAGACCTGCCTGAAACTCGGCCTCAACGCCGTGGGGGGCGTGCAGTTCCTGGGAGGAGACCTGGCCGCGAGCCTGGCGAAACTCTTCGCCACGCCCTACATCCTCCTGGGCTTCGTCTTCTACGGCGTGAGCGCCATCCTGTGGCTGGACGTCCTTTCCAAACTGGACTTCAGTTTCGCCTTCCCCCTGGTGAGCATGACCTACGTCTTCGCCCTCATCATCGGGCGGTTCCTCTTCCACGAGACCATCACCTGGGAGCGGATCGTGGGCGTGCTGTGCATCTGCGTGGGGGTGCTCTTCATCATGCGCAGCCAGTAGGCCTTGGGGCAGGGGGTGAAGCCGATGGGGTCCCGCCGGTGGAGGCTCTGGTGGTTCCTGGCTTGGCTATGCCTGTACCTGGCCACGGCCAGCGGGCGCATCAGCCACGGCGACGACGAGACCCGCTTCCAAATGGCCCAGAGCCTGGTGGAGCAGGGGACGCTGCGCATCGGCCACCGCGTGGTGGAGATGCCCGCCATGCCCCTTCCAGGCCTGCTCCCCCAGCAGGGGTACGCCTTTGAGACCACCATGCCCGTGGCCTCCCCTCGGGACGGCGCGCTCTACTCTAAGTACAGCCCGGGGCAGTCCTTCCTCACCCTGCCCCTGTACCTCCTGGGCCGGGGCGTGGCCTCGGTGGCCTGGCCCTCGGCGCGGGCCTACCTGACCCGCCTGGCCGTGGCCCTCTGGAACCCCCTCTGGGGCGCGGCGGCGGTGGCCCTCCTGAGCGCCTTCCTCGTCCGCCTGGGCTACCGCCGCGGGACCGCGCTGATGGCCGGCGCGGCCTACGGCCTGGCGAGCATGGGCTGGGAGTACACCAAGACCTTCTTCAGCGAGCCGGCGGTGGGGGTGTGCCTCCTCCTGTCGGCGTGGGGGGTGTGGGAGGCCCGCGCCAGGGGACGCGTGGCCTGGGTGTGGGCGGCGGGCGCGGCCAGCGGCGTGGCCTTCCTCCTGCGCCACACCACGGCGCTCCTGCACCTCCCCTGGCTCACGCTGTACCTCCTCTGGCCGCGCCCCGGGAGCGACCACAGGTCCTGGATCGCCCGTGCCCTCCCCGCCTGGGCGCTGCCGGTCGCCCTCGCCGGTGGGCTGCACCTGGCCTACAACGTCGGCTGCTGGACCTGGCCGCACGTCCTCGGCTACCCCGAGGCCCGCTGGGACGTGCCCTTCATCCTGGGCCTCTGGGGGCAGGTCTTCAGCCCGGGGAAGGGGGTCTTCCTCTACACGCCGTGGCTCGTGGCGGCCGGGGCCGGCCTCGCCCTGGCCTGGCGGCGGCACAGGGGCCTGGTGGCCCTCACGCTAGCCCTGTGGGCCGCGTACCTGGGGTTCCACGCCCCCTACGCCTATTGGACCGGGGGGTGGAACTGGGGGCCGCGCTTCCTCCTCCCCCTGCTGCCGCTGAGCGCCCTGGGCCTGGCCCACCTGTGGGAGTCGGACCGGGTGCGGGGTGCCCGGGCCCTCATCCTGGCGCTGTTGCTCCTGGGGGTCGGGGTGCAGGTCCCCGCGGTCCTGGTGAGCCATTCCCGCTTCCTGGTGCGCCTTTCGGAGACGGCTGGCCCGCGCTGGTACGACCGCAGCCTCTACGAGCCGGGCCTCTCGCCCCTGGCCAACCAAGGCCGGATGGTGGGGGAGGTCGTGGCCCTCTGGCGGGACCCGGCGGCGCGGGACGCGATCCGCAGCCTGGTGGCGGAGCACTTCGGTCGCCTGCAGGCCCAGGCCGGGGACCTTGAGGGCGCGGGCGCGGAGGCGCTGTGGCTTGCGGAGTTCTTCCGGCTCAACGTGCCGGACTTCTGGTGGGTGCACCTGGGGCTCCTGGGGGCCCCAAGGTGGTGCGCCTGGGGCATCCCCCTTGCGCTCCTCGCGGGTGCCGCGGCAGGCCTTTGCCTCTGCCTGCGGCCGGCCCCGGGGAGGCCCCAGGGCGGGCCCCCGCCTCGGGGAGAGGGGTAGAGATGGGCAGGTCGCCGCGCCCTGCGCTCCCGAAGATGTGGCCCCGAGGCAGGGACCTGGGCCTCTCCTGGCCCACGCTGGGCGCGGCGTTGGCCCCCCTGGGCCTGGCCCTGTGGGGGTGGATGGCCCCCACGCGCCCCCTCTCCCTGGGTGGCCCCCGGGCCCTCTTGGACGCAGCCTTCGCCTGCCTGCTCCCGGCGTACCTCTTGCTCCTGGCCTCGGCTGTGGGGCGGTCTTTGGGAGAGCGCCTCTGGCAGCGGGCTACCTCTCTGGAGGGGGCTCTCTTCTCCACCGCGGCGGGCCTGGGCGTCCTGAGCCACGGCCTCCTCGCGCTGGAGGCGGCTGGCCTGGCGACGCGCCCCTCCGTGGCGGCGGCCTTCGTGCTCTGCGGCGTGGCCTTCGCCCGGCCCGTGGGGAGGCAGGCCCGTGGGGTCGCCCGTGCCCTGCGCCGAGCCCCTGGGAGGTGGCGTGGCCTGGCGCGCCCGGAGAAGGCCATCTCTGTCCTGGCAGGGGTGGTGGTCCTCGTCGCAGGCATCCTGGCCCTGACGCCCCCCTTCGGCTACGACAGCCTGATGTACCACCTTCCCGTGCCCAGGCAGGTGCTGGAGAGCGGTTCCCTGCCGCGGGAGGTCCCCGACGGGAACTGGCACGCGGCCGGTCCCCTGGGGGGAGAGAATTTCTTCCTCCTCTGCCTGGCCCTGGGGAGCGACACGGCCCCCCAGGTCCTGCACGTGGGAGCGGCGGTGCTCTGCGGGGCCGCGGCCTTCGCCCTGGCCCGCCGGTACGGCTCCCCGGGGAGCCCCTGGAGGAGCGTGGGCGTCCTCCTCACCATGCCCGTCCTCCCCCTCTGGGCTGCCCAGGCCAACGTGGACTTCTTCTGGGCCCTCTACGAGGTGATGGCCGTGTACGCCCTGCTCCTCTGGTGGGAGGCCCCCCGGGATGCCCGCCCCCTGGCCCTGGCGGGGGTCCTGAGCGGCCTGGCCCTTGCGGCCAAGTACCTCGCGCTGCCCCTGCCAGGCATCCTGGCGGCGGTGGTCCTGTGGAGGGGCGTGTCGTCCGTGGGGAGGGCTGCGGCGGCCCGGGCCCTGGTCCTCTACCTCGCCATCGCCCTGGCGGTGGCTTCACCCTGGTACCTGAAGAACTGGGCCTACCTGGGCAACCCCGTGTACCCCTTCTACCTCGGGGCCCGGGACCTCTCGCCACAGATGGAGAGTTGGATTGCCGAGTACAACGGCCAGGGGTTCGGCTGCGGCAGGAGCCTCAGGGATTGGCTCCTCCTCCCCTGGAACCTGTACGTGCACCACGCCGCCTTCAGCGCCTCCTACGCCGGGCTGGATTACCTGAGCCCCCTCTTCCCCCTGCTGGTCCTCTTCCCCTTCGTGCGGCGGGGGCAGGGGCGCGGCCTGGGCAGGGTGCTGGCGCTGGTCGTCGGCCTCCGCTTCGCCGCCTGGGCTGTGGGCTCCCAGCAGACACGGTTCCTCCTGCCCCTCCTCCCGCTGCTGGGCGCGGCCACTGGCGAAGTCCTCTCGCAGCCGCAGCGCGCCCGGTGGCGCGCCCTGCGCGGGGACCTGGCCCTCCGGGCCGCGGAGATCGCCGGCCTCAGCACGGGGGTCTTCCTCACGCTCCTGGCCTTCCTCCGCATCGGGCCCCTCCCCGTCGTCGTGGGCCTGGAGACCCCCGACGCCTTCCTGCGCCGCAACGTGGAGGACTACGGGGCGATGGTGTACCTCCGGGAGCACGCGCCGCCGGGAAGCCGAGTGTTCCTCATCGCCGACGGACGGAGCGACTTCTGCCCCATCCCCTGCCAGCCCGACTTCTCCCAAGGGGCGTGGTTGGACCTGGTGGAAACCTGCCCCGGCCCAGAGGCCATCGCCGCGCACCTGCAGGGGCGGGGGTTCACCCACCTCCTGGTCTCCTGGCAGGACCTGGACTTCCTCTTGCAGCACGATCCCCAGGGACGCCTGTTGCGCAGCGTGGAGGTCCTGGTGTGGGAGTTCATCCCCCGCCACCTGGACCCGGTGTACGAGGACCCGTGGACGACCCTGTACCGATGGAAGGAGCACCCGACGAGCACAGGAAGAGGAGGAGTTCCCCCATGCGGTGGCTGAAGGGCCGGTGGGTGGGCCTGGCCGCGTTCCTGGGGTGGCTGTTCGCCGTCCTCGCCACCTTCTACGCCGTGCAGAAACCCCTGGGGCCAGGGCACGCGCGGGCGCTCGCCGGCGCCCTGGGGGAGGTGGCCCTGGCCGCCCTGACGTGGGCCGTGGCCTGGGCCTGGGGCCGGCGCCTCGTGCAGGTGATGGCCCCGGCGCTCTGCCCTCCCCGCGCGTACCGCCACCTGGCCAGCCTGGCCCTGGGCCTGGGGGGCCTGGGCCTCCTGACCCTCCTCCTGGGGCTCTTGGGCGCGCTGAGGCCGGCCGTTGGTTGGGGCGTTGCCGCGCTCCTGGCCCTCCCCATGGGGTGGGACCTGGCGGTGCTCTTCCAGCGGGTCCTCGCTGGAGAGGCCCCTTGGCAGGGGCTCAGGGGCGCATGGCACGCCGCATCCCGGGGCGAGAAGGCCTTGGCCCTTTACATGGGCGCCGCCTTCGGCGGCTCGCTGCTCCTGGCCCTGGCGCCGCCCCTGGGGTGGGATAGCCTCTTCTACCACCTGACGGGGCCCCGGTGGTACCTGGCCGCGGGGGGCGTCCGACCCTTATCCCTGGACCTTCCCCACCTGCACTACCCCTGCCTGGTGGAGATGCTCTTCCTCTGGCCGATGCTCCTGGGGGGCGAGCGCGCTGCCGTCCTCATCCACTGGGGGTACGGCCTCCTGCTCACGGCGAGCGTGGCCGGGCTGACGTGGAGGGAACTGGGCCGCCGCGCCGCGCCCTGGGCCGTGGCGGTGTTCGGGTCCATGCCCATGCTCTTCGCCCTGGCCTCCTGGGCCTACACCGACCTGGCCCTGGCGACCTATCTGACCCTGGGCCTGTGGGGGGTGCTCCTCTGGCGGGAGGAGGGGCGCCGGGCGTACCTCGTGCTGGGGGGCGCGAACGCGGGCCTGGCCTTGGGCGTCAAGTACACGGCTGCGCCGGGGGCCTTGGGCCTCCTCATCCTGGCGTGCCTCTGGGCCTGGCAACGTCCCCGCCCCTTGCGGGAGGTCCTGGCCCTTGCCGCGGCGGCCTTCCTGGCCGCCGCTCCCTGGTACCTCAAGACCTGGGCTTTCACCGGGAACCCGGTCTACCCCTTCCTCTTCGGCGGCACGCAGTGGGACCCCTGGCGTGCCCAGTGGTATGCCGAGGCCGGCACAGGGATCGGGGGGAACCTGGCGGAACTCCTCGCCCTGCCCCTGACGGCGACGTTGGGGGTCCGGGACGTCAACTACTACGATGGCCGGATGGGGCCGCTCCTCCTCGGCTTCCTGCCCCTCCTTGCCTGGGCCGTGCTGAGGGCGAGGCCCAGGCCCCAGGCCCTCTGGGGGTGCCTCCTCGTGGCTGGGGTGCAGGCCCTGGCGTGGACCGCGGGCGTCGCCTGGTCCCACGCGCTCTTCCAGTCCCGGCTCCTCCTGCCGGCCCTGGCGATGGCCGCGCCCGCCTACGGCTGGGCCCTGGCCCAACTGCCCTCGCCCGCCCGTCCTGGCGAGTTCTCCCTGCGCCGTTTCCTAGGGGTCGTCGTGGGGCTGGTGCTCCTCCTCAACCTGACGGAGCAGGCCCTGGACCTCGTGGCGCGACGGCCCCTGGCCGTCCTCACGGGGCAAGAGACGCGGGATGCCTACCTCCTGCGGAACCTGGGGGGCTACTACGCCGCCATGCAGGCCCTGGGGACGGAGACGCCGCCGGAGGCCCGCGTCCTCTTCCTCTGGGAGCCGCGGGGGTACTACAGCCCCCGCCCCTGCCAGCCCGACGCCATCCTGGACCTGTGGCCGCGCCTCGTGCTCCGCCACGGGGAGCCCAAGGCCATCGCCGCTGCCTTGCGCGAAGGGGGCTGGACCCACATCCTCTGGCACGAGGAAGGGGCCTCGTTCGTCAGACGGAGCGGCCGGACGGCGGGGATGGAGGAGGTGTGGCCGGCTTGGGAGGGCCTGAGGGCCTGCTGCCTGCGCCCCGTGTGGCAGGCAGAGGACGGAACCTACGCCCTCTACACGTGGCGCTGAGGAGATGGGAGGGAAGGCGTGAGGCTCGCACTGAGGACCCTGCTCCGTTGGACCTCCTGGGTCCGGCCGTGGATGGTGGTGGCGCTGGCTGCGGCCCTCTACGGTGGGGCCATCCTGGCGCGCCACGGGGGAGACCCCCTGGCCTTTGCCGTGCTGGGCACGCGCTTCGCTGAGGGGGACCCCCACGGGACCGAGGGCTACGACGGGCAGTTCGCCTACCAGATCGCGCTGCGCCTTTCGGCTGCCGGCCCCTACCTGGACGTGCCCGCCTACCGCTACCAACGCATCCTCTACCCTCTCCTGGCCAGGGCCCTCGCCCTGGGCAACCCAGCCTGGATCCCGTGGACCCTCATCCTCGTCAACGGGGCGGCGCTGGTGGCGTCCACCTGGCTCATGGAGCGCCTCTTGGAGGGGTACGGGGCCAGCCGCTGGGTTGCCCTGGGCCTGGGCCTCTACAGCGGCCAACTCCTGGCCTTCCGCCTGGACCTGAACGAGCCTTTGGCGGTCTCCCTGGTGCTCGCGGCCCTGTGGACGCTCCGGGAGGAGAGGTGGCTGCCCTCGGCGCTCTTGCTCGCCCTGGCCACCCTCGCCAAGGAGACTTCCCTGACCTTCGTCGCTGGGGTCGGCCTCTGGCTCCTCTGGACGCGCCGCCTGCGCCTGGCCGCGGTGGTCACAGGGGTGGCTGTGGCTCCCATGGCCCTGTACCAGGTGGCCCTCGCGCTGTGGCTGGGGGAGCCCGGGCTCGGGTCTGGCGGAGCGGGGGCCACCCCCTTCCCGTGGGTGCCCTTCGGCGGCCTGTGGGCCATCTTCCCCTACGGCTGGGAGGTCTTCGCCCTGTTCCTGGCCATGATGCTTCCCTGGGCGGTCCTGCCGAGCCTGGTCGGGGTGGCGATGGGGCTGCGGGAACTCGCCCGCGGCTCGCACCACCTGCTCCCCTGGCTCCTGCTCCTCCAGAGCCTGACGGTGGCCTACCTCCCCTTCTCCACCTTCCGTGAGCCGGTGGCCGTGGCCCGCCTGACGGTGGGGCTCGTGCTGACCACCCTCCTCTTTGGGGCGTGGAAAGGGTCGCGGCGCACCCTGAACTACGCCCTCCTGTGGCTGGCCACTGGCGTCCTGCTCCTGAAGGAGTGAAGGATGCGCCTGCCCCGCCCCTTGGTGGAGGGCCACTTCGTGGAGCGGCTGAACCGCTTCGCCGTCTCTGTGGCGGTGGGTGGGGAAACTTTCCGAGCGCACCTGCCCAACTCGGGCCGCCTGCGGGAACTCCTGGTGCCAGGCGCTCCGGTCCTCCTGGCGCCGCGGCCTGGCCCAGGGCGGAGCACGCCCTACGACCTGGCCCTGGTGCGCCAGGAGAAGGAGTGGGTCTCGGTGGACGCGCGCTTGCCGAACCGCCTTTTCCAGGAGGCCCTGGAGGAGGGCCGCCTCTTCGCGTGGTGCGGGGCCCGGGTCCTGCAGGCCGAGGTGCGGCACGGGGGGAGCCGCCTGGACTTCCTGGTGGAGGGGCCGGAACCGGGTGGGCGAACCTGGGTGGAGGTCAAATCCGTCACCTTGGTCCAGGAGGGGTACGGCCTCTTCCCCGACGCCGTCACGGCGCGGGGCACCCGGCACCTGGAGGAACTGGCCGCGGCCCTCGCCCGAGGGGACCGCGCGGCCGTGGTCTTCGTGGTCCAGCGGGGGGACGCGCGGGCCTTCCGCCCCCACTGGGAGGCAGACCCCCTCTTCGCCCGCAGGCTGGCCGAGGTGGCCGAGAGGGGTGTGCAGGTCCTGGCCTACCGCTGCCAGGTCTCCCCGGAGGAGGTCCGCCTGGCAGAGCCGCTCCCCGTCCGCCTGAAGGGGCTGGGGGTGGGGTCGCCCCAGGCGCAGGATGACGTCTGAAGGGCAATTCACGAATCGCCCCTACACGCCCCCGCCGCCCCTCGCAGGGAAGGGGCTGGGGGTGAGGTCGGAACTTGGAAAGGCCCGGTTTGACAGCCTGGCGAAGTATACAGTATAATGTACCGACATTGCAGCGCGCATGGCAGGGGCCTCGCGCCACCACACCTTTTCGCAAGGCAGAACATGGCAGAGCACGCGGACTTTCTCCTCATCCACGCGCATCTCTTCACCATGCAGGGCCCTGGCGTCGGCTACGTCCAGGACGGGGCTGTGGCGGTCCAGGGCGACCGCATCGCCGCTGTGGGACCGACGGACGCACTCCTCCAGCGCTTCGCGGCCCGTGAGGTCCTGGATTCCACGGGGTACGCCGTCCTGCCCGGCCTCGTGGACGCCCACCTGCACTCCCCCGAGTCCCTCCTGCGCGGGGTAGCCCAGGACGTGAGCCACTGGATGCAGTTGGCCCTGGACCCCTACCTCCGCCACCTCGGCCCCGAGGAGGCCCTGGCTGGCGTGCGCCTCAGCGTGCTGGAGGGGCTGAAAGCCGGCACGACCACCTTTGGCGACTACACCCTGCCCATCCCAGGCTGGCCCGAGTTCTACGAACGCCTCGGCGTGCGGGCGCGCCTCACCCCGAAGATCAACGCCCTCCCCGCAACGGGCATGGCCGGCCTCAAGGTGGGGGACCTGTACCCCTTTGACGAGGCGCGGGGCAGGGCCATGCTGGACGCGGCCCTGGCCTTCGCCCGGACCTGGAACGGGGCGGCGGGCGGCCGCATCACCGTCATGCTCGGCCCCCAGGCCCCCGACATGCTCCCCCGCGAACTCCTCCTGGAGGTCAAGCGCGCCGCCGAGCGGGAAGGGCTGATGATCCACATGCACGTGGCCCAGGGCGACCGCGAGATAGACCAGATGCTCAAGCGCTATGGCAAGCGCACCCCAGCCTACCTGGACGAACTGGGCTACCTGGACGGGCAACTCCTGGCCGTCCACCTGACGGAAGCCACGGATGAGGAAACGGCCCTCATCGCCCAGCGGGGCGCCCACATGGTCCTCTGCTCGGGGAGCATCGGCATCATTGACGGCATCGTCCCGCCAGCCCATGCCTTCCGGCAGGCGGGCGGCCTGGTGGCCCTCGGCACCGACCAGGCCAGCGGCAACAACTGCCTCAACCTCTTCAACGAGATGAAACTGACGGCCCTCTTCAACAAGGTCAAATACCGCGATCCAACGGTCATGCCGGCGTGGGATGTGCTGCGCATGGCGACGGTTGAGGGTGCCCAGGCCATCGGCCTCGGAGATGTCGTCGGGTCCCTCGCGCCGGGCAAGCAAGCGGACCTGATCTGGGTGGACCTCTCGGCGTTGAACCTGAGCCCGGTCCTGGAGGCGCCGGTGCGCAACCTCGTGCCAAACCTGGTGTACGCCGCCTCCGGCCACGAGGTGGCCCACGTCATGGTGGCTGGGCGCATGGTGATGCGTGACCGGCGGGTCCTCACGGTGGACGAGGCGGCGATCCGGGAGGAGGCCCAGCGCCGGGCCGAGGAAGTGGCTCGGCGGGTGGCCGCCGACCCAGAGGCCCGCAACCTGGCCCTGCTGCGTCCCATGGCCACGGGGCACCTGTAGGGGGGCTGGAGATGGCGCGGTACGTCCTTCTGCGCATCGTCGGCCTCATCGCCGTGCTCCTGGTCGTCACCGTCATCACCTTCGCCCTGATGCACGACGTGCCGGGCGGCCCTTGGAAGTACGGCGAGCGGCTGGCCAGCGAGGAGCAACTGGCCGCGCTCAAGGCCAAGTACGGCCTGGATAAACCGGTCTGGCAGCAGTACTTCATCTGGCTCCGGGGGGTGCTGCGCCTGGACTTCGGCCGCTCCTTCCAGCACCCGGACGAGACAGTCCTGGACCTCATCAAACGGACCTGGCCGGTCACGATGCACCTGGGCCTCATGGCCCTCGCCCTGGCCTTCGGGATCGGCATCCCTCTGGGCATCATCGCCGGCCTCAAGCAGAACACCTGGATAGACTACCTCGCGACCCTGCTTTCCATTGTGGGGTTCGTCACCCCCCACTTCGTCTGGGGCATCCTGTTCATCCTGATCTTCTCGCTGACGCTGAAATGGCTCCCCACCGGCGGCTGGGAGGGCCCGAGGAACTGGATCATGCCGGCGGTGGTCTATTCGCTGGCGCCCATGGCTGCCATCGCCCGCTACACCCGCGCCAGCGTGCTGGAGGTGGTCCACGCGGACTACATCCGCACGGCGCGGGCCAAGGGCTTGAAGGAGCGGGCCATCATCCTGCGGCACATGCTGCCCAATGCCATGATCCCCCTGATCACGGCCCTGGGGCCCATCGTCCCCGACCTGATCACCGGCTCCATCTTTGTGGAAGCCATCTTCCGGGTCCCGGGCCTCGGCCGGTTCTGGGTGACCAGCACGGTGGCCCGAGACTACAACGTGATCATCGGCCTGACAGTCCTCTGGTCGGTGCTGATCGGGACTACCTACCTGGTGACCGACATCTTGTACGCCTATGTGGATCCACGGATCCGCCTGAAGTGATGGGGGGAGGGAAGTGAGAGGATCTAGGGAGCCGCAGGGAGGGCTTGGGGGTCGCCGAGGCGAAGCGGCCGCGGTCCAGGGGGACTGGTACTGCACCCGGCCGGAGCGCAGCCTCTACCGCGACGCCCTGCGGCGCTTCGCCCGCAACAGGCTCGCCCTCGCCGGCCTGGCCCTCGTGCTCCTCGTGACCGTCCTGGCCGTCTTCGCCGACGATTGGTTCATCGCCGCGTTCCAGGGCCGTCCGGCCAGGCCCCTCATCGCCCGGACGCCCTACGACAAGATCTTCTTCGGGCCGGCGGGGGCCTTCCCTGGGCGCATGTACTGGTTGGGCACGGACCTGAACGGGCGGGACCTCTTCAGCCGCATTGTCTACGGGGCCCGCATCTCCCTGAGCGTGGGCATCCTGGCCCAACTCATCGCCCTGGGCATCGGCATGCCCTTGGGGGCACTGGCTGGCTGGAGAGGAGGGATCGCCGATTACCTGGTCATGAGGTTGGTGGACATCATGTCGGCCCTGCCGACGCTCCTTTTCGCCTACTTTATCATGGCCCGCCTCGGCGCTGGGTACTGGAACGTGATGCTGGCCATCGGCGTCACCAGCTGGCTCACCATCTGCCGCCTGACCCGGGCCCAGTTCCTGGCCCTGCGGGACAAGGAGTTCGTGGAAGCGGCGCGTGCCGTGGGGGCGAGCGGCTGGCACATCGTCCGCAGGCACCTTTTGCCCAACGCCCTGGGGCCCATCATCGTCGCCCTGACCCTGGGCATCCCCTCGGCCATCTTCGCCGAGGCTTCCCTCAGTTTCCTGGGGGTGGGCATCAACCCGCCCATGCCCAGTTGGGGCCAGATGCTGGGGCGCGATGGCATCGCCAACATCTCGTTTTACTGGCACCTGGCCCTTTTCCCGGCCCTCATGATCGCCCTCACCATGCTGGGCTTCACCCTCATGGGGGACGGCTTGCGCGATGCCCTGGACCCCCGGACGCTGCGCTAGCAACCTGTGGAGCGAGAGGTGTCGCCGTGAACTACTTTGCCTACGGGTCGTTCCTGGACCAGGAGACGCTGCGGACCCACTGCCCCAATGCCCGGGTCGTGGGACGGGCCTGGCTGCCGAACTTCCGGGTGGAGTTCAACTTCCTCTCGCGCACTTACAGGGGTGGCGTGACCAGCGTGGAGTTCGCGCCGGGCCAGGTGGTGCACGGCGTCCTCTACGACATCTCCCCGGAGGAGATGGCGTACCTGGACACCATTGAGGACGTGCCCCAGGGGCACTACTACCGCCAGACCGTGGCGGTGGTGGACGAGAAGGGGCGCATCCTCCAGGCCGAGGTCTACCGGACGACCCACCCGGCCGGGCCCTTCACGCCCACGCGCCGCTACGTGGGGCTGATGCTCAAGGGAGCCCGCGAACACGGCCTGGAC
>Ga0272449_1002965_pt1 | contig 15118 bp, 13 predicted proteins | sample YNPCB0241_FD_198679 | JGI IMG/M metagenome (GOLD analysis project Ga0272449, IMG submission 198679) | Hot spring sediment microbial communities from Yellowstone National Park, WY, United States - YNP-CB-024-1 | ecosystem: Environmental > Aquatic > Thermal springs > Hot (42-90C) > Sediment...
TTTCATAAACACTAAGGTACAATATGGTATGTCCAAATTGTAAAAATGAAAATCCACCAAACATAACTCACTGCCAGCCTTTACTTCCAAAAAAACAAGCCCTTCACGACATCATCGCAGAAACACTAGTGATAAAAAATAGAGGATCAGAGGATTAGTCTTAATGAAATCAATTTAACAAATTAATCATCCGATTCTCTGATCTTAAAATCATTTAAGATATTTTTTCGCCTTTCGCATTGGATCATAATTTTTGTCCCTAAAGATAATTGGACAGTTCAAAATTATGTCCCTAAAAATATTTCAATTATTCAAAATACTAAATCCCCCTAAACTTCCCCTTTGATAACCTAAACTTTGCATTTTTTAGGAATAAGTCATTCATTTTTTATATAAAATAAAATTCAAAATCCCCCTTTAATTCCCCCTTTTTTAACTCAAACTCACTAATTTTTAGGGAATAACTATAAAATTTTTAAAAAAGTAATTAAAAAATAAACAAAATTTATTTTAATGCTTATACCCTATTAGGGTATAAGTAAAAATGTGTGTAATCTAAGTTATTTTTAGTGAAAAAATCAAGATTTTTAAAATCCCCCTTCTTCGTTTCCCCCGACGTTACGTCGGGGGGATTATAGGGGGATTTAAATTTGTTTTTATGTAAAAAAGGACAACTTATTCCCTAAAAAATTGCAGAGTTAGGGTTTTTAAAGGGGGAGAATAGGGGGATTTTGATTTGTTTTTATTTTATCTGCAGAAAAAAAATTTATAGAAAAACTTATGAGAGTAAAAGAAAATATTAAAATTGATAAGAGTTTATGCATAAATTTCGGGGACATTTTTTTGATCTAACCAATCTTATTATGGACATTAAATTTTGATTTAACAACATCTCTCTCTTTGGTAAAGTGGGAATGAAGAAAATATTATTTAGATTGAAAAAATTACTACAATTTGGGACTAAAAACTTCCTTTTATTTTTAGATTAAATATCTTATCATTATTTGTTGATGAAGAACTTGAGTACTCAAGAAATATATTTAAATCAATCTTATAAATCCTTTTTGCTTTAAAACCACCATAAACTCTATATCCACCATAAGTAACACTATTATAGAAAAAAGAAACCTCAAGCGGGAAAGAAAATCTCTTATCAAAACCTGAAAAACTAAAATTTATTCCAGTTTCATTAAAATTTTCAGGTATTATCCTTGATGGCTTATAAGCCCAGATTTTATAAAAAATATAATTTTTATCCGGCGATTGATTAAAACTTCCAAATTTATAATATGGTCTTATAGAAAAATACTTATAAAAGGAAAGATATGATGTCTCGTTAATAATTCCATTTCCGCAGTATTTATCTGATTGGTCAAAGTATTCTTTAAATTGAGTTGAATTTTCAATATAACTTCTACCAATTTTATATCTTATAATAGGATTAAAATAATTTTCATATCCATAGGTTTCAAGTAAGAATGTATCTAATGAAATATCTCTAAAACCAAGTTTATTATAAAATGAAAGGTTTTTAAAATCATAATTCTTATCAAAAGTGATTGAATAAAAGTTTTTTGCTCTATTGTTGAATTTAAATTTTAAATTCCAATCATAACTTCTTAGATTAAAATAAAACGAATTGAATTTATCGTTTTCCTTTAAAAAATGAGTATGACTTAGGTAATTTATTTTCTGTGTATTGCCGCCAAAACCATAAAAAATATTTTTATCTAAATATTTTTCAAAATTCAAAGCAATATTAAAACTTTCTGCAAAATTTCTATTTTCATAATTTAATTCAACCGAATTTTTTGGAATATATTTATCATAAATATATCGGTATAATTTCTTATTTTCAAAATCATTTAAGGAATGTGATATCATTTTATATGACTCATCTAAAATATCATTCCTTTTTCTGAAAAAATCAAGAAAACTTATTTTATCTCTTATGGGAATATTTTCATTTTTTATCTTTTCAAATTCTTCCGCATTTTTTTCATAGTTTATTATCATAAAAGAAGCCCAGAGAGGTGCATTTTTGCTCTTTTCTATTAAAGATTTTATATTATCATACATCTGATACTTTGAAAGATGTAAGAGAGAAAGTTCAAGCAAATCTTTATTATTTAATTTAGAGAGTTTTTCTTTAAAATTTCTATCGTCTTCAAACTCTATAGAAAGCGAGAGTAATTGTTTTCTTTCATTTTCATCTAAATCATTTTTATTTTTGAGATATTTGTAAGCCATATATCTGTAATACTCTGCTTCTGTTTTAAAACCTGAGTTTTCCAAAAACTCGCTGTATGAAAAGTAAAATTTTGCATCTGGATTTTTCTTAAACATTTTCTCAAAGCAATACAAAGCGTCATCATTATTACCACGATCAAGATTAAGATATGAAACTGCAAGAAGTGTTTCATCTTCAATAACACTGCATTTTAGATTTTTAATTAAAAAATCCTTTTCAAAATCACTTCCATATTCAAGAACCTTCCATAAATACTGATTTAGAAAAAATTTATCTTTATTTTTCAATGAGTAGTCAAGAATCTCTTTTCTTTTTTTTAGAGATAAATTTTTAAAATCTGATATTTCAACAAGATACTCAATATCTTTTGGAAGATCTTTTATTTCAAAATCAGGTTTTATATTGAGAGCACTAAAATAATAAAGAAAATAATCCTTTTTAAATTTTTTATAAGCATCAATTGCTATTTTTGCTGAATAATTTTTATTTATTTTTGAGTAATAAAGATAAAGTCGCTCAGCATCAATTTCTCTAAATATCCCATTTTTATATCCTTTTTCTGTATTTTTTATAAGGTTCTCATAATCAGAAGTAATAAAATAAAGATCATTTAGAAAATAAAAATAATTCTCATCCTTATAGCAGTAATTTAGATTTTTAGAAAGTATCTTTTTTGCTTTATCAAACTCTTTTTTTGAAAAATAAACTTCTGAAATATTTCTATAATAATTACATCTATCTTTTTTATCAGTTTTCTCATAATAATAAAGCGATTTTTCAATCTCACCTTGGTAGAAATAAAACTTTGAAAGTAAGTAATACTCTTCTTTATCATTTATATTTCCTTTGTAAATATTTATAATTTCATTTGCCTTTTCAAAAATACCATTGTTTATATAATAATCAAGTAATTCTTTAAATGCTTTTTCATCACCTTTTTTTATCTTATCAATCATAAGATTTTCATATATCTCAGGTTTTTTTGATTTTAAAATTTGAATGTAATTATCCATAAGAGAAATTTTTCCAAATTTTTTATATATTTTTTCAAGAATATCCATTGCTTCATCCACTCTTCCTGTCCAGACACATATCTGAAACAATCTTTGTTGCCACTCAATGCTTTCTGGATATATTGATACTGCTTTTTTAGAAAGTTTATATGCATTTTCAAGATCTTTTGTGTAAACAAAACTCTGATATGAAAGTTCTAAAAGATCCTTTTTTTCATCAGATAGCAAATATTGAAATGGAAAAATTAAAAATAAAATTAAAATTATTCTTCTCATAAAATATTTTTCTTTTTAAGAACCTTTATTGCAAAATTTCTTGCAAGATCTGGTCTATTAATTTGAAAATAAAATCTTATAATTTTATTTGAAATCTCATTTTCACTAATAAAATAAGCGCTGTATTTATCAATATATTTAAGATCCTCATTGAAATTTTTGCTGGACATCACAACACTCATATACTTTATAAAAGAAAGTTTATTTATCTGATATGAATAATTTTTATCAATAATTGAAGTAAGTGTTTTTTTAACTTCTTTTTCCTTTCCAACTAAAATCATTTTATTTATAAACTCATCAATATATTTTTCATACTCAGGATTTTCCCATAGAAATTTGAGGGAATAGAAATCAATAATTTCAGATAAATTATTATCATTTTCTTTTAAAACCATTAACCTAACTCTTGCTTTATATAACCTTAATTTAAAACTCTGAGGAATTTTAGTTTCATTTAAAATATTGTTTGCCTCAACAAATTTATTCTGTTTAATATAAATATCTGTAAGAGCAAATACAAACTCCTCCTTTTTATACTTTTTAACTATGTTTTTAAGATAAATTTCAGTAAGGGCTAAATTTCTATTTTCATTTATAGCATAATAAATTATATTCTTTGATGGGAAAAGAATATAGAAAATAAAAGAAAAAAGAATTATTATCCCTAAAAATTCAAACACATTTATCACACCTTTCTCTTTTTTAAAACTATCTGCATTTTCCATAAATTTCTTTTATATAAAATATATTATCTTTACTATTTTTCTCTGAAATTTTACAATTTAAAACATTTTCAACCTCATAATCTATATCTAAATATCCTTTAAGTTTTATATAAAGTTCTCCATCAGTAAACTTAAATTCTTCAAGTTTTGAGTTTGAGGATTTAAGATAAGGGGTATTTATGCTTTGAGTTGATAAAACTAAAACATAAGGCGAGTTTCCTTTAAGATTAATATAATTATAATCGCCTTTAGTATTATATCCTGCAGAAGAATCGTTTAGAATAGATGGAAAATAATTTTTATTTACTCTAACTGTTTTTGAATTTGAATTTGAAACTATAATCCATTTATCGTTATAATTATAAATCTCGTAATTATAGAAATCTATTACTTTTCTAACATAATCAGATGCAAACTGAGGATTTAATTTTTGTTTTAAAACATTATCATAAACATACTCAAGCGCTTTTAATGATTCATATTTTGAACCAGAATAAAAATGATAATATATATCAACTGGCTTTAGTCGAGTTGGGTTTTCAGTTAACTCAAATGTCTCAAGAACCTTTTTATATCCCCAAAATGGACCAGTCCATAGATTTGTATAAACATTTTCATTTTGTTGTCCAGTAAATATTTGATAATAATTTTCTCTCTTAATACCATAAGGCGCAATTAAAGAAAGATAAGGTTTATCTTTTGTAATTACTGTATATCCACCATTTATATTAAGAATATCATTATCGTATAAAATCTTTAATGCCTCAAATGGCGCTATACAATCACCGGTCCAGAAAAACATATTGTTTTTATTGCCAGGTGAGAGATTTTCTTCAATAAATTTTTTTGACCCAAGTAATTCGTAATTTATATCAAATTTATATCCAGGTATGCTTATATTATAAACCTGTTCTATATGTTGAAACTCATCGTCAAGTTTCAAATCAATCCATCTAAAAGGGTGTGAGTAAGAGTGATTTGCAACTTCTACATTATCAAGCAAAAATATACTTTTTGCAATATCAATAAACTTTTCTTTTAAATCGCTTTTAATATCTGCTCTATCAATATCTCCAGTTATAACTGAAACTGAGTGTGGGATTTTGTATTTTTTAATTATTCTATCTATTATAATTTCAGAAGAATAAAATCTTGGATCGTTTTCATATTTTGAGACAAAACCATCTCCATCTATGTGCGCTATAAGTATTCTTCTTCCATTTTCGGTTGTCGGATCAAGAACAGGGATATCTCTTAGTTTTAAACCTTCTTTTATAAACTCAAAAGGATTTAAAGGGTATAATTTATAATCATTTACATTAATAACCCAACCACTTTCTACGGCAAAACCACCCCAATCAGCAAAGCCAGCAAGTATATTTCTCTCATTCTTTGAGTTTTTAAAAGCAATTACAGGTTTTAAGTTTTTACCATCTAAAATATTATCTGAATAATAATTAAATGGAACTTCAAAACTTTTATAACCTGTATCAATAACTTTCCACTTTTCGAATATATCGTTTCTCTTTAAATAAAGCCCTAATTTCTTTAAGTATTTCTCATCAGTAAATGGAATATATCCAAGAAAAAGAATTTTTTTATCGTTTTTTATTTGATTTAAAACCCATTTAAAAACTAATTCAGGATTTTTTAAAGAATTATTTTCAAGAGCAAATATTACACCAGCATACTTTGAGGTATCATTGGGAAGTGGTTTATTTATATCTCTTATATCAGCTCTATATCCATAATACTCAAGTGGAAGCTGTATAAATCTGTGTGCCTGAGAATATATAACATCTGGGACTTTAGTTGAATCATAAAAAACAAGAATGTCTCTTTTTATTTTTTCAAATTCATTACTTCCCCAGTTTTCAAGAGTATAATCAGAAATATAAGGGATAAAACCATCTTCTTTTATTTTTCTTGCAACTTCTATTCTTCTTTTATCATCAACTGGAAGATAATCTATAACTATAACTTTATATCCAATACTTTTAGCAAAATTAAGTTTATCTTTAAGCCAATTGGTATCTTCTTCTTTCATCTGAATATAATTTTTATCATTATCAATCCCAAAATAAAGTGATTCTGCCGCTATGTAATCGGAATATTTTTTTAAATCCTCCATAATCTCAAATCCACGATTTATTATTATCTTTGAATCAGAATATTTTTCCTTAACTCTTTTAATTACCTCAATAATAGCTTTTTGATAATCCTTTATTTCATTCTCTTTTTTTAATACAAGAAGATAAGAATCAAGAGTATCAAAAAAGAAATTTTTAAAACCTTTATTTTTTGCATAATCTATTTTTTTAATAACATAATCTTTTGCTTTTTCTTTTCTTAAATCTATTATTTTACTTTGCCAGTTTTTATTCTCTCCAATTATTATTGAATTATCAAGATTCTTATCATCAGCTTCACATATAGATACATATCCAAATAATCTTTCTTTATTTTCCTCAATAACTTTTTTATCTATATTATCAACCTGAACAACGATATTATCAAAAAAATAAAATGATTTATCTTTAAAATCTTTGCCATAATAAAAAGCAAAACTTTCAGCATTCAAAAAAGCATTAAAAGAAAATAAAAAACTAAATAAGCATAAAAGTTTCATACTCAAGTTCCTTAATCGCTTTATTTAAAATATAAAGAGATATTATAAAAGAAATAAAAACTGAAATCCCAAACCCATATCCAAAATATTTTGGACCAAGTTGAATTGTTAAATAAGAAAGAATAAAATTTGATATCAAAAAAATAAATGATATCCACATTGCCTCAACTCTTTTATCAAGATAATGCAAAACACTCAAAACCGCCATAAGACCTAATTGTATTTGAGTTGAAACAAGATCTATATAAAAAAGTGGAAGATAGAGTTTTGGCATATTAAGAAAATCAAATATAGATGGAGAAAAATAATAAATAAGAATATTAAATATCCCTTGAATTATAATTATTTCTCTTATCATCACTCTAAGTGTCTCAATCATTTCATCCTTAGCATCTTCAATTTCTTTAAGTTTTCCATTTTCTCTTACCAATCTAAAATAAAACTCATATTTTTCCGCAAAATCAGCTTCAATACGATAAAAAAATATTGCCATTCCTGGAACTATAGAAATATAGGCAAGAAATATAGGCAAATCATAAACAACACTTGCATTAAGCCCAGAAATAACCTGATATCCAGTTGACTCCGAAAACCAGAAAACAAATTTATCTATCCATATACCGAGATTATAAAAAAGAGAAGCAAAAATAAGGCAAGGCATAAATCTTTCATCTTTTTTAGTTATAAAACTAAAATCTATAAAATGATTAGATGGATAATTTTTTACTATTATTGCTGATAGGATAAAAAACAAAACAGAATTCCCAATAAAAAAAGAAAGAAGAAGCCACTCAACTCTTTTATAAGGGATGGATACTGCTATTAAGATGATTAAAAGATAAGATAGAAAATAAGCAACAAAGATAGTTTTATACCTTTTAATTCCAAGTAATAAAGTATTTGCTATCCAGGTCCCAGACATCATTATAAGTGTCGAGACAAAGATTATCACAAGAAGAGCTGAAGTTTCATTTAGAAAAAAAGAAGAAAATAAAAGAGCAATAAAAATTCCACTTACAAAAAGGATAAAAAGAACACCTGTATATGAAGGAAGAATATAATCTTCCTCTTTTTTAAATATTTTATCAGCTACATATCTTGAAAAAGATAACTGAAAAGGTGAAGAAAGTATTAAACTCATAGCAAGGATATAAGTTATAACAACCTGAAACTGAACAACGCTAAAAGAAAATTCTTTTTTATATGACTTAATAATTCCTATAAAAAGTATTGATATTATAGAAATAAGCCAGGGACCTGAACTTAAAATAGCAGAATATCCATAAACCTTAAATAAAGAAGATAATCTATTAGTTCTAAAAATTTTTTTTAACTCAAAACCAATTCCTGCCATTTAATCACCCTTTATATACTGCTTATAAATCTCTCTATATCTATCAAAAAGTTTTTTTTCATCATAGTATTTTTTTACTCTTTCAAGAGCATTTTTTGAGTATTTTTCATAAATATTTTTATCAGTTAAAAGTTCTATATAATTTTTAGCAAGAAGTGTTGGATTTGCAACAGGAGTTATCTCGCCAGCTTTACCTATCTTTATATCTTCTTCATTCTTTCCATAAATTAACTCCGAACAACTTCCTACATTGGTGCAAACAGCAGGAACTCCAGCAGCAAATGCTTCAAGAATAACCAGAGGCATTCCTTCGCTTATAGAAGTAAGTGTTATAATAGATATCTCAGTAAGAACTTCCTCAATTGGTTTAAAACCAAAAAATTTTATATTTTTTTCTGCATTTAAAGTTTTTACATACTCTATACATTCATTGTAATATTCTTTATCTTCATCTGTTGGTCCTATAATCCATCCCTCTATCTCATTAATTGTTTGTGAAGCAATTTTTATAGCAGTTATAAATGTTTTTATATCTTTTATTGGCACAACTCTTCCAACAAGAGCAACTACATTTTTAAATTCCTTTTTTTGCTTTCTTTTTTTGTATACATTCTCAAACTTTTCTATATTTACACCATTTGGTATAACTTCAGTTTTATTTGCATCTGCACCAAGTAAAATCTGAGTATTTCTTGCTCCATTGTAAAGCGATATTATTTTATCGGCTGTCTCATAGGCAAACTTATTTATTCCTTGAAAAAATCTAATCCATAATTCTTTTATATAATTTGTTTCATTGCTTGATTTTAAAATATTTAGTTTATATTCCTCTATCCAGTTAGAAAGCATAATATCTATCTTTCTTTCCATGAGATATATTCCATGTTCTGTAAGAATAAATTTCTTTTTATGATTTTCTTTAAGAAATGCGCCAAGAAAACCAGCATAACCAGTAGATGGTGAATGAACAAGTTTAAAATTAACAATATTTTTAACGATATTTACTATCTTCCATATAGGAGAGTGCATATTTCTAACTGTCCAGAAATAATCAATAAAAGGAACATCAGGCGCATTTTTATAATACTCTTCCCTTATAAACTCAAATGATTTTTTGGAGTATAAAAATTGCTTTTCATCAATTTTATTATAAAAATCAATCTTTTTTAACTCATCATTTAGAACATCTCCGTGTTTTCTAAACCACAAATGAAGTTCCCTAATTTTTGGGACAAGATATTTATTTCCTTTTATTTTTTCTTTTTCATAATCAAAGCCAGAGTCAAAAAGAAAGTGTGTTTCAATATGAATAAGATTTTCTGGTATTTTGTATTTAATCTCTCCATACTCTTTTGGATTTCCGCCTATAAAAACAACACCAAATTTAAAATCATTAAGCCCATTTATCAACTGATAAATCCAGGATGATACTCCTCCTTTTATATAAGGGAAAGTTCCTTCACAAACCAAAAGGATATCTACATTATCTGATTTTTTAATTATCAATTACCCTCCCATATCTCATAAAAAGGGGAAGTGGTATAATCTATCTTAAGAGAATAATCTCTTTTAAATACTTCTTTTATTTTTTTATACTCACCTTTTTCAAAATAAATCTCTGCAATAAGTGGAAGAACTTTATGTTCATCGAATCTATATTTTAAAGCCATCTCAAAACAATCAAGCGCTTTCTCATAATCTTTTTGGTATTTAAAAATCTTTCCTTTTATAAAAAGGATTTCCCCATCATTAATTATTTTTTCTGCTTCTTGGATATGATTAAAGGTCTTATTTATATAAAAATTTTTTAAACTTTCTTCTGATATCTCCAATTCTAACATATCAAAATAAAGAGAGGCAAGAGTTTTATTAATTCTTGCTTTATCTATAGCGGAATTGGCATTCTTTAATTTTTCAAGTTCCAAATTTATTTTTTTGCTTATATCATTTTTTATCCTTGAGATCGTTTCAAAGCTATATAATCTTATCTCGCTATCATTATCTACTAAAAGATTTTTCATTATTCTTATCGCAAAATAATTTATTTCACTTGAAAATGTTTTTAATATTCTTAGTTTTATTTCTTTTGGCATTATTTGAAAATCAATATTAGTAATTCCTTCTCCAAGTTGTCTTTTAATTGTTGGAATTATATTTAATTCTTGAAAAGGATCAATAAAACTTATTTCATACTTAATTTTCTCTTTATATTTTCTCAAAAGCACAACTACAAAATAAAGCGAGGCAAGATATCCTACAAAGATTATCACTGTATTTAAAAATGTAAAGAACAAAAGTTTTTGAATATTATTCCCTGAATATCTTTTAGGGATAAGCGTTACTATTATCTGAGATATTAAAAAGCTTGCAAGCGAGTGAAGAATAAAGAAAATAAATACCGCATAAAAATTTCTGCTCAAAAATACTGCAGTAATAGCAGATACTTCCAAAAATATTGATTTATATAAATTTCCTAAATTCATTTGCTTTTAACAATCCACTCAATTGTTTTATAGTAATCAGGAAGAACCTCAAACACCATAAATCTAAAATCATTTTCTTTTAGTCCAAATCTTTCTTTTAATTGTCTTTCTATTTTATTCATAACTCCTTCTATATTAGAGTAAGAATTGAAAGGGAAAATTATATAAATAGAGTCTTCTTTATAACAGGAAATATCCATTGCCCTTAAGTTTCTCGAAATAAAATTATTTATATCTTCAAGATTTATAAAGATTTCTTTAAACTTTATCACTAAAATCATACTTCTTATTTCAAGTTTTTTCCTAAGATATGAAAGTCTTTTGATTTCAACTATAAAATCTTGGGGACAATGAGGATTTTCTTTTATTATATCCTTTGCATAATCTATTCCATTTATGAAATCTGAGAAATAATTAAGAATTACCCATATAGATGAAAGATTATCTTTTGTAAAATTTAAAAATTGCATTTCCTTAATAACCATAACAAACCTTAGATTATCCTCAGAGTCATAAGCAGGAACAACAGCCAAATAATCATAAATATGGTTATCGAATTTAGAAAGATATGAAATAGTTTTCTTCTCAATAGCATCGTTTAAAACTAAACTTTCCTCATTTAGATTTTCATTAAAGTTTATAGAACTTATCTTCTGAAAATTCCCATCAAAAGAAAATATAGCCGCACTTTTAATTCCATAATTTTTGGAAATAACGGTTAATATCTCCTCAAAAGCATTATCTGGTTTTTCAAGATATATTTTTTTGATTTGATTTATAGTATTTCTTAAACTTTGTGGTTTTATAAGATAGCTTTTTTCAATTTGATCATGTGATAATTTTAAAAAATAAAAATTTTTATTTAATTCGCTAAATTTGTTTTCAATATACTTATTCTCATTCTTGATTTTATCAATAATTCTATTCCAAAAATAATGGAACTCTGAAAATATAAGAGAAAAAAGAACAAGATTTAAATATTTATATATTGGAAATGGAGTATAGAAAATATAAAAAGAAATACCAAAAATCACCAAAAGAATAACAGAAGCTAAAAGTCCATAATAAAGAGTTACAACTGAAACAAGGATTAAAAGAAGGTTTATATCATAGTTTAAAAAGAGAGGATCTGTTTTATTTGAAAAATAAGAAATGAAGAGAAAAACAAAAGATATTAAGATAACTTCAAATACCAGTCCTATTACTGAAATTTCAGAAAAAGCATAGTTTTTTCTCATTTAGATTTAATTTTTGATAGAAGTTTTTTAATAAGTTCTTGAGAAACTATCCCAACGGATTTATATGAGGAAGATGTCTTTGAACCTGAAGCGCTCCATATTAATTTGTCATTTTTTAAATCATATAAATTTATAGTTAAGCTCACTGCTGGTTCAGAATCAACTCCTGCTTTATATCTCCACTCATTTACATAACCGAAAAAAACAAAATCTATATTCTTTGATTTAAGCGATTCTAAATAATCTTTTAAATCTTTATCAGTAAAATTATCGTTTTCAACCAAATCACAACTTGAAATCTTTATTTTTTTAGTAAATAAAAAATTTTCAACTATATTTTTAACTTTAAGCCCAGCTGAAGGTGTCTCGCTGTTATTTATAAAAGGAAGAACACAGACATTTGATTTAGATTCAATTGTTACTGACTCTGAAATATTTTTAAATCCAAAACAAGAAGTAAAAAACAAAGAAAAAATAACTATAATTTTAAAATTTTTCATAATTACACCTCTAATAAATTATACAATTTATTTATAATAAAAATACAAAAATCGCGTTGGATCATAATTTTTATCCCTAAAGATAATCTGGATAGATCAAAATTATGTCCCTAAAAATATTTCAATTATTCAAGATATCAGATCCCCCTTTATTTTTTTCCCCTTTTCCAACCCAAACTCTGCATTTTTTAGGGAATAAGTCATTCATTTTTTATATAAAATAAAATTCAAAATCCCCCTTTAATTCCCCCCCGACGTTACGTCAGGAGGGAGAATAGGGGGATTTAATTTATTTTTATTTTATCTGCAGGAAAAAATTTATAGAAAACTTATGAGAGTAAAAGAAAATATTAAAATTGATGAGAGTTTATGCATAAATTTTGGGGGACATTTTTTTGATCTAACGATTATTACTTTAGGGACATCGAATTTTGAACTAACACCCCTTTTATTGAGATAACTGTATGTTTGATTTTGGGCTTCTTTTTTGATTTAGATTTTTTTAATGCTTCCTCAACCATTTTAACAAGTCCAAAACAACAAGGAACTTCCATAGTAACTATCTCTATACTTTTAACTTTTGAATCATCTATAAGTGAAATAAATTTATCAACATAAACATCAGTATTAGAATCAAGTTTTGGACAGCATATAACAACTGATCTTTCTTTTATAAAATCTCTGTGAAAATCGCCATATGAAAAAGCACAACAATCAGCAGAAACAAGAAGATTTGAGTTTTTAAAATAATCAGAAGAAGGATTTATAAGATGCACTTGTATTGGCCATTGCCTTAACTCTGATTTTATTTTAAACGAATTATCTTGGTTTTCCTCAACTTCAATACTCATCTCCATTGAACCAGGACATCTACAAAAATTTTCTTTTTTTGAAATTTCTTTTTCATTTATATTTATTTTCTTTTTCTTTAAAAAATTGATTGCTTCTTTATAATACTTTGTCTGTCCGTGCTCTTTTAAATGTTTTAAATGAGCAATTATTTCATTTCTGCCATATTTGATTATGTTTTTTAATGCCTCAGTTTCGTTATATGGTTTTGCTTCCCTTTCTTCAATTACAATTGCGCCATATGGACATTCTTTTATACAGGCCCCAAGCCCATCACAAAAAATCTCATTTACCAGCCTTGCTTTACCATCTATTATCTGAATTGCTCCCTCAGCGCAAGAATCTGCGCATATTCCACAACCAACACATTTTTCATCTATTATTTTTATTATTTTTCTTTTTTTCATACTATCTCCATAAATCAATAAGTTTTATTTTTGAAAGTTTTTCTACAAATCTATTTTCAATCTCATAGATCTTCATTTTTAAATGGCATTTTGAAAAATTTGAGCATACCCTGCTTTTAAAAGGACACTCCCCGCGCCTCATTTTAGGAGTAAAAATCTCTTCTATCATATAAAGGGTTATATCTTTAAAAGGAATTTTTAGTTCAAAACCACCACCTTTTCCTTTGTATGATTTTAAAATTCCATTTTTGCTAAGAGTTTGGAGAATCTTTCTTAAAAAAGGTCTTGGAAGATCTATTTCATTATAAATCTCAAAACTTGATGCCTTACCACCTTTCGAGTTTATAAAATAAAGCGCTCTTATTGCATAATCTGTTTCTTTTTTAATTATTCTCATAAATACTCAAAAATAAACTCAATCAAAATCCATATCAAAACCAATTTCATTTAGTTTTTCTTTCATCTTCCTTTTATCAATTTTTAAAAACTCAATTCCTTTTTTTAAGGTCATAATCTTTGCATGTGTATTTCTCATAATCGGATTTTTCACACCTTCAAACCCAAGAGAATATAAAACATCTTCTAACTCTGGGTATTTTTCAAGTGTTTCATATAATGTCCAGTTTATATCTATCTTTTTCATACAAGCCTCTTTTCGCCTTCTATTTTCTTTATATCAGTAATATCCTGCGTAACCTCCAAAACACCAAGGAAATTATTAAACTCATCAAAGACGCCAAAATATCTTATATAAATCAATCTTCCTTTTATATTAAGCCAGAAATCATGTGATTTAACTCTTTTGTTTTTAATGTCATCTATGACTTTTTTAACGGCATCTAAACTCTGTGGCGGATGGCAGTTTTTAACATCCCTTCCTATAACAGAAGGTGTTCTTAAAAAAACTCTTTCTTTTGAATCAGAGTAATACTTTACAATCTCATCCTTATCAACAAAAGTTATATCAAAAGGAACCGAATTTAAAATATGTTTTATCTCATCTAATTTTAACTTCCCGGTTGGGAAAATAATATAACCATCTTTATACTCAACTCTTGATGTTTTTTTAATTATATCCTTTGCTTCAAATGCTTCCTTAGGTGGCTCTATAAAAACAAAGCCCGCTACTGACATTTGTTTAAATATCTCAATCCAATCCTCGGTTTTAAGTTTCTCAAGCGAGGTTGGAAAAAGTATATTTTCTTCTTTAAATATCATTCCATCTATCTCATCTATTAATGGAATTAAATATTTGTCAATCCAATCTTTCGTTTGAGAAAAATTATTAATTGCATTTTTTAACAAATCTCTTATTTCATTATCCTTTCCCCACATAACCTTTGAAGGTCCAAAAAATCCCTGCCTTTCAAGATAAGGGAAAAGAATCTGC
>Ga0272449_1002968_pt1 | contig 15107 bp, 13 predicted proteins | sample YNPCB0241_FD_198679 | JGI IMG/M metagenome (GOLD analysis project Ga0272449, IMG submission 198679) | Hot spring sediment microbial communities from Yellowstone National Park, WY, United States - YNP-CB-024-1 | ecosystem: Environmental > Aquatic > Thermal springs > Hot (42-90C) > Sediment...
TTGGTTTTTCAATTCGATAACAATCGATATGGTAAAAATGTTTGAAGTTTGATGTTCGATGTTTGATGTTAAATTTTCTAATAAGGATAAAGGTTGGGCTTAAAATTTTTTCTTTAATCCCTAATCCTCTTGCAAATCCTTTCAAAAAAGTTGTCTTTCCTCCTCCTAAATCTCCCTCTAGAAAAAGAATTTTTGCAGTTTTTCCCGGTTTTTCTTTTAGGATCTTTTTTCCAAATTCTTTTCCTAATTTTTCTGTTTCTTTTTCGCTTTTTGTTATAAATTTTTTCATTGAGTTTTTTAAAAATTTGATCTAAACTGAAATTGCTAAATTAATTTTAAAATTTTATGGAAGAAATTTCAAAAAAAATTGTTGGAGAAGTGAGAATTGAGAGAGAGTTTTTAGAGAAAGAAATAATAAACATTACAGTTTTAAAAAGAGAGTTAGAGTCTGTTTTAGGAAAAGAGATATCGAAAATTTTGAATGTGATTTTAGTAGGTTCGATAAAACTTAATGCCTCTGATATCCATATTGAACCAAAAGAAAATGAAGCAAAATTGAGAATAAGATTGGATGGAATTTTACAAGATGTTTTGGTTTTTGATTTGAAAATTTATGAGGCTTTACTTTCAAGGATAAAACTCTTATCTGGAATGAAGCTTAATATCTCTGATAGACCCCAAGACGGTCGTTTTACTGTTTTAGCTGAAAAAACAACAATCGAAATTAGAAGCTCGACATTACCTGCTGAATGGGGAGAATCGATTGTGATGAGAATTTTAAACCCAAAAGCTTTAATTTCTTTAGGAGAACTCGGTTTAAGAGAAGACCTTTTAAAAATTTTCAAAAAGGAAATCAAAAAACCAAATGGAATGATTATTGTAACCGGACCTACTGGATCTGGAAAAACAACAACTCTTTATGCAATTTTGAAAGAAATTCAGAGCCCTGAATTAAAAATAATTACCATCGAAGATCCAATAGAATATCACTTAGAAGGAATTACCCAAACCCAAGTTGATCCAAAATCAGGTTATGATTTTGCGAACGGATTGAGGGCAATTGTCAGGCAAGATCCGGATGTAATTTTGGTTGGAGAAATTAGAGATTTAGAAACTGCTCAAATTGCCATTCAAGCTGCCTTAACCGGTCATTTGGTCTTAACAACTCTTCACACAAATGATGCAGCAGGAACTGTCGCAAGATTAATTGCTTTGGGTGAAAAACCAGTGAATATTGCTCCTGCAATTAATATGGCGGTAGCTCAAAGATTGGTTAGAAAAGTTTGTAAAAAATGTGCAATTTTAGATAGACCAAGCGATGAAGAGTGCGAAAAAATAAAAGAAGGGTTAAAAAATTTAAATATCAAAATTTCAAAAGATTTAAAAATAAAAAAAGCAAAAGGATGTGAAGATTGTAACTTTACTGGTTATCGAGGGAGAACTGGAATTTTTGAGGCATTTTTAGTAGATGATGAAATGGAAAAATTTATTTTAGCCTCACCTTCAATATCTGAATTGAGAGAGATGGCAAAGAAAAAGGGAATGGTAACGATGTATCAAGATGGATTGCTAAAAGTAATAGAAGGGATAACAACAATAGAAGAGGTTGAAAGAGTTGTTACCGAATAAAAAAACCGAGGCCAAACCAACAAAAAATTATTTTAGCCGGAATTTCTCTGAGGATCGGCCCAGAGAAATCCAGACCGTCCAGGGCTAAGAGAAATTCCTCGGCCTCGGTGATTATTATTTTAACAAATCAAAAAATTTTGTCAAGGGGTAAGAGATTTGAAATTCGATTGAAATTTGGTAAATTTAAATCATGAGCGGACATTCTCACGCAAAAACCGTAAGAAAGAAAAAAGAGGCTGACGCTAAAAAAAGGGGGCAGATTTTTTCTAAAATGGCAAGGTTAATTCAGATTGCTGTAAGACAGGGAGGTCCAAATCCTGAAACCAATGCGAAATTAAGGATGGCAATTGAATTAGCAAAATCCTATAATGTTCCCTCTGAAAATATAGAAAGAGCTATAAAAAGGGCAACTGGAGAAATGGGTGGAGAAAAATTAGAAGAAATTTCTCTTGAGGCCTTTGGGCCTAAGGGAATCGCCTTAATAATTGAAGGGATTACTGATAATAAAAATAGAGCTTTGACCGAAATAAAAAATGTCCTTTCAAGGTTTAATGGAAAATTGGCAAACGAGGGGTCGGTAAAGTGGATGTTTGAAAGAAAAGGGTGTATCACGGTGAATCTCAAATCTCAAAACTCAAACCTTAAAACTAAAGAGGAATTAGAATTGATTGCAATTGATGCGGGGGCTGAGGATCTTTATTGGTACGATGATAATTTGGATATCTATTGTGAAGTTAAAGATTTAGAAAAAGTAAAGGAAAAATTAAAAGAAAAGGGAATAAAAATTGATTCTGCAACTTTAGACTGGAAACCGAAAGAGATGATAGATTTAGAGGAAAAAGAAAAACAAGAGTGTTTGAAACTTTTTGAAGCATTAGATGAATTAGATTCAGTCCAAGAAATTTTCTCCAATTTAAAAATTTAACTCTTGACAGGATTTTTCGCAAAATTATAATGTTTTTAGATTTTCTCAAAGGTCGTCCCTAAAAAATTTAAAAACATGTTGTTTGAAGAAGAAGAATTAGAAGAGGAAATCGAAGAGGAAGAAGAAATCGAAGAATAAACCCTACCCCTCCAAAAAGGAGGGGTTCTTTTTTGATAAGATAGAATTATGAGAAGAGTAATTTTAAAAATTTTTAAAATTTTTGGATTTGTTTTTTTATTTATCATTTTTTCCCTTTTGTGTTTGTTTCTTTATTACGCGAAAGATTTACCAAGGCCAGAAATTTTTACTGAAAGGGAATTGCCGCAATCAACAAAAATTTACGATAGAACTGGAAAGGTTTTGCTTTATGAAATTTACGGAGAAGAAAAAAGAACCTATGTTTTTCTATCTCAAATTCCGAAATATTTAAGAGATGCAGTAATTTGCGCCGAAGATTCAAACTTTTATCATCATTTCGGAGTAGATCCTAAAGCTTTAGTTCGAGCAATTCTTTCTGATTTAAAAATTTTAAAACCTGTTTATGGAGCCTCAACTATCCCTCAACAATTAATAAGATCAACCTTTCTCTCTTTAGAAAAAACTACAGAAAGAAAAACAAGAGAAATAATTTTGGCAATCGAATTGGATAGAAAGTATTCAAAGGATCAAATTTTAGAATGGTATTTAAATCAAATTCCCTTTGGCCAAAATGCCTACGGAGTAGAGGCTGCAGCCCAAACCTATTTTGGAAAACATGTCTGGGAAATAAATCTGCCAGAGGCAGCGATTTTAGCTGCTTTAATTAAAGGACCTTATTCTCTTTCACCTTATGAGGAAGGTTCTAGAAAAAAATTGTTTGCTAGGAAAGACTATATTTTAGACAAAATGGCAAGAGAAGGATACATTTCAAAAGAAGAGGCAGAAGAAGCAAAAAAGCAAGAAATTTCTTTTAAAGAAAAGAGAAGTGAAATTTTAGCTCCTTATTTTACTCTCTGGGTAAAAAGCATTTTAGAAAAAGAATACGGAAATGAATTTTTAACAACAGCAGGTTTAAAAGTTTACACTTCTTTGGATTATGAAATCCAAAAAATTGCAGAGGAAGTAGTAAAAGAAGGAATAAAAAGAAATAAACAATACAACGCTCATAACGCCGCTTTGGTAGCAATTTCTCCAAAAACTGGTGAGATTTTAGCAATGACGGTTGGAACTGGAAATTATTACGAAAAACCATATCCAGAAAACTGTACACCAGGAATTGATTGTCTTTTTGATCCAAAATTCAACGTCGCAGTGGGAACTGGAAAAGCTCCGGGAAGACAACCTGGTTCTGCTTTTAAACCATTTATTTATGCGACCGCTTTTAAAAAAGGGTATGATGATAAATTTTTGGTTTTAGACTCTCCAACAAATTTTGGAGTTTGGGGAGGAAAAGAATACACTCCACAAAACTACGATGGGCTTTTTAGAGGTTGGGTAAGTTTAAGATCTGCTCTGGCTCAGTCCTTGAATGTACCTTCAATAAAAGTTTTATACTTGGCAGGGACCAATGAAAAAATTGAAAATTTAGGGATTTCTGATTTTAGAGGAATGGAAAAAATTCTTTTGGAGGGATTAAAAGAAAGCTTAAAAACAGCAAGGGATCTTGGAATTACAACTTTAAATAAAGATATTTCAAATTATGGGCCCTCGCTGGTTCTTGGAGGAGGAGAAGTAAATCCTCTTGAGATGGCCTATGCCTATTCAGTTTTTGCCAACGAAGGTATAAAAGTTCCTTTATCGCCGATTTTAAAAATTGAAGATTCAAAAGGTAGGATAATTTTTGAAAAGAAAAATAGCTCAATTCGGGTTTTAGATAGTGCAGTGGCAAATTTAATTACCGACATTCTTTCTGATAACGATGCTAGGTCTCCAATGTTCGGACCAAGATCTCACTTATATTTTGAAAAATATAAAGTAGCTGCTAAAACAGGAACTACTGATAATTTTAAAGATTGTTGGACGGTTGGCTATACTCCAGAAATATCAGTAAGCGTTTGGGTAGGAAATAACAATAATGCCCCCATGGTAAAAAAACAACCAGCAGCCACTGTTGCTGGTCCTATTTTTCATTCATTTTTAGAAAAAGTTTTACCCAAAATAAGTTCAGGTTCTAACCATTAAAAATTAACTTGATTTAATTGGCATTAAAATGTAAAAGTAGTCTTCGGATGGTTTTAAAATTGCAGGTCCTTCGGATTCTGTAAAAAAGAAATCGAATTCTTTTTCATCTATCGATAAAATTCCATCGATTAAAAATTTATAATTAAAAGAAATAGAAATATCATCCCCCTCAATCTTTGCTGAAATCTGACTTTTAAACTCTCCATAATCTGGATTTTGGCTAAAAATTTCAACCTTCCCATCTTTTTTATTTATATTCAATTTTATCTCGTTTATTTTTCCGCTAAACAAACTAGCAGTTTTAATCTGTGTTACAAATTCTTCTTTATCTAAATGAACTTTGGTTTTAAATTTTTTGGGAATAATCTCTTGGTAATTTGGATACTCTCCCTCGATTAATTTTGAAGTATAGAGAATTTTTGGGTGGGGTAATTCTTGAGCTAAGCTTTCAATAAAAATTTGATTTGGGGTTAGATAAAAATCTATTTCTCCCTCCTCTTTTCCAAAAATTCCTATAATTTCTTTTGCTGCTAATTGGGGTAAGATCAGAGAGTATGTTTTATTTAAAGATGATAGAAGGTGAATTTTCTTTTCCGCCAACCTGAAACTATCTGTGGCGACTAATTTTAATATATCTTTCTCAAACAAGAAAAGTATCCCAGAAATTTCTGGTCTTCCTAAAGAGGGAGATGGAATGTTTATTATTTTATTTAAAGATTCGCACAGCTTTTTGCTTAAAATAGGAATTTTTTCTAAAGAATCTTTTTGGGGAATAATCGGAAACTCTTCTGGGCTTACTCCTTTGATTTTTAAAGATATATTTTTGTCTTCGACTTTTAGGATATGGTTTTCAGTTTCAAAAGAAATTGTTTCCTCTTTTAAATTAGAGATAATATTTGAAAAAAGTTTAGCATCGATACAGATTTTTCCCTCTTTTTCAATTTTTGCTAACCCCCACCAAATAATGCCCGATTCTAAATTAGTAGCGCTTATTTTTAGAAAGTTTTTTTCAGTTTCGATTAAACAAGTTGAAAGAATGGGTAAAGAAATTTTTTTTATTGAAATACGGGTTACTGCGTCAATTCCTTTGATTAAATTTTCTCTTAATATTTTTACTTTCATTGTAGTTGCTTTATTATAACCAATTTTTTGATTTCAAAAAATTGGAAAATATGTGAAAAAGATGTAAATTCTTTTAGGAAAAAATTCTTTCTTTAATTTCTTTAATTTCTTCCACTAAATCTCCTCCTCTTTTTAAATCTTCGTTAATTTTGTTGTACGCATGGATGGCAGTAGTGTGATCTTTTCCTCCAAACTTTCTTCCAATGAAAGGAAATGAACATTTTAATTCCTCTCTTAAAAGATACATTGCAATTTGTCTCGGCTTAACATATTCTTTTCTTCTTGAATTTGAAAGTAGTTCTTTCTCTGAAATTTCATAAAATTCAGCGACAGTTTTAATTATTTTTTTTACACTTGAGACTTTGTTTTGAGGTGAAATTAAATTTTTTAGTAATTGCTTCACAGTTTGAAAATCTGGCACCTTTTTATTCAATTTCTGGTATGTAACCAGTATGTTAAGCGCCCCCTCCAATTCTCGAATGTTTTTCCTTATGTTTGTCGCGATATAGTTTAAAATTTCGTCAGAAAAACTCACCCCCTTTTCTTCGGCTTTTGCCCTTAAAATTGCTAATCTAGTTTCAAAATCTGGCAAAGAAATATCAGTAATTATTCCACCTTCGAACCTCGATCTCAACCTTTCAGTAAGAGCAGGGATGGCTTTTGGGGGTCTATCAGAAGAGATCACTATTTGTCTATTTTTTTCGTAAAGAGTGTTAAAAATATAGAAAAATTCTTCTTGAGTTTTTTCCTTTCCAGAAAGAAATTGAATGTCATCAATCAAAAGGACATCAAAATTTTGATAAAAAGATTTTAAATTTTCAATTTGATGATTCTTAATAGATAAGATCACATCAGAAACAAATTTCTCACAGGGAACATACCTCACTCTTTTTTTTGGAAAATTTTTAACTATTTCATTTCCAATTGCCTGAAGAAGATGGGTTTTTCCGAGTCCAACTCCTCCATAAACAAAAAACGGGTTGTAAACTTGACCAGGATTTTTTACTACCGCCATCGCCGCAGCATAAGCTAGTTCGTTAAAAGATCCGACGACGAAATTTGAGAAATTATATTTTGGGTTAAGGTTCGTTTTTTTATCTATTTCTAATTCTTGAAAGGTTAATTGAGCAGGGGGAGAAACCTCTTCATCTTTTTTCTCAACAACCTTTAACCCCCCTTTTTCTATTTGATAAGATAGCTCTTTCACTTCGGGCATTAAACCTCTTAAAATCTTCAAAATTGTTTTGTTGTATTTTTGTTGGAGCCATTCCTTAACAAATGAGTTTGGGACAGAAATTACAACCCTTCCGTTTTCTAAAGAAGAGATTTTAGTATTTTGAAACCAAGTTGCAAAGTTTGCCGGTGAAGTCATTAGCTGAATTTGAGCCAAAACTGATTGCCAGATTTCTTCTTTTTCCATATTTTTATTATACTTCAAAAGAAATTTGTCAAAAACGCGAAAAATTATTTAATTTTGTTAATAAAATGTGGATATTTTGTGAATTGACTAAGAGAAAAAAATTCTTAAAATAAAAGAATGTCAATAACCTATAGACCGAATAAAAGAAAAAGGAAAAGAACCCATGGGTTTTTAGTTAAAAAAAGAAAAGGAGGAAAGGTTTTAAAAAGAAGAAGGAAAAAAGGAAGATGGCAACTTACCCCCTGAAAAAATTTAGATTGAAGGGGGAAGAATTTAAAGAGGTTTTGAAAAAAGGGAAAAGTTTTAGGGTAGATGGGTTAGTATTAAAATTGATGATTAAGGAAAATGGAAAAAGATTTGGATTTTTAATAAGTAAAAAATTGGTAAAAAAAGCAGTTCAGAGGAATAAACTGAAAAGAAGGTTAAGGGAAATACTCAGAGAAAGAGTTGAAAATTTAAAAGATGGTATAAGGGCAATTTTTATTCCCTTGGCAGGTTTGGAAAAGAAAAGTTTTCAGGAATTAAAAAAGATATTTGAGATAATTTTGAATAAATCTAAAATTATAAAATATGAACCCAATCGTCGAAATTTATAATCTAATTTTTTATCAACCGATTTATCAATCCCTTTTCTTTTTTCATTCCTTTTTAAAAGATTTTGGCCTGGCAGTAATTTTATTAACAGTTATCATTAGAGTTATTCTTTTCCCTTTACAGTATAAAACCTCAAAAGAGCAAGAAAAACTCTTAAAATTGAAAAAGAGCTTAGAAGAAATAGAGAAAAAATATGATGGCGAACAAAAAGCAAAAGAAATTCTCTCTTTATACCAGAAAAATAAAGTAAATCCGTTTTTTAATCTTTTCTCTCTTTTTTTTCAACTGCCAATTTTAATTGCCCTATATCAAGTTTTTTTGAAAGGACTAAATCAAGTCGATCCACTTTTATTTAATTTTTTGGACCTTTCAAAACCTAATTTTCTCTTAGTATTGGTGGTAGTATTACTTCAATTTTTTTATCTTAAATTGAACCAACCAAAAGGCATAAAAGAAAAATCTACTTCCCCTTTTCAGGCCCAGACAAATTTTTTCCTTACCCTTTTTACCTTTTTAATTCTTTTAAGATTACCTTCTGCAATTTCTTTATACCTCGCTACTAATAATCTTTTTTTAATTTTTCAAAAGATTTTATTTCATGTCTGAAGAATTAATTAAAAAAATAGAAGAGGAAGTTAGGGAGTTCTTTTCGAAATTAGGAGTTGATTTTAAAATTGAGATTTCTAGGGATGAAAAAACATTTAAAATAAATATTCAAGCAAAGGATTTTCAAGATCTAATTGGAGAAAAAGGAAAAACTTTATTAGAAATTCAGCATCTTTTAAACGCAATCCTAAAAAAGAAAATCAGGGAAGAGTTTTTTATAGATTTAGATATCGCAGGGTATAAAGAAAGAAAAATTAAATATTTAAAAGAATTAGCAAGATCGGTGGCTGATGAGGTGGCCTTAACGAAGAAAGAAAGAATTTTAGAACCGATGCCAGCTTACGAAAGGAGAATTATTCATTTAGAATTAGCATCGAGACCAGATGTAATTACAGAGAGTATTGGAAAAGAACCAAAAAGGAGAGTTGTGATTAAACCTTACCCATAAATTATTGCAAACTCTTTATCATTTTGAGTTTTAAAATTTGCTCAGGAGAAGAAGTAACGATTTGATCTTCAATGTAAGAAGCAACTACTTTCATCAAAACATGTTTTTGCCCTGCAAAGAATATTCCCTCTCCCACTTCAGTTTCTAACAATAGATATTTTTCTTCATCAGTGAGGTTAAATGTTTTCTGGACAACATCGATCGTCGCAGGAGACTGTTTGAACAAAACACAGATTGAAGAGTTGGTAATTATTGGTTGTCCATACATCGATTTCATAAAATCTCCAACATCTTGAGTAATTGTTGTTACTCCCAACCAATACTTCCTACATCTTTTAACCATTCCGTACAAAAACGAGGCCCCATCTTCTTCTTTCATTATCCACCAAGCCTCATCGATCACTAAAATCCTCTTTTTCATTTGAGATCTTACTAAATTCCAAATGTATCTCATAATAATGAAGGTTGCGATCGGTCTCAATTCATCTTCCATATCTCTTATTCCAAAAACTACTAAGGGTTTGTCTAAAGTAATGTTTGTTCTTTGATTGAAAAATTGAGCAAAAGTCCCCTTAGTAAATTTCCTCAACCTTCTAACTAAAGACTCCGCCCCCTCCATCCCTTCCAATACTTTTTCTAAATCTTCCATTATTGGCACTCTTTCTTTCCAAAATCTAGGATCGGTTTGAGGAGTGATATCCTTTGCAGCATAAACCTCAGTTAAGGCTCGGTCCATAATTGCATCCTCTTCTGGTGTTAATCCCCCAAGCATTATTCTCATTAATCCTACCAAATTGATAATGTTCGATCTTAAAACATCTTCTGGTTTTTCATCTTCTCTTGGAACTGGCAAATCAAAAGGATTAATGTGATGGGGAGAGGATAAAGAAATATTCAAGAAAGAACCTCCGACAGCATCCGCTAACATTTTGTATTCGTTTTCAGGGTCGATGACTATTACATCAACTCCTTGCATCAAAGATCTCAAGATTTCCAATTTTACAAAGTAAGAATTATGAACAAACATTCCACCTGAGCCTGCTAAAAATACTCCGTTATCGACAGTTAGGTCGTAAACGTATTTTTCCTTTTTGTTTTCAATTTTTTTAATTTCGACGATTGGATCCCAGAACAAATCAGAATTTGCTAAAATTTTTAGCTGTTCTAATTTCTCTTTAACCTTCGGGAGTTTATTTTCTAAAATATCCTGATATTTTTGCCAAGCAAAATGAGCTGCTTTTTGGATTATCTCGTAGGAGGTATTACTTTTTGGTCTCGTTGTTAAGGCTGATTGTAAAGTTTTACTAAAACCTCCAATTGGTAAATCCATTTCTTTAAACCCAGAATAAATTGCTTTTTTAATTCCCCCAAACGAAAAGGTTTGTCCTGTTGTTATTTCAATTATTTTGAAAGCATTCTTTGAAAAGGGTTTTACTTCTTCATTTTTTACCACTCGCCAGCTCTGTCCTAAAGTTTGCCACAAAATTTTGTTCAAATTTTTATCATTCTTTCCAAGCTCAATTATCATTGAAAGCTCCGGTAGTTCACTCAAGATTTTATAAGTTGCCCCTAAATCTTCGAATCTTTTAATTCTCTCTTCAATGATCTCGATTATCTCTTTTAATTTTTTAGGAGAAGGATAATAATGTTTTCTTACCAAGTTAGAGAGGTCTTGGATCCCATGGAGTTGGCATTTGAAGAGCTGGTGATAAATTTCTTTCAACACATGAGAGACTTCTGGGATAATATCAACATTAGTGTTTCCCCCTTTTTGAATTATTAGAGAAAGTTTCTCTCTTTTTCTTTTTGAAATAAAATTTATGTTTTCAGCAAATTTTCTCAGATTGTCTTGACCACTGATTGCTAATCTATAGTAAACTTTTTTCTTTTTCCAATCGAAATTGGTTGGTTTTTTTCTTATTTTTCCAACCCTTCCGATAATGCCAAAGTAGTATAAAAGATAGGCAATCTCCGAAATTAAACTTTTCGATTTAGAAGAAGCAACGACAGAGAACCTGCTTTCTTCTATTCCGCCATCACCCTCGAAATAGGCAGAGAGGAAGCAAGAAATTTCCTTTTTACCTAGGCTAAAAATAAATTTTGGCACCTTTCTTTTTTCCGACCCTCCCTTAATACCAAGGGATTTTAAAATTTCAAGAAAAACCCGAGAAGCGCAAGCTACTCCTCCTTTTATACGATAGAAAGGAATTTTAAGATTTTTAAGGGCCAAACAAATATCTTCTATAACTTCTTGGTCCTTGTTGGCTATCATTAGACAATTCTTACTTACAGTTCCTTCAGAAATGATGTAACCTAAAAGCTTTAATAAATCAGGACCAATTTTTAATTGAGAATCATAAAGAGCCTCTCCGTTTTTTGCTCTGATTTTTACCTCGCCAAGTTCAGTCTCTTTAAGCTTAAGATAATTTTTAATTTTCCAAAAATAACTAATTGGTATTGCTCTATTTTTCCTGTATTTATAAAGGTAACGATCGAGTCTTTTATCTAAATTGGCGCTTTTTAAAATGTTGTAATTCTTCTCGATTATATCCCCTGCCAGTACATAAATTCTTTTTGACCTTCTTAACAATTTTAAGAGGTTAATTTTCCTCCCAGCCTCGGTGGGAGAAGAAACCTCTCTTGGTAGGGGAACAAAATCTCCTTTTTTCACCTCAGAACCCTTGGCAATCACTATTTTTCCGTTTTTAAGAATGACTAAATTATGATCACCAGTAGTGGTGATTTCTCTTCCGCTTTTCGTGATAAATTTGTAGAAAACTTTTGGTGCTTTCTTCCTTGCTGCCACTGTTACTTTTGACCATCTCCCTTTTAAATTCTTATCAAAGCTATAAACTTCGAGGTCGGGAGGAAAAATCACCCCTTCCATCTCTTCATCGATTTTGGTCGCTCCATACTTTTTGATTAACTTATCGACTAAATCGCCAATTTTTATCAACCGAATTTTACCTTTATTTCTTATAATTACTGGTTCTTTTCCCTTAATACTTTTCCCAGAACCAGACTTTCCGAATACGACTTCGTTGGCATTTTCCAAAGAGAATCTATCAAAAAGTATCAAGGAGTTATTATGTCTGTTTATTCCATAGAGAATTCCATCGTTCGAGCTTAAATCCAGAGAGACAAAAGGAAAAATTGATGAAAGGGGAGCTGTATTTAAAGGAGTTAAAACCTGAATTTGGTCTAAACCATAAGGAATAGAAGAGTGAAACCCCTCTTTTTGTTTAAAGGAAGCAGGTTTGATATAAATTAATTTTGATTCAAAAATCGACCTTAAAATGTTTTCAATTTCTTTTAGTTCCTTTTCCGAATTTCCATAAATTGTGAGATATACCCCCAGCTTAAACATTTTTTCTTGGGCAGTGATTAGCTTATCTCTGAGTTCTTCTAAATCTCGGTAGGCAATTTCTAATTGAGGATCTCTAATTAATCCCTTTTCCTCTCTTTCTTGAATTTCAGCTAAAACTTCAGTTAATTTTTTTCTAATTTGCTTTAAAATTTCCTCGCTCGAATAAGGATAAATATGGATGGCAATATCCATCGGAACGCTTAGATTAATAATCGGAGACAACCAGGCAGTAGCCAAATATCTTGGAAAAGAAAAGATGAAGAAAGATTTTAAATACCTTTCTCCCAACATCAAATACCCAGGCCTGAGAACAATCGAAGAGGGAGCGATGATATCTTTCACTGTAATTTCTGGAGTTTCAAATATCTTTTCTGGTATTTCCCTCTTCTTTTTTGGGAGGAAAAATGGAAGCTTCATTGAATTAATTCTGGTGGTATTTCTGGATAATAACCGACCTCTGCTTCTTGAGGATGATAAATGCTCCAAAAGAGTTCAATGAGTTCAGCTGTATTTAAAGGGGTACAAAACAGACCACAGCCTCTCAATCCATGAGCGACAAATTCCATTCTTTGCCAAAGTTGAGTTTTGGCTCTTTCAAATTGTTCATCAGAAAGGGCAGGGGTTTTTGATTCTTTTTTTGTTTTCCCTGGAGTTATTGGGAGGGGATAGAAAGGAACGATTACATAGAAATTCTTTGACATAATCGAACCTTCTGTCAATAAACTTTCAATAAAATTGCGGTACTCTCTTGTTTGGATTTTTAACAATTCATCTTTTTGCTTTTCTTCTAATTCTTTTAATTTTTCCAAATATCCCGTAATATTTAATTTCCTTGATTGAATATAAATTTGAATCGGAAAATCTAGTGAATTTAAAAAATTTTGGAATTGATAGATTATTGCATTTTGTTCCTCTTCAGATTTTAGAGCAAAGTTTAAAGAAGAAACGAGTAAAACTCCTCTCAAAGACTTATCTTTTAAAACCAAAATTCCTTCTCTAATATCCTCTATTTCCAAAAATTGCTGGGTAGTTAATTCTGGCATTTTATTTTTTAGTTTCAATTTGAATTATAGTTTCTTTTAATTTTCCACCAAATTTCGTTTTTATTTTTGTCTTTTCTTCTTTTTTAAATTCCATTTTTTCAAAAACTGGAGATGATATTTCACTCTTTCCTCCCCAAGAAAATTTTTTGGGGCGAGAGAAAAAAGTTAACCCATCGACTAAAATTTTATAAAAGGGAATTTGACCAATTTTCAAAAAAGCAAGTGCAAGACCAAACATTCCTACAATAAGAACCAAAGGAAGCGCCAGAAATTTTGGAAGAATATTGTAGAGAATAAAACAAATTGCTCCGGTAATCAAAATAAAGATAAATTGTTTGAAGGTTAAAGAGCCAATTATTGGAGTTTCTCTCTCAATAAATTGTGGGACAGAAAAGAGGGGCATATTTCATTTTATTAAATATCAAGAAAAAAAGGAATACCAATTTAATTTTAACACAAAAATTATAAAAATAGCCCTTGACTAAATTTTTATTTTATGTTAAAATGTTTTATTCTAAAGGTTCGTTACAAAAAATATGCCAGTTGCCTTTATAATTTTATTTTTATATTTAGCGATAGTACTCCTGATAAGCTGGGCTGAAAGAGAAAAGAAAGAGGTTAGTGTTGTAGATTTTGCCCTCCTACTTCTCTTTTTTATGATCGCTGGTTTTGCTTGGTATTTCCAATTAACAGACGATGCCAACAGAGGACTGAAAAAAGAAAATTATGAAAAAGAAAGAACGATTTTGCAACTTCAGGAAGAGTTAAAAGAACTGAGAAGGGAAAATTATGAATTGGGTCAGCAGATTGAAAATCTAAAAAATGAAAACACTCTCTTGACTAGAAAATATCAGGAAGAAAAAAACAATAGCGAAAGATGCAACAAACGCTACGAAAACTTGAAAAACCAACAGCAAGAGCTGACAGAGGCATTAAAGAAATATCAAGAATACCTCCAGCAACTGGAAAGCCAGTTGACACTCCAAACCAAAGAATAATCGAGAGCCCTAAAGGTCTTTTATTAAAAAGATTATGTTGATTTCACCTATTTTTGCCTTATTAGTTCTTCTTTGTTTGATTTTGTGGGGAGTGATAGTGATTGAAAGAAAAGATAAAGAAATTCGCCTTTTCGATTTTATCTTTTTTGGGATGGTTCTTTTGATTTTTCTTGCTGGATGCTATTTTCAGATAATAAGCGAAGCTAACTACTGGCTGAAACACAAATGCGATGAAAAAGATAAGATAATAGTTGAAAAAATAAAAGAAATCAGACAACTTAGGGAGAAAAATCAAGAACTTAAAGAACTATTGGCTCATCCAAGAGAATCTAATAGGTAGAAATAAGGGGGTTTTGACCCCCTTATTTTTTGTCATCAGACAACAAGGTATTCTTGACATTTTTAAAGAAGATGATAAAATCACCCATTGATTTAAAAGTTCTTTAAAAACATGAAAAAAACATTAATTTTATTCTTCATAATAATCGGATTTTTTCTCGCCTTGATCTACCTTCAGTTTACCGGACCAAAAAAGAAATCTGGAATTGAAACTTTTGTGATTAATCTTATAACTCCTGAAGAGAAAGTCATTCAGAGATTAAAAGAGGAAGGATTTATAAGACACGAGTTTACATTTAAGTTGGTATTGGTAGTGAGGGGTTGGAGAGGAAAAATCCAACCAGGCGGATATAAAATCTCAAAGTCAATGAAAGTTTGGGAAATTGCTGAAATTTTGGTGAACCATCCCTATCAAAAGTGGGTCGTAATTCCAGAGGGATTGAGAAAAGAAGAGGT